>AUXO017980772.1_pt1 | contig 25912 bp, 13 predicted proteins | sample 768731 | NCBI WGS metagenome assembly AUXO01 (sample SAMN02715735, study PRJNA202380) | gut metagenome | biome: sheep rumen | host: Ovis aries | place: New Zealand: Palmerston North | reverse complement strand
AGCAGGCCGCCCAGCAGGTTCACGGGTTGGGACGACCACCCATAGCCGATGGTGTTTTCATTCATGTAGAGGCTGTACCCCAGGAGCAGGAGGGCTGCCGTGGCTACCCACACCTTCAGTGCCCGGGTAGAGAACTGGTGCAGGAAAAGACCGTAGCAAAGGCTGCCGATGTATTCCACGAAAAGGCTCCAGGTGGGACCGTTCAAAGGGAAGGCTTCGGTATTTCCCCGCACGTCCCATGCGGTGGGGGTGGGAAGGCAGAAGAGCTGCAGCAGGGTGCAGATCATGAGGGCTTCGAGTGCCACACGGGTACCATCCCACTGCTGGAAGCCTTGAACGGCAAAGCAGATAAGACCTACCACTACCCCCAGCACTACCATCGGGTGCAGACGGATAAGGCGCCGTTTGATGAAATTACCCAGACTCATCCGGTTCCAACGGTCGTCGTAGGCATACCCCATCACAAACCCGGAAAGGATGAAGAAGAAGTCCACCGCAATGAACCCGTGGTACAGGTTCTGCTCCGGTGTGGTACTGTTGATGGGTGCAAAAGCAATAGCCTCGAAGATATGGTAGAAGAGCACTACCAAGGCTGCTACACCCCGGAGTCCGTCTAGGATGAGGTAATGAGGTTTAGAGGTATTCATGGGTAGGGTATTTTGAGAGGGCTGCCTTTTCAGGAGCAGCCCTCAGGTTATTTATTTTCTTTTTTCTACGTCGGTGTTCTTAACCGTAGGTGTTTTCGGTTTCAGACCACGGTTTTCCAGCAGACCATCGATTTTAGGTTCCCGTCCACGGAAGGCCTTATACATCTCCATTCCGCTGCTGATGCTACCCGGTACCAGACAAGCCTCCTTGAACTTCTGAGCCACTTCCTGGTTGAAGATATCTCCGGTTTCCTTGAAAGCCTGGAAGGCATCGCAGTCCAGCACCTCGGACCAGATGTAGCTGTAGTATCCAGCTGCATAGCCTCCACCCATGGAGTGGGAGAAGTTGGTCACGCTATAGCGAGGCAGAATCTGCTGTGGGAGGCCACGTGCCTTCATCACCTTATCCTGGAAGTCCATGACGTTCATGTTCTTAGGTACACTGGTGAGGGAGTGCAGGTCCATATCCACCAGGGAGGCAGCTAGGAGTTCCACGGTAGCGAAGCCCTGTCCGTACTTGCCCACGGCATCAATCTTATCTACCAGCTCCTGAGGGATGATTTCACCGGTCTTGTAGTGCTTGGCATAGACCTTCAGCACCTCTGGTTCGAAAGCCCAGTGCTCGTTGATTTGTGAAGGCAGCTCCACGAAGTCCTGTTCCGTGCGGGAGGTGCCGTTGTAGTGCACATTCCGGAAGAAGCTGTGGAGAGCATGACCGAACTCATGGAACATGGTGGTCACGTTGTCCGGGGTCTGCAGGGCAGGTTTATCGCCGGAAGGGAGGGACATGTTGCACACGTTGGTCACGATAGGCTGTACACGCTGTGTGCCGTCGTAGCTCTGTCCGCGGAAGCCACCGCACCATGCACCGGCACCCTTACCATCACGAGGAAAGAAGTCGCTGTAGAAGATGGCAATCACGTTGCCGTCCTTATCGATGACATCCCAGGATTTAGCTGTAGGTTCATAGACCGGATAGTCCTGGGTACGCTCCTTGAAGGTAAGCCCGTAGAGCTTGTTGGCTACGTAGAAGATACCCTGCTGCACATTATTGATTTCCAGGTATTCAGAGATTTTTTCCTCGTCGTAGTTGAACTTAGCCACCTTTGCCTTGTTCAGGTAGTACATATAGTCCCAGCGCTGGGGTTCACCCTTGATGCCATCTTTCCGCATCTCCACCTTGATGTCGGCAATTTCCTCTTTTGCTTTTTCCACGGCAGGGTCCCAGATTTGGTTCAGGAGGTCGTACACATTATCGCCGTTCTCTGCCATGCGAGACTCCAGCTGTATTTCGGCAAAGTTCTTCTTACCCAGCAGTTTGGCACGCTCCAGACGAAGCTCCACGATACGTTTGGAAATTTCCTTGTTGTCGTACTCATCATTGTGGTTGCAACGGTTGTTGTACATATCGTACACCTTTCTGCGCAGCTCCCGGTTGGAGCAATACTGCAGCACCGGGTTACAGCTGATGCGCTGCATGTTGAAGGCGTATTTCCCCGGCTGACCGATTTTGGCGGCTAGGGTAGCAGCCTGCTCCACATTAGCCTCCGGCAGACCCGGAAGTTCCTTTTTGGAGTCCACGATGACGTACGTATTATTCGTATCATGCATCAGGTTCTGGGAGAACTGCAGGGACAGCTTGCTCAGTTCCTGGTTGATGTCCTTCATTTTAGCCTTGTCCTCCTCGCTGAGCAGGGCACCGCTGTTCACGAAACGCTTGTACGTAGTTTCCAGCAGTTTTTTCTGCTCCTTATTCAGGTTCCATTTGTTCTGGTTGTCATAGACATACTTCACCTTCCCGAAGAGTTGCGGGTTCATGTTGATAAAATCGCTGTGGGCAGAGGACAACGGAGACATCTCCCTGGCCAGGGCCCGGAACTCGTCGTTAGAGTTGGAACTGTTCAAGGTGCTATACACCCCCCTTGCCTTGGAGAGCGTTTCACCGCACTGGTCCAGTGCCGCAATGACATTCTCGAAATTAGGTTCATCGGGATTATCGATGATAGCCTGGATTTCCGTTTTTTGCTCCTCCATACCCTTGATCATACCCTCACGGAAGTGCTCCATGGTGATTTTTTCAAAAGGAGGAATCTCATACGGTGTGCCATAGCGGCGCTGCAGGAAAGGGTTTTGAGCCATAGTTGTACCTGTACAAGCCAACAGTAAGGCTGTAGAAAGAATCAATTTTCTCATGTTAATGTGATGTGATTAAGGATAGTATTAAGTTATAAGTTTGGTTTCCAAAATTATGGTAATTTGCTGGAACTACCAAATTTTCTTCGGTAGTTGTGCAAAAAAAGGATTTTTTAGTTAATTTTGCACCAATTTGAAAAACAGAACGAAAATGGAAAAGAAATTCAAGCGCACCACGGTAACTGCAGCCCTGCCTTATGCCAACGGCCCTGTGCACATAGGCCACCTGGCAGGAGTGTACGTTCCTGCAGATATTTATGTGCGATACCTACGTCTGAAGAAGAGAGACGTACTCTTCATCGGAGGTTCCGATGAGCACGGTGTACCCGTGACCATCCGGGCACGCAAGGAGGGCATCACCGTTCAGCAGGTGGTGGACCGCTATCATTACCTGATTAAGGATTCATTCGAGAAATTCGGTATCTCTTTCGATATCTACTCCCGTACCACTAGTGATGTTCACCATAAACTGGCATCCGACTTCTTCAGGAAGCTTTACGATGAGGACAAGCTGATTCAGCAGACCACGGAGCAGTTCTACGATGAAGAGACCCACGAGTTCCTGACCGACCGTAACATCAGGGGCGAGTGCCCACGCTGCCATGCAGCCGATGCCTACGGTGACCAGTGCGAGAAGTGCGGTGCTACCCTTTCCCCAGAGGAACTGATTAACCCGTACAATGCCATCAACGGCAATCCGCTGGTGAAGAAGCAGACCACTCACTGGTACCTGCCTCTGGACCGCTACCAGAACTGGCTGGAGCAGTGGATACTGCAGGAGCATAAGGAGTGGAGACCGAACGTGTACGGTCAGTGCAAGAGCTGGCTGGACGGTGGATTGAAGCCTCGTGCCGTGACCCGAGACCTGGACTGGGGTATCCCTGTGCCGGTAGAGGGTGCCGAGGGAAAAGTACTCTACGTGTGGTTCGATGCCCCCATCGGCTATATCTCTAATACCAAGGAACTGTGCGACAGCAAACCGGAGCTGGGCAAGTGGGAAACTTGGTGGAAGGACCCAGAGACCCGTCTGGTGCACTTCATCGGTAAGGACAACATCGTGTTCCACTGCATCGTGTTCCCTACCATGCTGAAGGCACACGGCGACTACATCCTGCCCGATAATGTACCTAGCAACGAGTTCCTGAACCTGGAGGATGGCAAGATTTCTACCAGCCGCAACTGGGCCGTATGGCTCAACGAGTATCTGGAGGAACTCCCTAACCGCCAGGATGAACTGCGCTATACCCTGACCGCCAATGCACCGGAAACGAAGGACAACAACTTTACCTGGAAAAACTATCAGGATTGTACCAACAATGAGCTGGTGGCTATCTATGGAAACTTTGTGAACCGTGCCCTTCAGCTCACCCAAAAGTATTATGAGGGTGTAGTTCCAACCTGCGGTGAACTGACCGATTATGACAAGCAGACCTTGGAAGAGTTTGCCGACGTGAAGACCCGTGTGGAAAATTGCCTGGAGAACTTCAAGTTCCGTGATGCCCAGAAGGAAGCCATGAATCTGGCACGTATCGGAAACAAGTACATTGCCGATATGGAGCCTTGGAAGGTTATCAAGACCGACCCAGAAAGGGTGAAGACCATCATTTACATCTCTTTGCAGCTCACTGCCAACCTGGCAATAGCCTTCGAGCCATTCCTGCCATTTAGCAGCCAGCGTCTGCGTGAGATGATCTGCATGGATGAGTTCTCCTGGGAAAGCCTGGGAAGCACCGACCTGCTGCCAGCTGGAAAGAAGTTGGCTAAACCATCCCTGCTCTTCACCAAGATAGAAGACGACGTGATTCAGGTGCAGCTGGACAAGCTGGAGGCTATCAAGAAAGCGAACCAAGAGCAGAACTACCGGGCAAAGGACATCAAGGAGACCATTACCTACGAGGACTTCCAGAAACTGGATATCCGGGTAGGTACCGTGCTGGAGTGCGAGCGAGTGCCTAAGATGAAGAAACTGCTGAAGTTCCGCATTGACGACGGACTGAATCAGCGGACCATAGTCAGTGGCATCAGTCAGTTCTACGAGCCAGAGCAGCTGGTGGGTAAGCAGGTACTGTTTATAGCCAACTTGGCATCCCGTCAGTTCAAGAACGGTTTGGTAAGCGAGGGCATGATTCTGAGTGCCGAGAATTTTGATGAAACCATCAGTGTAACTACCGTAGAACATCCGGTAAAACCTGGTTCACAAGTATTATAATTAAGGATAAGAATAAAAAAAGCGGGACATTCTTCAAGGATGCCCCGCTTTTCTGTATAAGTGGAAAAGATTATTCCGTAAAGACTCGGTTGTATACCCGGTGCCCATAGATGAACACCACCACGAAGCAGATGAGTGGCAAGATGAAACTTACGTTCACTGCAGGCATGTGGAATACTTCCTCCATATCAATGATAGCTGCTTGCAGCGGAGGGAGGACAGACCCACCCAGGATAGCCATGATAAGCCCGGCAGCTCCAAACTTGGCATCATCACCCATACGCTCCAGGGCAATGCCATAGATGGTAGGGAACATCAGACTCATGCAGGCACTGACAGCCACCAGGCAATACATACCTAGGATATTCTGGAAGAAAATGACTCCCAAGGTGAAGACCACGGCAGCGCAGGAGAGAATGCGCAGCAGGTGCCCGGCATTGATGAACCGGAGGAACCAGGTGCAGATGAAACGACTGCAGCAGAAGATAATCATAGCTACAATGTTGTATTGCTGACTAAGAACCTCGGCACTTTTCTCGTCCATACCCGTACTCATGAAGTAGCGAGTACCGTACTGGATGATGAACGTCCAGCACATGATCTGTGCTCCCACGTAGAAGAACTGGGCAATGACACCCTCCCGGTAATGCTTCCGTTTGAAGATTCGGCGGATAGTAGGGATGAAGTCGATGCTGGTATTCTCATCGCCGTTGTGTGGCATCTTCGTGATGAAGAACAAGAAGAGTACGATGAGGATGACGATACCGATGGCCAGGTAAGGACTGATGAGGATACCTAGGTCGGCATCCTTCAGTGCCTGAAATTCGTCCTCTGGGAGAAGGGCACGTTCATCGGAACTAAGTGGATTCAACCGGTTCTGGATGAAGTTCATGGCCACGTACATACCACAAAGGGAACCGATGGGGTTGAAACTTTGTGCCAGGTTCAACCTTCGGGTAGCCGTTTCTTCAGAACCCATGGAAAGGATGTACGGGTTAGAGCTGGTCTCCAGGAAAGACAGTCCGCACGTCAGGATAAAATAGGCAATGAGGAACGGATAGTAGCTTCCCGACATCTTCGCAGGGAAGAACAGGAAAGCTCCGATGGCATAGAGTGCCAGTCCCATCATAATACCTTTTTTATAAGAGTATTTGCGGATGAACATGGCAGCAGGGAATGCCATACAGAAATAACCACCGTAAAATGCCACCTGCACCAGTGTACCGTCGGTTACACTCATGCGGAAGATTTTGGAGAAAGCCTTGACCATGGGGTTTGTGATATCATTGGCAAATCCCCAGAGGGCGAAGCAACTGGTAACAAGGATGAAGGGCAGCAGGTAGCTGACCCCATCCTTTTTCAGTATAGAAAGTTTTTCTTTTTCCATGGGTTACTTGTATATAGGACCGAAGTTGGCACAAGCACGATAGTCTGCACCTTCCTTGTCCATACCAAATGCGTTCCATGCAGCAGGACGGAAGATGTCCTTATCGGCTACATTGTGCATGCATACAGGGATGCGAAGCATACTAGCCAGGGTGATAAGGTCTTTACCGATGTGGCCGTAGGTGATGGCACCATGGTTGGCACCCCAGTTGTTCATGACACTATATACATCCTTGAAGGCATCCTTGTTAGGGTCCAGACGAGGAACGAACCAGGTAGTAGGCCATGTAGGGTCTGTACGCTTATCTAGGATTTCATGGATTTCTGGGTCGATGTCTACGGTCCATCCTTCTGCCAACTGGAGAACAGGGCCCAGTCCCTTCACCAGGTTCATACGCATCATGGTGACAGGCATACCACCCCGGGTGAGGAAGTTGCTGGAGAAACCACCTCCACGGAAATAGTCGCGGTCGGCAGGGAGCCAGTTTGTATGTTTCAGGATAGCCTCTTCATCTGCATCGGTCAGGTTCCACCATTCCTTCATAGTAGGGTTTCCTTCAGCATCGGTAGCATAACCATTACCATCCAAGGTAGTAGCACCGGAGTTAATCAGGTGGATAATACCATTAGCTGCAGCACCGGTAAGTTCCTTACCAGTAACACGTTTCACAGCCTCAGGGCTCCAGTACGTACGTACGTCGGAGAAAATTTGGGCACGGTTGGTCAGCAAGTGGCCCAATAGCATTGCTACACCGTTTAAGGAATCATTCTCTGTAGCCACGATGATAGCCTCACGCTTTCCGTTCCAGTCGAACTGGGTATTCAGCAATGCCTCGCAGAAATCGCCATTCGGTTTCCAGTCGGTCCACTGACGCTGTCCTTGGAATCCTCCAGCAATGGCATTATGCCCCAGAGCTTCTTCCTTGAATCCCATCTCCCGTAGTTTAGGATTTCCGTGCATCAGGTCTCTCATGATGAGGTACATCTTCACCACGAATTCCCAATCCTGATCCTTCTGCTCACGAGTTTTCTGCTTTTCAGGACGGTTCTTGTCCCATCCTTCATTTACCTTGCAGTATTTTTCTACCCACGCCATGGCTTTTTCATATTCCTCATGGTCGTAGATACCTTCATCCATACGACGAAGGATTTCCGTTTCATCTACCTGCTCGTTGCGCATACCCAGGTATTCTTGGAAGAAATCAGGGTTTACGATGGAACCGGCAATACCCATAGCCACAGAACCGAAGCTGAGGTAGCTCATGCCCCGCATGGTAGCCACAGCCTGTGCTGCACGTGCCCAGCGAAGGATCTTTTCTGCCACATCCTCAGGGATGGTATTATCGTCTAGGTCCTGCACATCATGTCCGTAGATTCCATAGGCAGGCAATCCCTTTTGTGCGTGAGCAGCCAATACGGCAGCCAGATACACGGCTCCCGGACGTTCTGTTCCATTGAATCCCCAGACTGCTTTAGGGTAATACGGATTCATATCCATGGTTTCAGAGCCATAGCACCAGCAGGAAGTGACGGTGATGGTAGCCCCCACACCTTCACGTTCAAATTTCTCGGCACAAGCAGCAGTCTCTGCCACACGGCCGATGGTGCTGTCGGCAATGACACATTCTACAGGAGAACCATCTCCATTCTTCAAATGGGAAGAAATAAGGTTGGCTACAGCTTTAGCCAAGTTCATGGTTTTTTCTTCCAAACTTTCCCGAACACCACCTTGACGACCGTCGATGGTGGGGCGAATGCCAATTTTAGGATACTTTTTCATCATATTAGTATAAGGTTTAAAGTCACTGTGCTGACAAAGATAATGAAAAATTTCGGTTGCACTAAAGATTTTGTTATCTTTGTGGCACAAGTTTCTTAAGCAAAATGAAAAAGAAAATCTTTACCCTTTTACTACTGTTGGGTACCAGTTCCTTGAGGGCACAAAACAGTCCCCAAGGGCTTACCATCTGGTTTGACCAGCCGACAACCTTGCAGGGCATGCAGGTTTGGAATACTAACCTGAAAAAGGATGTGGAATGGGAATCCCAGTCGCTCCCTATAGGTAATGGCTATATGGGTGCCAACATCCTAGGTTCCGTGGAAGCTGAGCGAATCACTTTCAACGAGAAAAGTCTTTGGAATGGTGGTCCCAATACCTCTTCAGGGGCTGCTGCCTACTGGAATGTGAATAAAAACTCTTCCAGTGTCCTGAAGGAAATCCGACAGGCTTTCCTGGACGGTGACGATAAGAAAGCAGAGGAACTGACCAAGAAGAATTTCAACGGCTTGGCTTCTTATGAACCCTCGGATGAGAATCCTCATCGATTCGGTAATTTTACCACCGGTGGTGAGTTTTACATAGAAACGGGGCACAGCAAGGTGGGGCTGAAGGATTACTGCAGGGCCCTGAGTCTAGATTCCGCCTTGGCAGTGGTTCAATATAAGAAAGATGAAGTAAGCTACCTTCGTCAGTATTTTGTATCTTATCCAGACCGGGTGATGGTAGTGCGGTACGTGGCAGATCAGCCAGGGAAACAGAACTTGGTTCTCAGCTATTGTCCTAACCCCGTGGCATCGGGTTCATTCTCCAAGGATGGAAACGGACTGGAATGGTATGGGAGGCTGAACAATAATAAGATGCAGTATTCAGTCCGGGTACAAGCCATAAATAGAGGTGGGGCATTGAAGGTAGAAGGCGACAAGATAAAAGTGGAAAATGCTGATGAGGTGATGTTCCTTATCTCTGCAGCCACCGATTACCGGATGAATTTCGACCCAGATTTTTCCGACCCACTTACTTATGTGGGGGAGAATCCTCAAAAGGTGACAGAAGGTTTCATCAACAGTGCCAAGCAAAAGAGCTATAAGCAACTGTTCGATGCCCATTATGCAGATTATTCCAAGTTGTTTAACCGGGTGCAATTACATCTGAACCCAGGAAGCAAAGTCAGTCCTCTTCCTACTGCAAAGCGTCTGGAAGCTTACCGGAAAGGGGCATCAGACTTCCAGCTGGAGGAACTTTATTACCAATACGGTCGTTACCTGCTCATAGCCAGCAGTCGTGAGGGTTCCCTGCCTGCCAACCTTCAGGGTGTATGGCACAACAGCACCGATGGACCTTGGCATATGGACTACCATAACAACATCAATATCCAGATGAACTACTGGCCGGCAATGAACACTAATTTGGCCGAGTGCATGAAGCCTTTGGTAGATTTTATCATGACACAGGTGAAACCCGGTGAAGTTACGGCAAAAAGTTATTTCGGAGCACGAGGTTGGACTACAAGTATTTCCTCTAATCCCTTCGGATTTACCTCCCCTCTAACCAGTGAGGACATGAGCTGGAATTTCAGTCCCGTGGCAGGCCCTTGGCTAGCCACCCATCTATGGGAGTATTACCAATACACACAGGATAAGGAATGGTTGAAACGCACTGGATATGATTTGATAAAAGGTGCGGCTCTCTTTGCAGAGGATTACCTCTGGAAACGTCCGGATGGGGTGTATACTGCAGCACCATCTACCTCCCCAGAGCATGGACCGGTAGACCAGGGTTGTGCCTTCTCTCATGCAGTAATCCGTGAGATTCTGCTGGATGCCATCGATGCCAGCAAGGTGCTGGGAGTGGACCTTAAGTTTCGTAAGGAGTGGGAAGATGTGTTGGCTCATTTGGCACCTTACCAGATAGGGCGTTATGGACAGCTGATGGAGTGGAGCAAAGATATAGATGATCCAGAAGATCATCATCGTCATGTGAACCATTTGTTCGGTTTGCACCCAGGACATACTTTGTCACCGATTACCACACCAGAATTGACGAAGGCTGCCCGTGTAGTTTTGGAACATCGAGGCGATGGTGCTACGGGCTGGAGTATGGGATGGAAACTGAATCAGTGGGCCCGGTTACATGATGGGAACCATGCCTACACACTTTATGGGAATCTCCTAAAAAATGGAACATTAGATAATTTATGGGATACCCATCCACCTTTCCAGATAGATGGAAATTTTGGAGGTACAGCAGGTATTACGGAGATGTTCCTGCAGAGTCACATGGGTTTCTTGCACCTGCTTCCAGCTTTGCCTGATGCATGGAAAGACGGAAGTGTACGGGGCTTGTGTGCAAAAGGTGGATTTGAAGTAGATCTGGAGTGGAAGAATGGTGAACTTAGCAAGTGCGTGGTGAAATCCAATGCTGGTGAGCCATTGGAAATTCGCTACAAGAATCAGATAATAACCAAACAAAAAACTGTAAAAGGGAAAACTTATACCTTTACTTTATGATAAGAATAGGATTAGTAGGTACAGGAAAAATAGCCCGTGAAGCATTGGAGATGTTCGGTGAACATTTCAAGGGGCAGATAGAAGTAGTTTCTGTCTATTCTCGCTTTCGCACGGTGGAAAAAGCTAGAAAGCTAGCAGAGGAGTTCAACATACCTCAAGTGTTTACCATCTACGATGAGATGATGAACCAGCAGAACATCGATTTTGTCTATGTGGCTAATACCAATAGTGTGCATTATGAATATGCCCGCATGGCATTAGAGGCAGGGCACAATGTTATAGTGGAGAAACCCATGTGTCCCACCATGCAGGAGACTCAAGACCTGGTGCAACTGGCACTTCGCTATCATTTGTATCTGTTTGAGGCAGTGAGTTTCCTTCATATGCCCAATATGAAAAAGGTGGGTGAACTGCTTACAGAACTGGGAAAGGTTCATATTGTGGAATGCAACTACTCACAGTATTCCAGCAGGTACGATCGTTATCTACAGCATGATGTAGCTCCTGTTTTTGACCCCCGTCTGGATGGTGGTGCCCTACTGGATATCAATATCTACAACGTGAATTTTGCGGTAGGTCTTTTCGGCATGCCTGTGGGTGCCCAATACTACCCGAACAAAGGGTATAATGGAGTAGATACATCGGGAGTTCTGGTTATGCGATATCCTACTTTTGTGGCTATCTGCACTGGTGCTAAAGACAGTGCTGGTCCTTCATTCTGCACAATCCAGGGAGAGAAAGGATGGCTTCAGGTAGTGGGTGCACCCAATGAGATGCGTGAGGTAAAAATATGTGTGGATGGGGTAACCCGAACATACTCCTTGAATTTGTACAAGCATCGTATGGTGCATGAATTTGAAGATTTCATTGAAATTTTTGAGGAGAAAAATTTTGAGAAGATGAGTTTGTTCTTGGATATTTCCTTAAATGTGATGAAAACCATTAATATGACTAAGATATAAAAAAGGGAGGCTTTCTTGCCTCCCCTTTTTTTGTTATTTCTTTGTAGCTTTAATGAGGAATCCACCTCCAGGCTGCATGAGAATTTGTGCAGCAGGTTTATCAAAGACATGTTTATAGTCGGTTCCTCTGCGGTCTGCATTTACACCATCAATGAAGTATTCAAAGTTGTAGCCATTCAAGTCTCCCAAGAAACTCAAATCCACATTCACGGTACGAGCATCCCAGTTGGTCATACCAGCTATGTACCAGTCTTTTCCACTACGACGGGCAGTAATGATGTATTTAGCTACTTCACCATCCAGTGTTTTTGTTTCCTCCCATGTGGTAGGGATGGAAGCCAGGAATCGGGTGTAGACAGGTTCCTTCTCATAGTTGGTAGGTGCATCACAAAGCATGTTCAGAGGACTTTCAAAGACGATGTACTCTGCCAGCTGACGGCATCGGGTACCCTGACTCATCGGTTCGCTGTTGATGGAACGGAAATTATACTTACTACCATTGTGCATTGCACCTTGTGTGTAATCCATAGGACCTGCCACTAAGCGGATGAATGGAAGAGTTACGTCATAAGTAACCTGATCACAGTTTCCGTTCCACTTCATCTGTTCCAGTCCATATACACCTTCATAATTGATGACATTTGGCCAGGTTCTGTTCAGACCACTTGGTTTGAATGCTCCATGGAAATCTACCATCAGTTTATACTTTGCAGCAGTCTCAGCCATTCTGTTGTAGAAGTCCATGACAATCTGGTCATCGCGGTCCATGAAGTCCACTTTGAAGCCCTTGACACCCATTTCACTGTAGTGCTTGCAAAGTCCTTCCATATCTTTGTCCATGGCTTTGTAACCACCCCAGAGGATAATTCCCACGTTTTTCTTCTTTCCGTATTCAATGATACGTTTCAGGTCTATCTCAGGAACTACCTGCATCATATCGGCTTTCAGATTCACAGCCCATCCTTCATCCAGGATGACGTATTCGATGCCGAACTTAGAGGCAAAATCGATGTAGTACTCATAGGTTTCATTGTTTATGCCAGCACGGAAATCCACACCTTCTATGTTCCAGTCGTTCCACCAGTCCCAAGCCACCTTTCCTGGTTTAATCCAAGAGGTGTCTGCTAGTTTACATTCATCTGCCAGACAGAAGACGATGTCATTGTCTGTCATGTCCTTATCTTGAGTGGAAAGGGCAATGGCACGCCAAGGCATGGTGCGAGTAGCCTTTATTTTAGCGATGTAATCGTGACGGTCCTTTACTATCATCTGAAGCATGTTGTGACCACCTTGCTCCATGGTTTTAGGTACTGGAGCGAAGATACCTTTAAGGCTCTTCTCATGCTTGAAGTTCTCCACGAACATGCCAGGGTAAGAGAACTGGTTCACCTCTGTGATGACTGCTTTTATGTTTTTCGGAAGTTCTACCATGACTGGAAGGAACATGATGGAATCCTTGGTCATCTCTGTGAGGGTGGTATGATTATACTGGTTCTCAAAAGAGTTACAGAACTGCTGCTCCACGGTGCCGCTTCCATTGGTGAAAGCGTAGTAAGCTGGATAATCTTCATTGAAATTGAACTGGGCAGTCTCGTTTTTCACGGTTACTTCACCTTTTCCCAATGCCAGATTAAAGCGGTAGGCAAAACCATTGTCATAAGCACGGAAGTCCACACTGTAGCCCCCTTTGAAGCGGAGGGTGAGTTGGTTATAATGATTCCGCACTTGGCTCTTACGGTATGCCACTGCATCGATGGTTTCGTCTGCACTGGTACGGATTTGCTTGATTACTTTCGGGTTCTGACCCAAGACTCTGCCATCTTCCAGTGTCATGGCTATCTCTGATGGGGCTATAGCCTGAACGCCATGGTAAACTACGTCGTAAGTGATTTTTCCATCCGTTTTGATGGTAGCTTTCAGTTGTCCGTCAGGAGAACTGAGGACGATGTCCTTTGCCATGACACCAGTCATGCACAATAGGAAACAGAAGAACAGAATTAATCGTGTTTTCATATCTTTACATTTAGGTTTTTTCAAACGTGTGTTCAAAAATAGTGAAAGTTTAGCTATTCTCCAAATTTCACCTATAAAAACGAAAACAGGAGGATTTTTGAAATCCTCCTGCCTTGTATTATTCACGATTAGCACGTTTACGCTCCAGATGATCCAAGATAATCTTACGCATACGCATGCTCTTTGGGGTTACTTCCACCAGCTCATCCTCCTTGATGTATTCCAAAGCTTCTTCCAGAGAGAAGATTACAGGAGGAATGATTCTTGCCTTATCGTCGGAACCACTAGCACGCATGTTGGTTAGCTGCTTGCTCTTGGTCACATTGACTACCAAGTCGTTCTCATGCACGTGCTCACCTACCACCTGTCCTGCATAAACCTCATCCTGAGGATAGATGAAAAACTTACCACGGTCTTGCAGGTGGTCGATGGCATAGGCAAATGCGGTACCACCTTCCAGTGCAATCATGGAGCCGTTTGTACGTCGGTCGATAGGGCCTTTATAAGGCTGATATTCTTTATAGCGATGTGCCATGATAGCCTCACCAGCCGATGCTGTCAGCACATTGGTACGCAGGCCGATGATGCCACGGGAAGGGATGTTGAACTCAATGTTCACACGGTCACCGGTGGTTTCCATGGAAGTCAGTTCGCCCTTCCTACGGGTTACCATATCTATCATCTTGCTGCTGTATTCCTCAGGAACACTGATGGTTAGTTCCTCGATAGGTTCGCATCGCACACCATCGATGGTCTTAAAGATAACCTGTGGCTGACCTACCTGTAGCTCATAACCCTCACGACGCATGGTTTCTATCAGTACGGAAAGGTGCAGCACACCACGTCCGGAAACCACCCAGTGGCTGTCCTGGTCGCCCTTTGCCACACGCAATGCCAGATTCTTGTCCAGTTCTCTCTCCAGACGCTCCTGGATGTGACGACTGGTAACGAACTTACCCTCACGACCGAAGAAAGGAGAATCATTGATAGAGAATGTCATGCTCATGGTAGGCTCATCTATAGCGATAGGAGGCAGAGGCTCTGGGTTCTCAAAATCGCAGATGGTATCGCCAATCTCGAACTTGTCCAGACCCATGATGGCACAGATATCACCCGAAGAAACCTCCTGTGTGCGCTGGCGTCCCAGACCTTCGAAAGTGTACAGTTCCTTCACTTTCATTTTGTCCATGCTTCCATCACGATGTGCCAGAGTGATGTTCATACCTTCTTTAATAGTGCCCCGGTGAACACGTCCCACAGCTATACGTCCGGTATAGTTAGAATAGTCCAGCGATGTGATGAGCATCTGGGGGGTACCTTCCAGATGGGTAGGAGCAGGGATATGCTCTATGATAGCATCCAGAAGGGGATAGATATTATCTGAAGGAGTCTTCCAGTCCTGAGCCATCCAGTTGTTCTTGGCAGAACCGTAGATGACTGGGAAATCCAGCTGTTCCTCGGTAGCATCCAGGGCAAACATCAGGTCGAAGACCATTTCATAGACCTCTTCAGGACGGCAGTTAGGCTTGTCCACTTTATTCACCACTACGATAGGTTTCAGTCCTATCTGAAGGGCTTTCTGCAGCACGAAACGAGTCTGTGGCATAGGGCCCTCGAAGGCGTCAACCAGGAGCAGACATCCATCGGCCATGTTTAGTACACGCTCCACCTCTCCACCGAAGTCGGAGTGCCCCGGAGTATCGATGATGTTAATCTTTACACCTTTATAATTAATGGAGACGTTCTTGGAGAGGATGGTTATACCACGCTCACGCTCCAAATCATTGTTATCCAGCACCAGCTCACCGTTGGTCTTGTCGTCACGGAACAAATGTCCAGCCAGCATCATCTTGTCTACCAGGGTAGTTTTTCCGTGGTCAACGTGAGCTATAATAGCAATGTTTCTAATATCTTGCATGTTAATACCTATTATTTGGGGTGCAAAGTTACAATAAAAACTACAAAAATCACCTATTCATTAATTTTTTCTTTGGATAAAATACTTGATAATCAAAAATTATCCCTATCTTTGCACCCGCATTTCGAGGTAGTGTCTGTGATTCGCTGCAAACCTTCACGGATGGCCACCGCGGAAACAAGTTTAACAATTTAAATTTTCAAATTATGTATTTAGACGCAGCAAAAAAGCAGGAAATTTTCAGTCAGTACAGTTTTGCACAGAATGCTACTGATACTGGTTCTGCAGAGGCACAGATTGCCCTCTTCTCTTATCGTATCAACCATTTGACTGAGCACTTGAAGGTTAACCGTAAGGATTTCGTTACTGAGCGTGCATTGACTATGCTCGTAGGTAAGCGCCGTTCTTTGCTTAACTATCTGAAGCGTAAGGACATTAACCGCTATCGTGCTATTGTTAAGGCTCTTGGTTTGCGTAAGTAATCCCAGTTCCTGTTTCAAGTACAAAAAGAAAATTCTAGAGGGCTTGTTGAACGAAAAAGTTTGACAAGCCCTCTTCCTTTTTTCTAACTTCATAAAAGCAGATAGAAGGAGAAATTTTTTTCTCTAGAAGGGGAAAAATTTTTCTCCAGAAGGAGAGAAAAATATTACACTCGAATGCTCTTTAAAGGAGAAAAAGAAAAGGGGTGAGGAAATCTTTACAAAATCCTCAGTTTATAGGAGCAAATGCTATGGCTCCACAAATATGATAGCATAGTACCATAAATGCTACACCTCGTAAACAATCCTAAATATCATAATGGTTCCCATATATAATAAGGTATAAAATGCTTATCGTGATTGTGTTTTACTTTTGGATTGCAATTATAAGTGTTTATGCTTAATCTAAAGTACAGTTATCATACTTTTACCTATTATTGAATTAATTCGTTAATAATTGTTTAGGAAAGTCTTTAAAAAGCATATCTGACAATTAATAAATCTAGTTATATTCAAAATTGAGAAATTGTTACTAAAAAACCAATAAAAATGCCAGTTTATTACTGTTTGCGCCCTCGTTTCTAACAAATTTTTTGTTTTTTAGGCAAATTTGTTGAGAATATTGTACTAGAGTTTGAAAAGAATTCTTAACTTTGCCCCCAGAGAGAGTGAAATAATTTAACTGTTATAGTATAAGAGAGGTATTTTTTAACGGGTTTATATTGGTATAAGTAGAGTTCTGAACCCGTTATAATTCCTTTTTATTATATATATAAGTATTGCCTGATTTGAATGTCAGTAGGGTTCTTCAGGCATTTTCACTGGAAATAAGAGAGTAAATATGGTATTAATTAAGACGAGAGATTTATGAAAAGTAAATTTTTGGCATTGGTCACCATGTTCCTTATGAGCATGAGTGTGTATGCACAGAACATTACTGTTCGTGGTAATGTTATGTCGGAAGACGATGGTGGGCCTATCATCGGAGCCTCTATCTTAGTTCAGGGTACTAGCAATGGTACAGTGACTGACCTGGATGGTAACTTCATTCTTGAAAATGTGAAGGCTGGTTCAAACCTCATCGTTTCTTATGTTGGTATGAAGTCTAAGACTGTTAAGGCTGCTGCCAGGTTGAACATCAGTCTGAGTTCTGAGACTATGGCCCTGGAAGAGGTTGTTGTTACAGCTCTGGGTATTCAGCGTCAGGCAAAGGCTCTGGGTTATTCTACCGCTAAGGTAGATGCAGATCAGCTTAACTCTGCGAAGGGTTCTGATGCTTCTGCTGCATTGAGCGGTAAGGTTTCCGGTCTGGAAATCAGCCTGGGTTCAGCTGCGCTTGACCAGCAGACTACAGTTCAGTTGCGTGGTGCACGTTCATTCAAGGGTAACAACGGTGCGTTGTTGATTCTGGATGGCGTTCAGACTCCAATGAGTTTCTTGCAGACTATCAACCCTAACGATATTGATAACATTTCTGTATTGAAGGGTGCATCTGCTGCCGCACTTTATGGTTCTGAGGCTGCTAACGGTGTATTGATTGTTACAACTAAGAATGGTGTTAAGGGTAAGCCACAGTTTACTTATGCTTTCACTGCTACTGCCAATACCGTATCTTACTTGCCAAAGACTCAGACCCGTTTCGGTTCTGGTCACCGTCAGTCAGGTATGGGTAGCTGGACTTATGATCAGGAGAACTCTTACATGAGCCCTGAAAACCAGCAGTATGGTCCTGAGTTCGATGGTTTTGACTCTTATTCTGGTTGGTATCTGGATGCTCTTGACGGAAAGATGCGTCAGATTCCTTATGGTTATGCAGGTGATGACTATTTGTCTGGTTATTATCAGACTGGTACTGATTTCCAGCACGATATCAGCTATTCTTCTAGCGATGACCGTGGTTCTATGTATCTGTCTTACCAGCGTCTGGATAGGAAGTCTGTTACTCGTCATGATGAGAGTACACGTCAGACAGTTCGTTTCAACGGAAGCCGTAACTTTAAGTCATTGACAGTAGGTGGTAAGGTAACTTATTCTCATTCTACATTTGATATGAGTACTGCTAGCTCAGATGGTATTTATTATTTGATGCAGATTCCTGCTAACTACCGTGTAGGTGATTTTGTTGGATGGGATAAGGGTGATTTAGGAAATGGTGCATCTCCTAACGAGTACTTCTCTGACTATTCTGAGAACCCATTCTTTACCTTGGATACCAACCGTCGTGAGACTCGTCAGGATCGTTTAGTAGGTTCTGTAGATATCAGCTTCCAGCCTTTGAAGTGGTTGAAGTTTACTGGACGTGCTGGTGTTAACTTGAATGTGAACCAGACTAACCGTATGACCTATGCATTCCACTACAGTGAAACTGCACAGACTTACAAGTATAATGCTGGTTCTGACCAGTTGTCTACTTTTGCTACAGCATCTCAGTTGACTAGCAACTTCAACATGGACTTCATGGCACAGGCTAATCACAAGTTCAATGAGGATTGGGAAATCAAGGGTCTGGTAGGTTATTCTATGCAGGATAATTACAATGAGTATAAGAATGTAAACGCTAATCAGTTGGCTATTGATAACTTGTTCAACTTGTCTAACAAGTTGGGTGACTTGACTGCTCAGAACCGTTGGACTCGCAGCCGTAAGACTGGTTTGTTTGGTTCTGTAGATTTGAACTATAAGAATTTTGCCTTCATTCAGGTAACTGGCCGTAATGACTGGACTTCTCTGTTGGATCCAGCAAACCGTTCATTCTTCTATCCATCTGTAAATACTTCTTTTGTATTCACCGATGCTTTCAAGTCTCTGAAGAGTGATGTAATGAACCACTGGAAGATGCGTGCATCTTGGGCAAAGGTAGGTACTGTAAACCTGGAGCCATATAGATTGCAGACTTTGGCACAGGTAAATAGTGCATTCCCTTATGGTACTCAGACTGCATATCGTTTGGATACCTCTTTGTTCTCAAAGGATCTTAAGCCAGAGTTCACCAACGAGTTTGAGGTTGGTACTGAGTTCGGCTTCTTCAATAACCGTATTACCTTTGAGGCTGCTGCATATATTCAGCGTACTACAAACCAAACAGTTCCTGTATCTATTGCTACTTCTACTGGTTTCAGCTCACGTTATATTAATGCAGGTACCATGGAAGGTAAGGGTCTGGAGTTCGACTTGCGCATCAATCCTATTGTTAAGGTGGGTAACTTCAGCTTCAATTTGGGTATGAATGCTACATTCGTAAAGACTACTGTTATCGAATTGGCTGATGATTCTCCAGAGTTGAATATTGAAAGCAACATTGGTGGTAATTCTTCTTATGGTATCTACGCAATAAAGGGTAAGGCCTTCCCACAAATCAAGGCTCAGGACTGGGCACGTGATCCTCAGGGCCGTGTAATTGTAGACAAGAACACTGGTTTGCCACAGGCTGGTAATTTCATAGAGTGTGGTACTACTGCTCCAACCGTTCGTCTGGGTATTACTCCTAGCTTCCGCTATAAGAACTGGCGTCTGAACGCAACCTTCGATTATCGTGGTGGTCATGTATTCTACAGCGGTCTGGAAATGTCTAACTGCTTTACCGGTTCATCATACTTGAGTTCTATCGCTGGTCGTCAGCGTACCGTATTCCCTAACTCTGTATATGTGGATGACAATGGTAACTATGTAGAAAATACCAATATTACTATTAATGCTGGTGATGATGGTTGGTGGAACGGTCAGTTCAGGTTGAGCTATGCAAACCAGGTATACAGTGCTGCAACTTGGCGTCTGCGTGAGTTGTCTCTGAACTATGAATTCCCTAAGAAGCTTATCAATAAGATTGGTTTCATCCAGAATATTTCTGCTAGCCTGGTAGGTCGTAACTTGTTTATGTGGCGTCCTAAGACCAATATCTTCAGTGATCCTGAATTCTCTACAAATGGTGGTAACTCTAACATTGCTGCTACTCAGTATAACAGTAATGCACGTGGTACTCAAGGTGGTGGTCAGTCTGCAGGTTATCGTAGCTTCGGTGTCAACGTAGTTGTAACATTCTAATGGTAAGGAGGATAAAAAGATGAAGACAAAGAATTTATTATATGTTGCAGGTTTAAGTGTAGCGTTGACTAGTTGTTCTGATTGGTTGGACGTGAACGAAACCCCAAATAATGCTACAAAAGAAAACGTTTCTGCAGAGTTGTTGCTTACCAGTGTAGAAAATGATATTGCTGGCGACCGAGCTGGTTATTCTGCTACAACAGGTTCAACCATCAGTTTCTATAACTGGTCTCAGATGTTCACCAAATCTGGTGACTACTCCGGTAACTATGTATACCTGAACGGAAACGTTGTTAATGGTACTTTCAACCCACACTGGCAGTATCGTTATTCTCGAATTGCTGCTATCCGTGAGATCAAAGATAAGGCAGAAGCTGCCGAATTAAAGGGTCTGTTGGGTATTGCTCAGGTTTTGGAGTGTATTGAATTCCGTGAGTTGGTAGACTTGTTTGGCGATGTTCCTTTCAGCGAAGGTGGTCTGGGTGCAGATAATCTGACTCCAACCTACGACAAGGCTGAGGATATCTACAAGGCTCTTTGTGCTCAGATTATTGAGGCCGAGCAGAACATCGAGAACGGTGCTATGGGTAATATCTCTAATGCAGATATCTATTTCGGTGGTAACAAATCACAGTGGCTTAAGTATGCAAAGTCTATCGAATTGACTCTGTTGATGCGTATTTCTAATGTTGCTCTGTTTGACCAGGTAAATGGTAAGGCCCGTCTGGCAGCTATTGTTGATGGTTTGATTGATACTGATGCTACTTGCAATCCTGGTTACTATGTAGGTTCTGGTAAGATGAATCCTCAGATGTACTTGTGTGGTCATACTTATACTTGGAATGGTAGCTATGCAGGTAAACGTACCAGCAACCGTTCTTCTTTCCGTAGCCAGTATGATCCTACTGAGGAGCTGGTAAAGTTTATGCGTGATACCAAGAACCCATTGATACGTGTATATTTCGATCCACGTGAGAAGAATGTAGACCAGCCAGCCTATGGTAAGCCATCTGAATTCTATGGTGAGAACTATTGGTACATTGGTATCCCTTACGGTGTTCAGACTCCTATGCAGCGTGCACAGGTTTCACTGGTAGGTGAAGGTGCCTATGGTGATGGTAGCTGGGATTTTGAGACAGGTGCATCTAAGGATCTGGTAATGTATCCAGTTTGCATTGCTAAGTTCTATTTGGCTGAGGCTGCACTTCGTGGCTTGATTGCTGGTGGTGATGACTTGGCAAGAGCTTACTATGAGGAAGGTGTGAAGCTGATGTTTGAGCAGCACGATTTGGCATTGCATGCTGCTAATCCTTATAATGGTGCATTGGCTCCTATCCCTGGTACTGCAGGAGATGGTTCTGCTGCAAAAGCTGCTGCTGAGTTCCTGGCACAGACAGAAGACTATGGTTTCCTGGTTAACTGGGATTTGATGACAAGCAACGAGCAGAAGTTAGAGGCTATTATGACTCAGAAGTGGTTGGGTTACTACCTGATTGACCCTCTGGAGGCATGGTCAGAGATTCGTCGTACTGACTATCCAAGTTGGTTGCACTCTTCTTGGCAGTGGTCTTTGGGTGAGCACAAGATGCCTGCACGTGTATTGTATCCAGAGTCAGAAAAGAAGTTGAACAATGTTAATTTCACAGCTAATGAGAAGAAGGATGTCATGAATGATCTGATCTTCTGGGATACTAAGAACCCGGAACGTAAGCAGCCAGGTGACTACTTGAATTCTGCATTTGCAAACGGTTACGAAAAATAATTATTGACGTATGAAAAAGATTTTATCATTTATATTTTGTGCAGTTGCTCTTTGGTCAACTACTTCTTGTCTGAAAGATGACTATTTGTATGATTATGACAATCAGAAGGCAGTAATTGAGTTCATGACAGAGACAAAAGCTTCAACTATCAACTGCAAGAACATGAAGGGTGTAGGTGCAGCTTACGTTAACTACTCTATCTCCGATGCTAAGAACATTACTGAGGATATTCATGTAACTGTTTCTTTGGATGAGAGTTTGATTGCTGGCAATTTATTACCTGCAGTGGCATATAAGCTGAGAATTCACACTATGGCTAGTGACACTTATGCTAGTTTCCCAGCTGACGCTGTTATTCCAGCTTATGCAAAGTTGCCTGACCGCCGTCCTAATACTGACCCTAGTAACCCAACTGAGAATGTTCAGTTGTATGAGGCTAATCGTCAGAGTGTTGCTCTTGTTGTAGAAATTGATGCAGAAGCAGCTGGTATCGAGACTGGTACTTACTACTTGCCATTGCGTATTACAAGTGTTAGTCCAAATGTTGCTCCTATCAGTGGAAACTTTGGCTATCAGATTATTACTGTTAATGTGCAGTAATCGTATTATACATTAGAATTCTTTTTTCAAAAGAATATATAATGTGCCTCTCGAAGGGGATCGTACCAAGGCGTTGGTAGCGATCCCCTTTTTTTACTGCAATGCTGCAATGCGCAACGGTCACAAAAAAATGGAGGTAAACTCTAAGTCTACCTCCATTATATTATAGATATAATTTATATTATCTCTGACTTGCTGCAGCAGCTGCAGGATAACCAGGTTTAACAGGAATGCGATTTGCATCGTTTGCTGCGCTCAGAGCAATTGTAGCAACGATTGCTGCATCAACCTTCAGGTCGTCCAATGACAAGCGCTCCCAGGTATCCATATTGGTGTGATAAGTACGGTCGTACTCCAACTCATCTTGAATAAACTGGAATGATGGTAAACCTACACGGTCGAAAGTAACGTGGTCTGTAGAGCCTGTAGTACGTGGAGAAAGGGTCTTGAAGCCTAATGGCTCGATAGGAGCTTTCCAAGCCTCGAAGAAAGGCTTAGCTAGGTCATTCTGCTCCATATAGATACCACGGAAACGGCCAGATCCATTATCCATATTCAAGTATAGAGCAAACTTGTCATATCCAGGTAAAGTCTTCTTGTTCTTAGCATCGTAGAGATAATTCTGTAAGTAACCACGAGAACCGTAAAGACCCTGCTCTTCACCACCCCAAAGAGCGATACGGATAGTACGCTTAGGCTGAACTCCCAGAGCCTTCAGGATACGCATAGCTTCCATCATAACGATACAACCAGATGAGTTATCTGCACCACCTGTACCACTGTGCCAAGAATCCAAGTGTGCACCAATCAGTACAATTTCATTCTTCAACTTAGGGTCAGTTCCAGGAATTTCTGCAACAACATTATTGATCTTCTGGTTATCTGTAAACTTATTCTTGATTTCCAGTTCCATTTCTACCTTTTCACCCATCTTGATCAAGCGAGCCATTCGGCCACCATCCTCTAGTGGAAGGGTGAACTCTGGTGCTGGCTCTGGATCACCTACCTTATACTGAGCTCCACCACCGGTAGTTACATTGAAAGTTCCACGGGTATTAACGATTGCTAGAACACCTTCATTCTTTAGCATCTGAGTGAATTTCTGCTGCAATTCACGCATCTTCATCATCTGCTCACGACTAATAGTAGTTACTGGAAAACCAGAGGTACGACGATAGTTGTGACGACCTGGACGAGGATCTGTTTCAAGGTTTGCCAATTCCTCATCGGTATAACGATAAGCTAAAGGACCAAATGAAATGGTGTATTGCTGAGTTACAGGCATCAGGACAATCTTGCCAGCTAACTTGCCACGATACTTCTCCAGGTCAGCTTCAGACTGAATCTGGTCTACTAATACTACTTCACCCTTTACAAGACCCTTTGTACTACCGGTCCATGCTTTGGGGTTAGCAGCGAAACTGCAATAATAGGGTGCAGTCATAGCAACATAATTCTTCTCGCTATCCCAGCCACCCTTTGCAAAGTCTGTTGCAAATTCTGAACGAGGGTTAGAAAGACCATACTCTGCCAACTTCTTTACTACCAGCTGCTCTGAACGAACCTTCATTTCAGAAGCAGCCAGACGAGGACCCAGCAAGTCTGTCATGTACTGTGATAATTGATCGATACTAGAATTGGCGAAAGCCTCATTCTTAATTCTGAAAGCCATTTCCTCAGAAATAGCAGTCTGTGCTTGTGCTGTACCAAGGGATAATAAACCGCATGCTGCAGCTAAAAGATACTCTCTCATAATTTGTAATACTATAATATAAAAATAAATCTCGTATGGGTTTTCTTGCTTACAAAAAGAAACAAATGCAAGAAAGATAGCTTACACTTAGCAAACTATTTGGCAAAAGTAATGGTTTTTCTTTTAAATTGTTCATTTTTAGAGGTAAAATTTAACAAACTGGCTAAATATTAGTAAATAATGCATGAAAAATGTATTCTCATAGACTATTCTGTTTCTGTGTGCTATTATACATACTTTTTTATAAGTGGCTTGTTCTTGTTTTATCCTATTATTTCTATATTTTTTGCATCTAAATAATCAATAACATATAAATATGGAGAAAAAAATGCTTTAGAACGCTCTTTGGAGAAGGAAAAGAAAAGGGGTGAGGAAATCTTTACAAGATCCTCACCCCTTTTTTTATATTAGCTTTTAGCTCTAGATTATTCAATAGCAGCTTGTGCAGCAGCAAGACGTGCGATAGGCACACGGAAAGGAGAGCAAGAAGCATAGTTCATGCCAACCTTTGCACAGAATTTCACAGAACTTGGCTCACCACCATGCTCACCGCAGATACCGGTACGCAGAGTAGGACGAACCTTACGTCCGTTTTCAACTGCCATCTTGATGAGCTGTCCTACACCGTTCTGATCCAGAACCTGGAATGGGTCAACCTTCAGAATCTTCTTGTCCAGATATACAGGTAAGAAGCTAGCGATGTCATCACGAGAGTAACCGAAGGTCATCTGAGTCAGGTCGTTTGTACCGAATGAGAAGTACTCTGCCTCTGTAGCAATCTTATCAGCAGTAAGAGCTGCACGAGGAGTCTCAATCATAGTTCCGATTTCAAATTTCAAGTCTACACCTTCTTCTGCCAATACTTGCTTTGCAGTCTTCTCAATGATTTCCTTCTGCTGCTTCAGCTCATAAAGAATACCAATCAGAGGAATCATGATTTCTGGTTTTGGATTATAGCCTTCCTTCTTCAACTGGCAAGCTGCACCTAAAATAGCACGGGTCTGCATTTCTGTAATTTCTGGGAAGGTAATACCCAAACGGCAACCACGATGACCCAGCATTGGGTTGTTTTCTGCCAGTGAGTCTACACGCTTCTTGATTTCCTCCAGTTCTACACCCATTTCCTTAGCCATGGTTTCCTGACCAGCTAAATCGTGTGGTACGAACTCATGCAATGGTGGGTCAAGCAAACGGATGTTTACTGGCAGACCATCCATAGCCTTAAGGATTCCGTAGAAGTCGGCTCTCTGGTAAGGAAGCAACTTAGCAAGTGCTTTTTCACGACCTTCACGAGAGTCTGCCAGAATCATTTCACGCATAGCTACAATCTTCTGGTCATCGAAGAACATGTGCTCTGTACGGGTCAAACCTATACCCTTTGCACCGAATGCACGTGCCACTTCAGCATCGTGAGGTGTATCAGCATTGGTACGAACCTGCATCTTGGTGTACTTGTCACAAAGGTCCATCAAAGCCTTGAAGTCACCTGAAAGCTCAGCAGCCTTGGTCTCAATCTCACCAGCATATACCTGTCCGGTAGTACCATTCAGTGAAAGATAATCACCTTCTTTATAGGTTACTCCATCTATTTCTACTGTCTTGTTCTTGTAATTTACGTTGATGCCACCTGCACCTGAAACGCAGCACTTACCCATACCACG
>AUXO017940924.1_pt1 | contig 25941 bp, 25 predicted proteins | sample 768731 | NCBI WGS metagenome assembly AUXO01 (sample SAMN02715735, study PRJNA202380) | gut metagenome | biome: sheep rumen | host: Ovis aries | place: New Zealand: Palmerston North | reverse complement strand
CGGAAGGAAAAATCCCAGGGACGCTGCCATAAAGAGACAGCATGGATCACGGAAGACACATACAGGAAACTGATGTCAGGCGATGTGTCCGACCTGTTCTGGGAGACCGACCAGCCTCTGGTGCGCCAGTTCTGCATAGAGATCATGAACCGGTGCTTCACGCCGAAGATCATCGTCAATTATGAACGGATCGCCTTTGTAGAAGAAACGACCAATGTCAGGATCACATTTGATAAAAATATCTCCGTGTCCGATGACTTTGATCACTTTCTCAGCGGGGGATACCTCAGTATTCCCATTCAGCCCCTGGATGAACATGTTCTGGAAGTCAAATTCGATGAGATCCTTCCGGGCTATATGAAAAACATCCTGACAAAACAGGAACTCATTCAGTCGGCATTCTCCAAATACTATCTCGGGAGAATGACCCTGCAGAATTACACCAGATAACATAAGGAGCAGACAGAATATGGAAGGAATCATTCAGAGCATATCACGTGCTTTCGGCAATACATCGATCAAACCGGAAACGATCATCGCAGTCCTGATCATGGCGATGCTGTTTTCCGTGTTTGAGTATCTGGTTTACCGTTTCATTTCACACAGGGCGTTCTACAACAAAGCATTCAATATCTGTATTGCCCTGCTGCCTGCATTTATCTCAACGATCATCCTTTCCCTGCAGTCCAATACTGTCGTGATCCTCGGAACGATCGGCGCTCTGGCGATCCTCCGCTTCCGTACAGCTGTCAAGGATCCCGTTGATATGCTTTATCTGATGTGGTCCGTTCATATCGGCATCACATGCGGATGCCAGCTGTATCTGATGACATTCCTTACAAGCGCATTTGTTACGATCGTACTGACTGTCATCAACCATGTCACGATCGGGAAGCGCCCTTTCATCCTGGTGATCCGCAATACGGACAAAAACGAGGAAAAGATCCTTTCTGCTGTCAAGGCATGTGCGAATACATACAGGATCAAGAGCAGGAACTATACAAAGAACTCCACGGATTATGTCATTGAGCTTTCCGTGAATGATCCGCAGGCATTGGCTGAAAAGCTCGGTGAAGCGGGTGTTGAAAAGTTCTCAGTCATTGAATACGACAGCGAGGATATTCTGTAATGATCGAGAAGACAAAAAGATATGTTTCCTGGTTTCTGGCAGGAATTTCTTTCTGTCTTCTTTTTATATACTTTGTCCATGAATCCCGTACCCCCGATACAGCAAAGCTTGTGCGCAGAATGACCGGCACTGAGCTCACCGCCGGCCGCAGGGAAAAGAAAGATCTGCTCACGGATCTTGCGCTGAACGGACAGCACCTCATCTTTGATGAGACAGATATGACATGGTATTACTCACTGATCGAAGATGACGATAAAGCGATGTCTCCGAAGGTCACATTTGAGTCACCCGAGAAACATGTGCAGATCGTTTTCTCGGAAGAGATCACGGAAGACATCATCCGGAATGATCTTCCGGTAGCGGTCACAGCCTATAATGACCGGTTCTATGAAACATATCAGCTGAAATGCACGACGCTTCCCATCATGTCATTGACGGTCGGTGATGAGATCACACGTGAAGATACAGATATGATCATGGAACTGATGGATAACACGGCCGGTGTTTCCAAACGAAACATCACTTCCGCAGGCACCGTCCATATCAGAGGAAGATCCAGTGCCGCCTACCCTCAGACATCATTCCGTCTGTCATTGACGGTTGAGAATTCATCCAAGAAGAATCACATCAGCCTGCTTGGCATGCGCGAGGATGAAGACTGGCTGCTTGTACCGGCATACGCCGATATTGATAAGGTGCGCACTGCTTTTTCCGCGAATCTCTGGACAGACAGCTGCGGAACGGATAATTCGTTCGGCATCGTCAACGGCAACTATTATAAATACATGGAACTGTTCATCAACGGCCGCTACTGGGGTCTGTATACACTCAGCTACCCAATCGACCAGAAAACACTGGATGTCGATGCAGGCAAGGGAGAATACATTTATAAGAAGCGTTTCTGGGATGAAGGTTCTGCTGTTGATTTCGTATCTTCCACATGGGAAGTCACCAATCCGTACAATGAACAGGATAATCCATGGATCCCGATCCAGAATTACTATCATCTGCTGAATGAACAGGCCGATGACGCCGGCGCATTGAAGAGATCTGTAGACATGAATACAGCGATCGATCTGTGGCTGTACTACGGACTGATCCAGGGTGTAGACAATGCGGATCATTCCGATATGGAAAACACATTTATGACAGCCCGCCTTGGCAATGACGGAACGTACAAAATGCTGTATACGCCATGGGATATGGACCTGACATGGGGCGAACTGATCACGGATGAAACATGCAATACCATCATGGAGTCCGGTGCGCTTGCCCAGCTGATCTCCATGGGAAACAAAGAGACGATCGAAGCGATCTACAGAAGATATCATGTGCTGCGTGAGAATGCCTGGTCTGTACAGAACATTGATTCATATCTGGATCAATACGAAACAAGTATTTTCGGTTCCGGTGCTTATTACCGCCAGGCGGCACGCTGGCCGGAAAGCACGTATGATATTGCCTATCAGGATCTTTCCGTATTCAGGAATTACGTACACCGCAGACTCACGGAGTTCGATGCCTTTATTGAGCGCTGGTACGGTATGCGTGACAAGAGCGTCTATGTGATGCGCAGCAGTCAGTACAAAGACTTCACCAAATGGAAATTCATCATCCAGGTGAATGATCATGAGATACTCCATGATCCGGATTACCGTGATCTGTTTACATATATCGGACTGAATATTTCAGACATTCCTGATGATGCATGGTTCGTTCTGTATGACGGCGAAACAAAGACGGTTGAATACCGTGACTGGCTTGGTGAAGAAAGGGTCAGCCTTTATACATCGATCGGAAGGATCATCTACGAAAGACCTGCTGAACCGCGCGGTATCGGTGATGATTTCCTGATCTATCTTGACGGGGAACCGGTTCTTGAAATATGGCAGTGGCCGGAAGAGCCTCTGCGCATGGGAATGATCTATAACCATGCTTCAGATGAATTCAACTTTGAAACCATCAACTCCAATTATCTGGTAGACTGAAAATGCTTATGAAAGAGAAAAAACAGGATCTGTTTCTGCAGGGACTGATCATTTTGTACGGGGTCATCCTGCTGATACGTGCGCAATACGGTTTCATATGGTCTGATGAAGGCCATTATTTCGCTGTGGCATGGCGGTTTGTCCAGGGAGATCTGCCGCTGATCCATGAGTGGCATGTTTCACAGCTGCATTCCATCCTGCTGATGCCATACGTCAGACTGATGCGCCTCATCCTCGGAGAAGGCATGCCTGGCTTCCTGCTGATCAGCAGATATCTGTATACGGTATGTCAGACAGGCATGGGTCTGATGATCTACCGGATATTCCGAAGGGAAAACAGGCTGGCAGCCTTCTTCAGCAGCATCATCTTCATGCTGTACTGCAAGTCCAATGTCATGACATTCTCGTATTACTCAATATTTACCTTCTGCTTTACCGGTGCAGCCGTGCTGCAGTATTCAGTGATCCGTTATGATGAACTGACAGAACGGCAGAGAATGATCCGCATGATCTGTTCCGGACTGCTGTGGGGACCGGCGATCGTATGCAATCCCTACTCACTGGTACTGTTCTTCCTGGATCTGCTTGCCGCACGCATGCTTGCCGGGAACAGGATCACCTGGAAACAGATGATCCTGACAACGATCGCAGCGGCACTGCCGGGTATCTGTGCGGTCATTCTGATCCTGTCCGGAGGTCCGCTCAGTACGCTCATCGAGAGCCTGCCCTACATCATGTCTTCTGACGGAGGCAATTATACCCAGCCGTTCTGGAACAAACTTGCATGGAAGCTGATCCATCCGTTCCTGCTGTACCGGACGGCGAATACGATCTCACTGCTGGTATTTGCGGCATTGATATGCATCAGAAAGATCAGGGGAACGATCCCTGTTCCGGTCAAAGTAATCAGCCTGGTCATCATTTCCGGACTGCTCATGTTCAACGTGTTTACAAGAGATCAGTCGGTAACGATGCTGACGCAGCCGCAGCTGCTGGCACTGTCTGTATGGGGACTGGATCTGTTTGCACTAAGTGAACGGACTGACCGTGTCAAGCTCATCATGCTGTGGCTGAACGGCATGATCGCTGCCGTATTCTGCGGACTGTCCAGTGATACAGGCATGAATGCCATGATCCAGGGTTATGTTCTTTCATGCATCGGAGTGACCATGATCCTGCCGGAGATCCTTCCGCAGATCACTGACGGAATCGCATCCTCCGGCAGATATGTCACTGCTTTGATCCTGATCCCCTATCTGATCACAACAGGCATCATGGTCAGAGAGCGCATCGTCAGAATATACCGCGATATGGACTTCCCGTATCTGACAGAAACGATATCAGAAGGTCCCGGAGCCGGTATCCGGACGACGGAGGAATGCGTCAGACGATATGATGAGATCTGTGATACCCTCAAGCACCTGGACGGCTATGACGGCGACCTGTACCTTTCCGGTCTCTGCCCCTGGGGATATCTGTGTACCGATATGAAGGTCGGAAACTTTACGACCTGGAGGATCACCCTGGATGAGCAGAATCATAAAGGCATGGACTATCTTGAGATGAATCCTGATAAGCTCCCGGAGATCATGATCCGGCTGAGCGGAGATAACGCTGAATACGGTGTGAATGATCTGAAATATATTAAAAAGGGAACGATCGCAGAACATGCGGAAGCACTTGAGGCGAAGATGCTGGAAGAAGATCTGGAAAACAGCCTGATCGAACGGCTGTCTTCCCTGCATTACAGATCTGTCATGACACCCTGCGGTGAACTGTATTACCCGGATGAACCGGCATACGAGCCGATCGGTTCGATCGATTTCGCACATTGAACATTCAGCGAAGAAATGCTATCCTTCGGTTGACATGGAGGTGATGGCATGACAAAAGTTGTCGGATCAAAGAGAACATTTACAGATGTAACTGACGAAGAAGCGATCGAATTTGTCGACATCGTTTCCGATATCATCGCACTTGATGAATACCAGAAAATGAAAAACTACACGCACCATATCGGTTATACACGGTATCAGCACTGTCTGAATGTCGCATGGTACTCATACCTTTGGTGCAAGCGCTCAGGGCTGAACTACAGGAGCGCAGCCAGAGGCGCCATGCTGCATGACTTCTACCTTTATGACCAGCATAAAGGTGAACAGCCGGTTCCCGGCAGACATGCGGAAGTGCACCCGATGGTCGCACTGGCCAACGCAAATAAATACTTTGAAGTCGATGATGTGATGTATGACTGCATTGCGCATCATATGTTCCCCTCGACTCCCACACGTCCTACCACAATGGAAGGATATATCGTTTCAATTGCGGACAAGTACTGTGCCGGTCTGGAAGTAGGAAAAACCGGTGTGGATTACATGTCGCCCTACGTCAAAGAAGCAATCAGAAAGATCACAGAATAAAGGAGACCATTATGCCGGCTGCTACGACACATGTTGAATTCGCCAGAGACGTGTTCAATGAAATGGACCCGGAACTGCAGAAAAGCATTACTGATAAACAGATGTATTTTCTCGGCTCCCAGGGACCGGATTTCTTCTTCTTTTCCAGAATGATGATGCTGCCGGGCTCACTTCATCGTTACGGAGTCCTCATGCATCATAAAAATGTGGAAGAAGCCATTCAGTTCATAGACCGCTATTCAGCAGATTCACCTGCCCTGCGCAGTTATTTCCTAGGATTTCTGACACATTACGCACTGGATTCCACTGCACATCCGCTGGTCAACGCTTTTGCAAAGAAAGAGCACGAGGAACTGGGCACAAACGAAACAGAAGCGCATTTCCGTCAGGAAGGTGAGATCGATGTCTATATCCTGAAACAGCATGGCAGATCGTTCAAGGAATACAATGTTTATTCAGACCTGCACATCAATGAAGAAGATGCCCATCTGCTGGCAGACATGTATCATCAGCTTTTCCTGCATGTCTATGATCTGGATATTCCGGAAAGCAGGATCTATGAGACAGCATGGCAGATCCACTGGATCACGAAAGCACTGTTCCCTTCAAAGCTGAAATACAATCTTGTCAAGAAGGCTGAGCAATTGACAAAAAAGCCCAAGCTGATCTCCGGCATGATGCTGTATGACAAAAACACAGATTCCAAGGTCCTGAACCTGGACCATGAGGTATGGTCAGTCCCCGGTTATCCCGGACTGACAAGCAGAAGTTCTTTCCCTGATCTGTATCTTGAAGCAAAACAGAAGGCACTCCATCTGATGAAGGAGCGCAAACACGAAGACTTTGACCGCAGTTTTGACGGCCGTCCGATCTGATATTCTCAAAGGCTATGATCGCTGAAAAGCTGTCATAGCCTTTTGCGTTCTGCCCATTGCAAAAAAAGACGATCCGCAGAAATTCATATCCAATGGATCACTCAGTTATATCGCTTCTGGCTGCTGTCGCTGCTCTGGGGGTATTCAATCTCGGCGGAATATTCTATTGAATGATTTTCTCCTCATATGATTCACAAGGGCTGTTCCATCAGCCCTTTTAATATGCAGAGTCAAAAAACAACCATGCAGATATACATGGTTGTCTTGCTTTATCAGTTGTCTGTTAATCCCCAGCCGGGTATCTGTGATCCTCTTCTGATCAGGACTGTTTTCTGATAGTCTGTCTGATTCAGGAATCTCAGGACAGCATCTGTTTCTTCTTCCGTGCATCCGGCAAGGATCTTTACATCCAGTGTTTTCTGGAGAATATCCGCTGCCACAACAAGTCCCGTGATAAGCGTGCGGGAGCCGCTTCCAAGATATACCGAAACTTCAGGTGTTACGTCAACCAGGCGGCCATAATCGACAGGATAAACCAGATTTTTGAACTGCGGATGTGTTTCCCCTTTCTTTCTGCTGTTCTTCAGATCACTGGATAAAAACAGTGTGTCCACTTTCTGCCAAAAATAGGCATTGTTCTCATATTCTGCCATAATTTACCTTTCTGCTAATACCTGCAAACTATCTAGATTGTACACAAATAAACGACTTCAGTAAACCGAATCTGAAACAAACATTTTTGTTTCAGAACATTATTTGTTAAAAAATGCCGGATTGTTACATTTTTACAGAATTGTATTTTTCTGTTCTCCTGCCATCCATGCAGACAGGTTGTCAAACACGATCTCTGCGCGTTCTTCCAGTGCTTCCCTGGTCGCAAATCCGATATGCGGCGTCAGAAGTGTCGCAGGTGCTTCGGTAATCGGGTCATTGATCAGAGGCGGTTCTGTCTCAAAGACATCCAGGCATGCGCCGGCGATCTTCTTCTCTCTCAATGCTTCGATCAGTGCTTCCTGATCAACAACAGGACCTCTTGCCAGATTGACAAGGATCGCATTGTTCTTCATCAGAGCGATCTGTTCTTTTCCGATCAGGCCTTTTGTTTCATCATTCAGCGGGCAGTGCAGCAGAACGATATCAGATCTCTCAAGAAGACTGTTCAGATCTGTCAGTTCAACATATGCAGGAATGTCATCGGAAGGATGCTTCTTGTTTGCCAGGATATCTGCGCCGAATGCATGGAACAGTTCTGCACTCCTTCTGCCGATCGCACCGTATCCGACGATACCGACTGTTTTTCCCTTGATCTCAATTCCGATCAGGCCTGTCTTATCCAGACCCATTCTGCAGCGCTCTTCTGTTTCTCTCAGCTTTCTGTATACGGAAAGGACCATGCCGACGCCAAGCTCCGCAACTGCTTCCGTGGAATAACCTGCAGCGTTGCTGACGGCAATTTCTCTCTCTTTTGCTGTGTCGATCGCCACATGATTGACGCCGGTAAATGCAATGTCGATAAACCTCAGGTTTTCTGCAACTTCGATTACTTCTGCTTCCAGAGGCATGTTTGCAAGAATAACGGCATCCGCATCACGGATCTCCTTCTTCTTTTTGCCGACGTCGTTTGTTTTGTCGTATTGAACGAATTCAACACACTGTGCTTCGAACGGTTCTTTCAGAGTTTGGAGCTTCTGTTCGGAAACTCCCAGTGATTCCATAATTACAACTTTCATAATCTCCTCCTCAGTATATTAAGGTCTCAGTTCACGAATTCTGACATGTGCTTTGTTCAGCAGTTCTTCAATATCATAGATGCCGCTTTTTTCCATGACTCTGACAACGATCATCAGGCAGCCCATTGCGTCACTTGCGGCATTGTGGTGATTCAGTTCAATATGCAGAGCGTCACACATATCATTCAGCCTGTGATGAGGCATGTTTGTAAACAGTCTTCTCGAAAGCTCGACTGTATCGAAGTATCTGAGATGAGGCACTTTGATGCCGCAGTTGATGCATGCGGCTTTCAGACATCCCATATCAAACGACGCATTATGCGCAACGACCAGAGCGCCTTCCATTTCTTCATACATATGCCGGTAGACCGTTTCAAAATCAGGCGCATCCAGGACGTCCCTGGGACGGATCCCATGGATCCTGATATTCCAGGGGTCAAAATAAAACACGTCTTCTTCCGGCCGGATCAGTGAATAATAGCGCTCCTCAACAGCGCCGTCTTCATATGAGGATATGCCAACCGAGCATACACTTGCAGGATTGCGGTTGGCTGTTTCAAAATCAATTGCTGCGATCTTCATTCACGTATATGCTCCAGTGCCATTTTATAGATATTCTCAATATGCTCATCAGCCATTGAATAATAGACCTGTTTGCCGATCTTCCTCGACCTGACCAGTTTGGTCTTCTTCAGGCTCGCCAGCTGGTGACTGATCGCGGAAGCAGACATTTCAAGCAGATAGGAAAGATCCGTCACGCACAGTTCATGCGTGAACAATGCATTCATGATCTTCAGTCTTGTACTGTCGGAAAACATATTGAAAATAATGGAAAGATCATCGTATTCCGACTCATTCAGCATCTGTTCCCGGCATCTTTCAACCTGTTCGGCATCGATCAGCTTCATATCTTACCTTCCTTAATTCTGACATTTTTGATCTCTTTATTCGGCGCATACATATTCAAATATTTCGCGACTCTGCGCTTGGAATACAGTTCTATGATCTGCATACTGCCATCCACCATCGTGATCGTCAGATTATCATTTGCCGGGTGCCATTCATACTGCCAGTTTACGATCTCATCCCAATAGATCATCGTGCATTCCGTGCGGTCGATGCAGTTATTGAGGATCATGAATTTGGGATTGAATACAACAAGAACCCGGTCAGGCAGCAGCACAAGACAGAACAATGCAAACATGATCATACTCATGCCGATCACCTGCCATACCGAGCCGGTAAACAGGAGTCCGGCCCCTGCTCCGAGCATGATCGACAAAGCTGTGACAGGCTTCACCCTGATATAATGAACAGGAGGTTCCTGCTGAGGTATATTCTTGATTTTAATGACCTGTGATCTCATAAAGGTATTATATCACCGTTTTAACACAGCAGAATGTTTGGTATAATGTGTCGGAAACGAGGTCAAAATGAATCCAGTTACATTTGAGATCACACATGTATGCAAACAGTCCGGAGCCAGAACAGGCATTCTGCATACACCGCACGGTGACGTTGAAACGCCGATGTTTATGCCGGTCGGTACGCAGGCTACCGTGAAGTTCATTTCTCCGGAAGAGCTGTATGCAATGAATGCAGGCGTTGTCCTGGCAAATACATATCATCTCTGGCTGAGACCCGGAGAGGACGTATTAAGGGAAGCTGGCGGCGTCCAGAAGTTCATGAATTACAAAGGGCCCATGCTGACGGACAGCGGCGGATTTCAGGTGTTTTCATTATCTGATACACGAAAGATCTCAGAGGAAGGCGTCACATTCCGCAATACGCTGAACGGTGACATCCTGTTCCTTTCACCGGAAAAGTCGATCCAGATCCAGAATGCGATCGGCGCTGACATTATGATGTCTTTCGACGAATGCATCCCCTTTCCGGCAACACGTGAATACGCGGAAAAATCCATGCTGAGGACTCTGCGCTGGGCGGAACGCGGAAAAAATGCCAATGAACGTCCGGATGAACAGGCTCTGTTCGGTATTGTACAGGGCGGTGATTATGACGACCTGCGTCACTACTGTGCTGAAAAACTGGTAGAGATGGACTTCCCCGGCTATGCGATCGGCGGAACATCTGTCGGTGAGGACAAAGAAACCATGTACCGCATGGTGAAATGGTCACAGGAGAAGCTTCCGATCGATAAGCCGAGATACCTGATGGGCGTCGGTGCCGTCAACGATCTTCTTGAGGCAGTATCCCTGAATATCGACATGTGTGACTGTGTTCTTCCGACAAGACTTGCCAGACATGGTACACTGCTGACATCACACGGGCGCATCAATATCCGGAAAGCTATGTATAAACATGATTTCTCACCGCTTGATGAGAAATGTGACTGCTATTGCTGCAGAAACTATACAAGGGCATATCTGAACCACCTGTTCAGGACAGAGGAAGGGTTCGGCACACGACTGCTGTCCATACACAATGTACGGTTCCTGCTCAGATTAATGGAAGATGCACGCAGAGCGATCCATCAAGACAGATTCAATGATTTCAAGCAGGAAACTCTCGCTCAGATGAAATTTGATGAGCGCGGTTTCTGAAACCTGCTGATATTCCAAGTGTCTTGATTTAATGGCCAAACAGTTTACTTCCTGTCATGCACCTGTTAGAATAACAAGCGATTGCAAGGAGAAATACTATGCGTGAATACATACTCGCAACAGCATCTACTGCAGATCTGAGTCCGGAATATATGAAGGAACATAACATTCCTTTCATTCCATATACATTTACGATCGGCGATAAGGTATTTGTGGACGATTGTACCGAAGAAACCAAAGCAATGATCTACCGTGAGATGAGAAACGGAAAGATCGTCGGAACGTCCGCAATTACAGAATATGCTTATTATGAGTTTTTCAAACAACTGATGACAACAGGAAAAGATGTCATCTATGTAGATATGTCAAGAGCGATCTCTTCCTCCATACAGCATGCTGAAATGGCTGCCAATCGGATCAGGAAAGAGTTCAGCGATCAGCGTTTCTATTTCCTGGACAGTTTCTGCATTACAGGCGGTCTGAATCTGTTTTTCAAACAGCTGGTCCGCCGTCACGAAGAAGGAGCTTCCTATGAAGAGCTCATCGAATGGGGTGAAGCTCATAAGCGTGAATACATCCACCGCTTCATGGTAGATGATCTGTCATGGCTCAGACGCGGAGGAAGACTTTCCAACGCCTCTGCCATTATCGGTACACTGCTGTCCATCAAGCCTGAGATCTACGTAACGAATGACGGCAAACTGGTCTCCTACAGTACCAAGCATGGCAGAAAGAAAGTGATCCATGCTCTGGTCGATTCCATGAAAGAGGATCTTGCGGATTACTCTGCAGATGAGGAGATCACAGTCATGCATACCGATACGCTGAAGGATGTTGAATGGCTGATCGGACTGATCAGGGAAACATATCCGCAGCTGAAGGATGCAGAGATCACCGTCACAACGCTTGGTCCTACGATCGCCGCACATGTCGGTCCGGGATTCATGGCTGTTGTATACCACGGCACACAAAGAATTATGTAAGTCACTGGAAACAGTGGCTTTTTATAAAGAATCGATTACAATGATAAACATATCGAGGAAATTATGCGGAATATCAAATATAAAGATCTTTTTCAGTACCGGAGTGTCTGGATGGGCTTTGCGATCATCTGGATCATGATCTATCACTCTGAACTGATCGTAGAAAACAGACTGCTCTGGATGATCAAGAACGTTGGTTACTGCGGTGTCGACCTGTTCTTCTTCGCATCAGGGATTGGCTGTTATTACTCTTATCAGCGTTTAAAAGATCCCTATGCATTTATGAAGCGCAGGATCGTGCGCATCATTCCTGCTTACTGGATCTTTCTGACAGTACTGTGCCTGACGCGGCTTGCGGCCGGTACCCTCAGACCCGGCACTGTGATCGGAGATTATCTGTGTCTGGAATACTTTGTCGATCCGGAACTGGATCTTGCGTTCAACTGGTACATGGGATCCATATGGGTCATGTACCTGCTGGTACCGTATTTCTGGCAGCTGATCGAAAAGCACAAGCAGAAGAGCCTGCTGATCATACCGCTTCTTCTGCTTGCATCGACCGTCTTCTGGCATCAGACACATTTTATCCTGACTGCCACAAGAGTCCCGATCTTCTTTATCGGCATGTATTATGAACACCTGGCTCTGGAAGAGCAGGAAATGACCGGCAAGGACTATCTGAAGCTGCTGGTTATGGCAGCCATCGGATTCGGCATCCTGGTTCCTTCCAGGCTGCTGATCACAGACAATGACATTATGTGGGGATGCGGCGTTCTGTTCTACCCGTTCATTCTGATGACGCCTTTCATCTGCATTACCCTATCGCTGATATGCCGGATCAAAAACCCTGTCATACAGGGGATCCGGAAAATACTTGCACTGGCAGGCAGATATTCATTCGAACTGTATCTGGTGCATCATCTGATCTTTGAACTTGCCGGCAGATATTTCAGAGGCACGCCTCTGTTTGTGACGACATGGTTCTGGTTCGTTCTGTATCTGGCGACCGCCCCTGCTGCATGGCTGCTGAACAGATGTGTTGTTATCGTGAACCGCCTGTTTCAAAGGAAAACAGCCTGAATCACTGAAAAAGGCATGATCAGCGTCATGCCTTTCATTGTCCCTGTTTTAATCCAGGTGGTACAGTTTTGTATATTTATCTTCCAGATAATCGAGATAGTAGTTGGGATCGAATGCTTCTCCTGTTGCCATATGCATGATCTCGTCCGCATTGTAGCGGCAGCCGTATTTATGAATATGTTCTTTCAGCCAGTTCATAACGACATCATAATGGCTGTTTCTCAGCAGATCATCTACGTCAATATCTTTTCTCATTGCGTGCATGAACTGTGCAGAGAATGCACTTCCCAGTGCGTATGTCGGGAAGTATCCGAAGCTTCCGTCTGCCCAGTGAACATCCTGCAGAATGCCCTCTTTTGCGGATGACGCACGGACGCCAAGATATTTCTCATACATATCATCCCATGTCTTATCAAGACCTTCTGTTGAGATCGTTCCTTCAAACAGACCTCTTTCCAGTTCATAGCGGATCACGATATGAAGCGGATATGTCAGCTCATCTGCTTCCGTGCGGATCAATGAAGGCTGTGCAGCATTCAGAGCTGCCAGGAACCTGTCAAGATCGATACCCTTCAGCTGTTCCGGAAAAGTCTCTTTCAATGCAGGATAATTTGCCTCCCAGAACGGCTTGGACCTGCCCAGATAGTTCTCACACAGTCTGGACTGTGATTCATGCATGCCGCTGGAAATGCCGTCATTGAAGATCGTTCCGTCATACTCAGGCGCAACCTGATGCATGTAGTATCCGTGACCTGTTTCATGGATCGTTGACAGGAGCGCAGACATCGGTCTGTCCGGCAGATACTTTGTTGTTACGCGGATGTCATTCTCACAAAGTCCGCTGGTGAACGGGTGCTCTGTTTCATTCTGATATCCCCAGGACTTATCAAAGTGCAGATATGCCAGCATATGGTCCATATACTTTTTCTGCAGCTCCACAGGATATTCTGTTTCAATGAATGATGTATCGATCTGCTGTGCTTCTGTCACTCTGCGGATCAGCGGCACAAGACGTTCCTTGACCTGATCAAAGAAAACATCATACTTCTCACGTGTCATTCCCGGTTCAAAGTCATCCAGCATCTGATCATACAGATCCAGATCGCTTGAACGATAAGAGTACATCTTTTTCTGTGCTTCAATGATCCGTTTCAGATACGGTTCAAACATCGAATAATCACTGGCATTCTTTGCCTTCAGCCATGCACCGTATGATTCGTTCTGCAGCTGATTGAACGCAATATATTCATCCTTTGGAACAGACAGGATCTTGCTGATATCGTGATCGTACAGTTCGATCATTTTGCGGTCATCGCCTGTGACATTTTCATCACTCAGCAGTGTCTTTCTCAATTCTGCCATCTGCGGATCCGTTGTGATCGAGAAAAGCTCTCCAGCCAGGATCGCTGTTCTTTCATCACGGAATTCACTTCCGTCAACCGGTGCCAGTGTCTGCTTATCAATGCCAAGCAGAGCAAGTGCCATATGGTAAGCGGACATGCGCTTGACCCAATCATGGAATAATTTCAGATTTTCCTGTGTCGTCATACATTACCTCTTTTTCAAACACGGTCATTATACCATAACAAAAATGCAGACTATACAGCCTGCATCATCCTGCTGCGCTGATCCGTGGACCTTTTGAGCCACCCTCCCTGCAGATAGTATCCAAGGAACAAGAGGCTGGTCAGTATCCATGAGATCGGATAACACAGCAATGAATCGAATATTGTCTGTGATGGATAAAAGAGGATCCACAATATACGCAGTGCACCGATTCCCAATGCTGTCATCAGCATCGGCACAAGGGAATCTCCGCACGCACGGATCGAAGAAGACAGGATCTCGACAAATACGAATGCCGGCCAGAACGGACACAGGAATCTCAGCAGGCTCATGCCGATGCGGATAACTTCCTGATCAGGTGTAAACAGTCTGTACAGAACCGGACCTCCGAACCAGCAGATCGCTGCGATTGCTCCTGACATCAGGAGATACATAATCGTTCCTTCCATGATGCCGCGTCTGACACGTTCGGTATTTCCGGCGCCGAAGTTCTGCCCGGAGAATGTCAGCATAGCCGTACCCAGAGCACCGGATGCGTTCCAGAACAATGCGTCGATCTTTCCGAATGCTGTATATGCCGCGACTGTATCGGTACCGTAACTGTTGACGGAAGACTGGATAAAGAGATTTGCAACACTGTACAGGACTGACTGTATTCCCGTAGGAAGTCCGATCACAATGATCCTTTTCAGGATCTTCGGATCATAATGCAGCCTGCGGATATCAAAATGATAGCTTTCATGCGTGATATACAAAGTCTGCAGTGTGAGAAGACAGCTGATCAGCTGTGATATCACGGTTGCGATGGCAACACCGGTCACTCCCATGCCGCCGAAGGCAACAAACAGGACATCAAGAATGATGTTGGTAATGCATGAAATGATCAGGAAGAACAGCGGGCGTTTGGAATCCCCTACAGCACGCAGTACACCTGCGCCTGTGTTGTAGATCATGGAAGCGATCATTCCGCTCATGTAAATGCGCATATACTGCAGTGAGTACGGATAGATCGCATCAGGTACATTCAGCGTCCGCAGGATCCACGGAGCCAGTATAATGCCGCATGCCATCAGCAGTGCGCCAAGCGATATTGCAAGGAACATTGCTGAATATACGCCCTTTTCTACGCCATCCTTCTGCCTGGATCCGTAATACTGGGCAATGATCACGGTAGCACCGGATGACAATCCTGTAACAAATCCTACGAGGAGGTTGATGACAGTGCCGGTAGAACCGCCGACTGCACCAAGTGCTTCTTTACCGACAAAGTTGCCGACAACGATCGCGTCTGCTGTATTGTACAGCTGCTGGAACAGCGTGCCGAACAGTACAGGAAAAAAGAACAGCAGTATCTGCTGATAGATCACTCCATTAAGAAGATCGTTTTTTACCTTTCGCATTCAGAAGCCTCCTGGTAAACACCCGGTAATATTACCACTTTCCGGCAAAAGGAAAAGAACAAATTATGAAAATATTCGCTATACTGATTAGGAGAAACAGAGGTCAAACATATGATGCACTTAGATAACGGTTTTTATAAAATAACACTGACTGCCGACAGTCACTTTGATCTGGAAAAGGATCACCCTGAATACCAGTACGTGCTGAATCCCGATAACTATCAGCCGGATGAGAATTATGTTGTCTGCAGGATCGAGGTCACCTCACAGGACAGCACATATACAGCAGCACTGATCGGACCGATCGAAACTGATTTTTCCGATCTTGCCGTACTGAAGGAAAACACTTTATATGTACTGATGGGCAGAAGTATCACAGAGATCGATCTGCGCAGACCTGATACGTGTATTTTCCACCAGATCGACCCGGACGGTTACACACACGGTATTTTCGCACATGAAGATCAGTACCTGATCTACAGTGCCTATGCAGTGCTTTGTCTGGACAGCACGTTCCGTGAACAATGGATATTCAGCGTTGATGCGCCGATCACGGTCTTCCGTATAACCGACACAAGGATCGAACTTGTTGATGAAGATGACAACCGGCATTACGTCGGTTTTGACGGCCGCAGAAGAAACTGAAAAAGGATCTCAGACGATTCCGAGATCCTCAAGCATCTTTGCCACGCCATCATTGACGCATGTGTCCGCAACATAATCAGCATGTATCCGGACATCTTCCCTCGCATTGCCCAGTGCTACGCCGATTCCCGCCTTTGTGATAAACGGGGTATCATTCGCCGCATCACCGAACGCAATGACCTGATCCCATGTGATCCCAAGCAGCTGCAGTACAGGTTCTACTGCGGTTGCTTTTGTTATGTCCTTCGGAAAGATGTCATAACCGCTCTTGCTTGACCAGGCAAATGTCACCTCCGGTATTTCCTTGATCATCGGCAGGACCTGTTCATCCGTACCGATGATGAATGTTCCCAGCGGCATTCCGTGCGTCAGATGATGATCCCTCTTTTCGCATCCATCCACCACCAGAGAAGCATAATACGCATTCGCGCAATAACCTTTTACAAACACATCATGGTTTGCATACGTAACGATACGGTCTTCGAACTTGAAACCCAGACCAATGCCGTTTTTGATCGACTGCTCTGTAATCTTGTTCATAACCAATTCACTCATCGGGTATTTCTGCAGAACCGTGCCGTCCCGCTTCACAAGACAGGCGCCGTTGACAGTGCCGATATATTCCATAGGCAGATCCTCAAACAATGACTTCTGAAGGAACGTATAATGCCTTCCCGTGTCGATCATGACATGGATCCCTTTTTCAATGGCCTTATGAAAATCAGTACGCAGGCGTTCTGAGATCTCTTCCCTTCCTGAAGGAATGATCGTGTTGTCAATATCACAGACGATCAGTCGAATATCTTTTTCTGTTTTGTTCATGACAACGATTATAACACGAGAAGATAATGCGTGATTTTCAACTTTGGTTTACATGTGAATTGTGATAATATGTATAAGCGATATGTGCCCGTGGCGCAACTGGATAGCGCATCAGCCTCCGAAGCTGAGGGTTGTGGGTTCAAATCCCGTCGGGCACACGCATCGGGAATTCTGAATGAATTCCTTTTTTTGTTATCGTCGGATATGTTAGAATGCATTCATGAAGAAAACGATTCTGACAATATTCTGCGTCATCCTGACTGCCTGCGGCATTACCTTTGCTGTTCTGATGGGCAGGTCTCTTTATGCCGACGGAATTGAAAACAAACGGCTCCTTCTGCTGTGCGCTTCCCTGGCTCTCAGTGCACTCGGATCAGATCTGCTCGCAAAAATACAGATTCCAAGAACAGAGCGAAAAAAATATCAGGACCTGTAAATCCAACAGGTCCTGTTTTCTATCATAATGCTTTGATCGTTTTTGTCAGGTAAGGCATCAGCTGCTGCTTACGTGAAATGATATACGGGTCAAATCCGGAGTGTTCATCGAACACTGTTTCAATGCGGTCACCAATGACATACGAGAGCGGTCCGTAGTACACAAACAGCGAGCCTTCTCCAAGTACGTTCGTAAACAGCATGACCATCAGATCGAGTTTCTTGTCTTCCTGCTCTTTCTCCATGTTTTCACGGAATACAGGCAGGATCGCCTGAACATCTTCGATATGATTGTAGTTTGTCTGACCGATCGCAAACTTATATCTGCCGATCTCAAATGTCTTCAGGTCACGGTTCAGGATCTCATGCGGCGTGCTGTCTTTCAGGGCAACAGACGAGCCGAGCATTTCAGCGGCATATGCACCTACATCAGTGATGCCTGCCAGTTCTGCCAGCCAGGCAACAGCATCTTTATCACGCTGTGTCGTAGTAGCAGACTTGAAATACAATGTGTCGGAGAGGATCGCTGACATCATCAATCCTGCCATGTCCGCATCCGGAACAAATCCCCTCGCTTTGTACTGCTCGGAAATGATCGTACATGTACATCCGCATCTGACGCCAAAGTAATTAATCGGATGGTCTGTCATAATGTCACCTACATGATGGTGGTCAACGATCTCCTGGATATCAGCCAGTTCCACGTGCTTGATCGACTGGTTGGATGCACAGTGATCCACAAGAACCATCTTGCGGTGCGGGTAATCTCTGACGTGATACAGGGAAACAGCACCTGTGATCTTTCCTTCCGCATCCAGAACAGGATAGCTTCTGACTCTTGACTTGCTGATCTTTGCGGCAACATCATCCACGAATTCTTCCTCGGAGAATGTGATCACATCGCTTGTCATCACATTTTCGATCGAATAGGACTCGTTGATCACCTGTGCTGTATGCATCGTATCTTCACTTGTTTCAACGATCGCACAGCCTTTGGCCTTGGCCATCTGGATCACATCATCATCAACGATCAGACCGCATGTAATGATCAGGCACTTCGCACCTTCATTGATCAGCATCTTCTGTTTTTCACTGCCGCTTGAAAGAATGGAAATGCCGTCTTCCAGGTTGAACATGGTAGCTTCACGTCCTTCAAGCGTAATGATGTGCACGACTCCGTTGGTATGGAAATCATCCGGTCCCCAGACGATCCTGCCGCCGATCGTATGCGCAATGTCATCCAGTGTTGCATGCGACATCAGTTCTGCCTGGTTTGCTGCAGGATGCAGTCTGACTTTCGAAAGATTCGAGGTGGTGCAGATGCCGCACAGCTTGTTCTTTTCATCTACCACAAACAAAGAACGGTTCTTTGCATGCAGCATGACATGCCATGCATGATGCACAGTCGCATTCTTGCGAATGATCGCCGGACGGTCCATGTCAATATCATGCAGTTTCATCCTGGCATCTGTCATCAGCAGAGGATTTTCCTGATTAAACCGCTTCAGAATAAATTTTGTTTCCTCGTTTACCGGACCCTGGCGCAGTGCCACAGCATCTACGCCCTGCAGTCTGAGCAGATTCGCATATGTGATTGCTGCGCAGATCGCATCTGAATCAGGATGTCTGTGTCCTGTTACATAAGTTGTATTATTCATCGCAATTTCTCCATTCCCCCATGAAGCTTTTAATGAGTCAGTATTTCATTGCCTGTTTCAGTGATCAGGATCGTATGTTCCCACTGAGCGCTGTCTTTTCCGTCTTTCGTATAGATCGTCCATTCATTGTACGGATCGATCACAACGCCTGCTTTGCCGATATTGATCATCGGCTCGATCGTGATCACCATGCCCGGAACAAGGACCATGCCTGTCCCGCGCTTGCCGATGTGGCTGACAAAGGGATCTTCGTGGAATTCGATTCCCACACCGTGTCCGCCGAGTTCACGTACAACCGAATAACCTTTTGATACTGCATATTTGGAGATCGCATATCCGATATCACCGACCGTAGCCCAGGGCTGTGCAGCCTTGATGCCGATCTCAAGACACTTCATCGTTTCTTCAACGAGACGCTTTCTTGCCGGGCTGACATTGCCGATCATGAACATGCGGCTTGCGTCAGCGTAATATCCGTTGTATATCGTTGTGCAGTCAACGTTGATGATGTCTCCGTCATGAATTCTCTTATGACGGCTCGGTATCCCATGGCACACTTCCTCGTTGACGGATGTGCATACACTCTTCGGATATCCCTCAAAATGCAGCGGCGCACAGATCGCATTGTGACTGCGTGTATATTCCGCAACAATGTCATCGATCTCCTGTGTCGTCATACCTGCATGGATCTTTGAAGCCACTTCATCCAGAACGCCTGTATTGATTTTACCTGCTTCAATGATTCCCTGTATATGTGAGGGACGCTTCAGAAGACTCAGATCAGGAAGTTCCTTTCCTTTTTTACGAAGTTCCTCCATTTTTTCCAGTATATGATCCGGTACCGGTTCCGTTTCAAATATTCTTTGAATATCTGCTTCACTCATTAATTTTAACCGCCTTTTCTGTCGTACTGCCGATGCCGCCTGTCCGCGCTGCTTCTGCATTGTCATCTTCCGTAATTCCGAACGGAAGAAAGATTCCCTGTACCATACCGGTACCTTTTTTCAGTTCAACGGTCCTGTCTTCCACCGTGTCATTTGTCAGCTTGCAGAATATATGACCTTCGTTGTCCGCGTTGTAATAATCACTGTCGATCACACCAACAGTATTATTCAGCTGCAGACGGTATTTGAATCCAAGAGAACTTCTTGGAAACAGCATCAGCACATAACCATTTACTATTTTAACACGAACTCCCGTCGGAATCAGAATCTGCTCACCCGGTCTGACAGTAAAATCAAGCGGAGTGAAAAAATCATATCCCGCAGACCCTTTCGTAGCGCGGCGGGGAAGCTGAATATCTTCATAGATCTTTTCTGCCTGCTCTGCTGTGCAGTCTGCAAACGTATGAAGCCAGTCCTTCACGAACTGTTCCTTTGATACTTTTTCGAATACAGCGATTCTTTCCATCATCTGTTTACCAGTCCTTTCATCATGAACATCAGGAACCATGCAGCAGCATCCTCATAGGGATAAACGGTCAGAAGAATATTTTCCGGAACGATATCATGTCCGGGATAGAACAGATGATGCAGGATCTTCTCAACGATCCCCTTCTGATCAAGTGTCCGTGTATATTCAAGCACGTCCTTTGGATACAGTGCAGGGAAATACACATAGTCCGGATCAACAGTCCCGGCAAATGCCGCAAGGATCATATTCTCTGCTTCCTGCCGGCTGTACACATGATACGGATCAGCCCCGATCATTTCCAGCAGACTGTCCATGAATCCGTAATAGATATCTTTATCAGACAGCACGGATTTATGCTGCCGTGCTTTCAGTCTGTCGGTAACAATGGAATCCGAGCGGAAACGCTCATTGATATTCGTCGCATTGCGTATCCTTGTCTCAAGCTTCAGCAGTTCCAGATAAAACCGGTCAAACCATTCCGGCAGTTCATACTGACGCATGAATGTATATTTCACTCCGCCATAGCGTCCGTATTTCTTCATGACATCGTTGTATCCTGAAGTGTCATAATTCTGCAGCGTTTCCCGGCTGAAATCCAGGAACGGCTTTGTCTCGGCCTGCGGATAGATATATGTGATCTGCGGACGGTCCAGATATACCGGATGCAGCGGCTGATTATGGAGATCAATGGCGATCACCTCTTCCGCACCCATCTGAAGCGCATAGTCAACGGGGAGATTATCGTAGTAACCTCCGTCTATAAATTCACCTTCTTCGAATTTATGCACCGGAAAAGCAGGATATGCGGATGCTGAAGAAGCCAGCCAGTCCTTTCCGTGCGTTCTCATCATTTCCTTCGTTACCAGCACAGGCTTGCGCGTTGACATGGAAACAGTCACACATCCGTAATCGATCTCAGACGCAAAAAAAGCCTCCGGGCGAAACATTTTTCCGATCCTCGTGATCAGCGGTGAAATATCAGCACCGCCATCCCTGACATAGTTCTTGAACAGTGAAGTCAGCAGATTCCGCTCATTGACCAGTGTCTCCAGACGGAAATCAGCGGGAAATTTCCCTTTGATGATCTGATCGCTGGTAAGATTCATCCAGAGATCATTCATTGCATCATAATCACCCTGCACAGCGAGTGCGCCATTCAATGCCCCGATCGATGTGCCGGTCACAATATTCCAATCATCCTTGCCGAGCTCACGAAGTGCCCGCAGCGCACCATTCTGATACGCACCGCGTGTTCCTCCGCCGGCAAGCACCAATGCTTTCTTTTTCATCTTTTGCCCTCAGTATTAAAGATTTTATCATAAACACTGACATACTGTTAACATCCGGGGACGATCATACATTTCGGTGCATATGTTCTGCATATCTACAAAAGGTTATTTTTATGGTTTATAATATTCATCGTTATGGAGGCTGTTTATGAAATTGAATGTAGCCGTTTTTTTCGGCGGTGAGACCGTTGAACATGAAGTCAGTATTATTTCCGCTCATCAGGCGCTGGAAGCACTGGACCGGAATAAATATGAAGTAACGCCTGTCTATATTGCAAAAGACAGGACAATGTATACATCCGAACTGCTGTGGGATATCAGATCATTCATCAACCTGAATGAACTGAAATCAAAATGCACGCAGGTAACCCTTGTACAGTCTGAAGGAAAGGTCCTCCTCCAACCGGTCAGGCAGTCACTGTTTTCCAAGAAACTCAGCATACCGGTCGATGTTGCGATCCCGGTAATGCACGGCACAAACGGTGAAGACGGATCGATCCAGGGATTCTTTGAAATGATGAAGATACCTTATGCAGGCTGTGATGTCATTGCGGCCGGTGTCGGCCAGGATAAGGTGCTTCAGAAGCACATCCTGCATGATAACGGTCTGCCGATCACAAACTGGTTCTGGGCATACGGTACAGAGCTCGATGATGATCGTGAAGGACTGCTGAAGAAAGCCAGAAAGCTGATCTATCCAGTCATTCTGAAGCCGGCAAGGACCGGTTCAAGCGTAGGCATATCCATTGCCCACAATGATGAAGAATATATTGAATGCTTCGAAGAAGCACGTCAGTATGATGAAAAGGTCATTACCGAAAAAGTCATCAAGCCGATGAAAGAGATCAACTGCTCTGTACTCGGAAACAGTGATGAAGCGAAAGCAAGCGTACTGGAACAGGTTGGCCACGCTACAGATGATGAACTGCTGTCATTCCGTGATAAGTATCAGGGCGGCGGAAAATCATCCAAGACATCCGGCGCTTCCAAAGGCATGGCAAGTACCGCAAGACTTGTTCCTGCACCGATCAGTGAAGAAGAAACAAAGCTGATCCAGAAATATGCACTTCAGACATTCAAAGTCCTGGGTGCCAGCGGAGTATGCCGCATAGACTTCATCATGGACAGTGAAACAAAGACCGTATATGTCAACGAGATCAATACGATTCCCGGTTCACTGGCATTCTATCTTTGGGAAGCATCCGGCATGTCATTTACCGAGCTGATGGATGAGCTTGTCAGACTGGCGCTTGACAGAGAACGCAGGCGCAGCCGTATGACATTCAGCTACGATACAAACCTGCTGGAAACATACAACGAAAACAGTGCAAAAGGTTCAAAGGGAGCGAAGCGATAATTCGCTCCTTTTTCTGTTATACTGATAGCAGGAAAGAAGGTATTGATATGTCTACACCCCATAATAGTGCTTCGAACGGAGATTTTGCCAAAACCGTTCTGATGCCCGGAGATCCTCTGCGTGCTAAATTTATAGCCGAAACATTTTTGGAAGATCCGAAGCTTGTCACAAAAGTCAGAAATGTTTACGGTTATACAGGCACGTATCACGGAAAACCTGTCTCTGTCATGGCATCCGGTATGGGCATGCCAAGTATCGGGATCTACTCCTATGAATTGTTCAAATTCTATGATGTTGAGAATATCATCCGTGTCGGATCAGCCGGCGCTTACTCACCTGAATTGAAACTGTTTGATCTTGTACTGGCTTCCGGGGCATATTCCGAATCCAGTTATGCACTGACGCAGAACGGCAGTACCGCAGCGATCGAATATCCCTCAGAAGCTCTGAACAAGCGTCTCAGAGAAGCAGCTGCCGGACTGAATTTCCCTATGAAGGAAGGAATCATCCACAGCAGCGATGTTTTCTACAGAGAGAATTCTGATTATCTGAAGGACATCGTTGATGTACAGCATTGCCTGGCAGTGGAAATGGAAAGCTTCGCACTGTTCCACAATGCCAGAGTACTGGGTAAAAATGCCGCATGTATTCTGACGATCTCCGACAGCTTTGTATTCCCGGAAGTAACAACGCCGGAGCAGCGTGAACAGTCATTTACATCAATGATGAAAGTCGCTCTGGAAGCAGCCTGAGCAGAAACCGAAGCAGAATGAGCCTCATCGCTCATTCTGTTTTTTAATGTATTTTTTCGTTCACTTTCATCTTTTTGAAGTATGATTGTTAACATGTATAAAAACCTCAGAGATTCCATTCACATCAATGCTTACGGAATGTTCTTCCTGATGAGCGCATATCTGCTGTATGAAGAGATCGTATTCCATCTTTCCGCCTTTGGCATGAGCAATTTCAACGCAGTTCATAACCTGCTCGCATTTTCGATCGGATGGGGAGCGATCGGCACTGTTTTTTCCTGCATGTCCATAGATCCGGGCATGAACCGGAGGATCCATCATACGATCACCGTGCTGATTGCATTGATCTTTCTCATTGAATACTTTGTTTATATGCAGTTCAAGATGTTTTATGACCTGAGGACGATCGCCAACGGTGCAATGGATGTACTGGGAGGATTCAGCACACAGATCCTGAGACTTGTATTCTCTCTGAGCGGCATGATCCATCTGGTCCTGTTCGCACTGCCTGCGATCGTTGATTTCATTCTGATCAGGGAAATAGAACCGCTGAGGTTCGGACGCAGAGACGTTTCCGCAGTTTCTGCATTTGCAGTACTGATCACTCTGATCGTGAACATGTCCATTGAAACGACTCCCGCCCAGAAGATCCTGCTCAGCGAGCAGTATTCATTCACTTCTGCAGTCAGACATTTCGGACTGGTCAGCGGACTTTGCATAGATGCCGGAAATATCATCTACGAACAGGGCAGCGAGTTTGAAACAGTCAGTGAAGAGGAGCCTGTTGAAGAGATCGTCAAAACATATGAACCGGCAGTTCTGGACATTGATTTTGAAGCACTGGCTGCCAGCGGCACGCCTCAGCAGGCTGCAATCGATGAATATGTAAAAACACTGACCCCCTCTTACACCAATGACATGACCGGACTGTTCAAGGATATGAACCTCATCTTCATTTCAGCGGAAGCTTTCAGCAAAGAGCTGATCGATCCGCAGCGGACGCCCGCCTTGTACCGCATGGCTTCCAAAGGAATCACTTTCTCAGACTATTATCAGCCTGCCAGTGCAGGAACGACCGGCGGCGAGTATCAGAATATCTTCGGCTGCCTTCCGATGTATGGCGGAGCTTCCATGAAAATGACGGCAGATGAAGACAACAGTATTACGATCAGCGGAAAACTGAACGAGCTCGGCTATAACGGATGGGCATTTCATAATAATGACTATATGTATTATGACCGGCATATTACACACAACAACCTGGGCTTTTCCAACGGCTTTATGGGTTATGGAAACGGCATGGAAGAATATGTTCAGCGCAAATGGCCTGAATCCGATCTTGAAATGATCGAAGGAACACTGGACCTTTATCTCGAACATGAACCATTTGATGTATATTACATGACAGTCAGCGGGCATAACCCCTACAGCAACTGGCTTTCAGAAAAACATATCAGCAGAATCCAGGAAACAGGTCACACAAAAGAAGTCCGGAATTATCTAGCGGCCAACATGGAACTGGAAGACGCAATGGCATACCTGATCAGAAAACTGGAAGAGGCAGGAATCGCCGACAGGACAGTGATCGTCCTGACTGCGGATCATTTCCCCTATGGTCTTGATTACAATGCAGCATTCGATCAGACAGTCAACCTTGCGGATCTTTACGGCTATCAGCCTGCAAGTTATCTGGAGCGCGATCATAACGCGCTTCTGATCTGGAGCGGCTGTCTTGAGCAAATGGAACATATTGAGGTAACAGATCCTGTCAGCAGTCTGGATATTCTGCCGACCCTGTGCAATCTGTTTGATGTCAGCTGGGACTCACGTCTGCT
>AUXO018223631.1_pt1 | contig 25950 bp, 10 predicted proteins | sample 768731 | NCBI WGS metagenome assembly AUXO01 (sample SAMN02715735, study PRJNA202380) | gut metagenome | biome: sheep rumen | host: Ovis aries | place: New Zealand: Palmerston North | reverse complement strand
ACCCGAAACGCGGGAATTCCTGTCAAACAGATGCTGTTTTCTGAACTGGATGAGCAGGAAAAATATGATGGAATATTTGCCTGCGCCTCAATTTTGCACGTGCCGTCAGCAGAGCTTCCGGACATCATCGGAAAGATGAAAAAAGCTGTGAAAAAAGGCGGGATCCTGTATGTGTCTTTTAAATACGGAACCTTTGAGGGAACCCGTAATGGCAGGTACTTTACAGACTTAACAGAAGAGAGCCTCAAACAGATCCTTGATCAGGTTGGCGGACTGGACGTTATTCGCACTGGAATTACAGGTGATGCAAGACCGGGAAGAGAAGACGAGAAATGGCTGAATGTATTGCTTCGCAGCTCAGAGTAGCATCTCGTGCTTATATCTGATGAAAAAAAGAAAAACATTTTAATATCCATAAACGTGTTTCAAAGAGGATTTAGATGATTAAATACTTCTGTAAAAACTGCAATCTTGAAGTGGAAAAAAGCGAATGCCCTGTATGCGGTGCCCGCACAGAGGTAGAGAGCAAAATATATTGGTGTAACCACTGCCAGATACCAACATATGATGAAGAATGTCCATTATGTCATTCAAAAGGAACATATATGACTTCTGATGTCAGGCCTGTATTTCCGGAAGAAAGGCTGTTAGTGGAGATACTTCTCCAAAAACCGCTGGCATTTGTTGATTCATCTGTTTGGAACGGTGCAGGTAATAGGTATTATGTGAATGGAAAAAGAATTGCTGTATCCATTTCCAAGACAAAAGATCTCAATCCGGATCAAATTCGTGAAGAACTTGATAAGTATAAAGAAAAAAATACTTATGCCTATTTTGACAAAATGATTGAGAAATGGATAGAAGCTAATTCTAACCGTTTTAATTATATCGTTACAGAAGCAAAACAGTTTATTAAAGGGTATTCTCAAAAATATATCAATGATGATTCGAATGCTGCTTTTGTCTCCTTTTCAGGAGGTAAGGATTCTACCGTTGTCAGTGATTTAGTTCGTAAAGCCTTAGGGACACCTTCTATCATACATATATTCGGTAATACGACCCTCGAATTTCCAAGTACGTATGACTATATAAAACGCTTCAGGGCAGTTAATAGAAAAACACCGATGCTTAGAGCAGAAAATAAAGAACAGAATTTCTTTAACTTGTGTGAGACTTTTGGACCTCCAAGTAGAACTCTAAGGTGGTGTTGCACAATATTTAAGACAGGATTTATTGGTGAAAAAATAAAAAGAACTTTCGGAGATCAGAACAGAATTCTTACATTTTACGGAATACGAAGAAACGAGTCTACAAGTAGAAATAATTATGAAAGGTCATCTACCGGAAAAAAGATCAGTAAACAACTAGTCGCTTCTCCTATAATTGATTGGACTGACTATGATATCTGGCTTTACATATTGACGACAAAAATTGACTTTAACACAGCATATAGATATGGATATACACGAGTTGGTTGCTGGTGTTGCCCGAATAATAGCATATGGTCTCAGTTTCTTTCAAGCATTTACATGCCGGAAGAATCTGCAAAGTTTAATACTATTCTATTGGATTTTGCAAGAAAAATGGGAAAAGAGGATCCCGAAGAATATGTAAAGAGTGGAGGCTGGAAAGCTCGTCAAGGCGGTGCGGGAATTGAACTGAGCAAAAATGTGGCTATTGAGTTTAAGCCATGTGCAGCAGATGCAAAAAGCTTTAATTATTCTTTAAACAAGCCGATTACCAGCGAGTTATATGAACTATTTAAACCTTTCGGAACACTGAATTATGATATGGGAAAAACGAGATTGGGAGAGGTTTATGTACTGGATCATAAAAATAATCTTCCACTTATTAAACTACAAGGCAAGATTGGCACAAGCGAGTTAAGAGTTTCTATTTTAAATACTCCTATTGCAAACAGGACAAAAATAGTAGAGATAGAATTAAAATTTAAGTGTCAGATTACTAAATATCAATTATGCACAGGATGCCATGCATGTGAAAATATATGTCGTTTTGGAGCTTTAAAGTTGGTGAAAAACGGGGAATCAGATACAGATTATCAGTATGTAATAGATGAAAATAAATGTGTGCATTGCTTTGAGTGTATTAACCACTTTACGGGCGGATGCTACATGAGAAAAATATTACTCCCCAGAGGCAAAGGGTATAATAACAATGCAAAACAGAATCAAGAAGATTAAGCTTAAAGGCAATGAATCTTTTAATTTCCGCGAAGGATGGCTACGCAAGGGGATGCGTTGCGTAAGCGAAGACCCCATGCTGTTTTCAAAAGATGATGTAATGGAACGTCTTGGTGTAGGTAGTAAGATGGTTAAGTCCATAAAATACTGGCTGCTTGCAACAGGATTATGTGAAGAAAAATACGTTAACAAAGGCCGTGGAAGAGCACTGTATCTGACTAAAGAGTTTGGCGAGATTATTCAGGAAAAGGATCCATATTTTGATGATTCTTTTACATTATTCGCTCTTCATTATCATCTTGTAAAGAACTCTACTTTGTGTATGGTCTGGAATATTTTTTTTAATGATTTTAGCGGGGTTGAATTCACAAAGGATGATATGACTGCAGTTTGCTCGGAATATCTGCAAAAGAAAATGGAAGAAGGGGCACATTTCTCGGATAGCTTGTTTCAAGATGATTGCTCAAGCGTTCTCAGAATGTATTATGCCACTAACGCAACTGAGGATCCAGAAGAGAGTCTCCAATGCCCTTTAAATACATTGGGCCTGCTGAATCGTAGCTCATACAATAAAAATGTATTTATAAAAACGGCTCCTAGAAAAGATTTATTAGATAAGTTATCTGTATTGTATGTATTAATAGACAACCTTCCTGAAGGAAAGGAATCTATAAGTATAAATGATTTAGTGAATAACCCAGATAATGTTGGACATATCTTTAACCTTAGCAGGGTTCGAATTAATGAATATTTAGATCAGCTCAGAGTTGCCGGATACATTAAAGTGAACAGGGCGGCTGGATTGGACATGGTTTACCTAACGAAAGAATATAAGGCTAAAGACATTTTAATAGAATACTATGACAAATATTCTGGTGAGGGAATGTATGAGATATGGTGATTTTATTGAAGTAAATGAAAACTTTCAGGCTTCAATTAATCTTGAATTTGACTTAAATAAAATTGAGAAAATTAGAAGTTATATACCAACGGAGCAGTCTGTAAAACTACTGGGTATGTTCCTGAAATCTTTCTATTATTCTAAAGAGTCACAGAATAGAGCAAGTGTTTTAATAGGACCTTATGGCAGAGGAAAGTCACACTTACTTTTAGTGTTATCTGCTCTGACATCGATGGATTTATTTGTGTCCGATAATTACTCCCAAGCTGATGCAAGGAAGCTGCAACTAGACTTATGTAAGAAAATAGAAAAAGTCAACAGAGAGACTGGTGCACTGGCCACAGCTATTGTCAACGATGGTATTAGAACATTGCCTGTAATCATTAATAGCAATTCTCCTGATATTAACCAGGCATTTTTAGTGGCTATTAAAGATGCTCTTGAAAAGACTGGTTTGGATTATTTACTCCCCGAAACGTATTTTGATGCAGCAATAGATATTCTTGATAAATGGAAGAAATCTTATCCTGAGGTTATAAATATTATATCCAGTGAGATGAGATCCAGGAAATCATCATTTGATGAACTATACATAGGTCTTAAGCAGTTCAATCGCAATTCCTATGAGGAGTTTTGTCAGATATACCCTTTGGCCGCTGCAGGTACAATGTTTAACCCATTGACGAATATGGATGTTGTAAAGCTGTATTTAGCAGTTGCCGATGCACTTTGTGAACAAACACCTTACTGTGGCATCAATATTATTTTTGATGAATTCAGTAAGTTCTTGGAAGCAAATCTTGATGCTTCTAATATGCTGAATTTTAAAATAATACAGGATATGGCTGAAGCAGCAACACGAAGTGGGAATAAACAAATTCATTTTACATGTGTAACTCATAAGGAAATACTGGATTATTCTTCAAGTGACAGCTTTAAAACTGTAGAAGGCAGATTTAATAGAATAAACTATATAGCCTCATCAGAACAAAGTTACGAACTTATAGCGAATGCCATTCCTAAAACAAAGCAATTTAAAAAAATAAAGGAAGATTATGCGGAAGAATTTGCAAGTGCGAATAACATGACGGCTGTCGTCGATGTATTTAATGAACTAAGTGAAGTCTCATTTGAGAAAAAAGTAGTCGAAGGATGCTTTCCGCTCGCACCTATAAGTGCTTTTTCTCTACTGCACATCAGTGAACTGGTAGGGCAGAACGAGAGGACTTTGTTCACATTTCTTGCAAAGAAAGAAAAGAACTCTTTGGCAGAATTCCTGGAGAAAGACCATGAAGGCATTGAGTTCTTGACCATAGACTTTATATATGATTATTTCCAGGAACTGTTTAAAAAGGAAATATTTAACTCATCCGTTCACAGTATTTGGGCAAAAACGGATACAGCGCTTAGACAGGCAAAAGATGGGTATCAGCAAAAAATATTAAAAGCAATTGCAATTATAAATATCATAAGAGATGAACGTCTAAAGCCGGTTCCTTCACATATAAAGGCGGCACTAATGATGAAAGATTCTTTCTTTGAGAATAGTGTTAGGGATCTTTCTAGAAGACATGTCCTTTCGCAGCGGGACTCTTCAGAACTGGTTTTGTTGACAGCGAACGGCGTTGATGTTCAACGAAACGTTGAAAACTACGTTAATTCCAAAATCAACAGGATTAATATCTGCGAATTACTTAATCAGTTTTTTTCACAGGGATATGTTATTCCTAGAGAATATAATGACCGATTTGGGATGTTGAGGTATTTTAAAAAAGTCTTTTTGGATGTAAAGACTTTTACTGCTTATAACAAGGGTTCTCAACTGATAAATGACTATCCTTATGATGGACTGATTATATATATTGTTTCCTCTAATGTGGACGAATGCAGTCAGGCTATAGAGCACATAGGTAGATTAGAGGATTCACCTGAGATAATTATTTGTGTTTCCAGTTATACATGTGACCTTGGAGATTTAATAAAGAAAATAGTTGCAATAGAGAAACTGAAAGCTTCCAATCTCGCTGAAGATCCACACTATCTTGAGGAGATTGAAATTTATGAGGAAGATTTACGCAGACGCGTTCAAACCGTTTTAGGGACACTTTTTTCTCCCAGTAGTCGATACAGTGAGTATAGAAACTGTACTGGTATTCTTCCCGTATATCGTCAAGTTGATTTGAACCATCTAACAAGTAGTATCTGCTTAGACAGATATTGCAAAACTCCTGTGATAAATAATGAGATGGTGAATAAGAAAAAACTAAATTCACAGAATCTCAAAGGAAGAAATATTACTGTTGAGTGGATATTGCATCATTCAGACGATGAAATAATTCCTTGCATGGAGGGATACGGACCGGAAGTAAGTATTTTTAAATCTATGTTTCTTCGTACTGGGTTATATGCCTCGGAAGCTGTATCAGATCAAGGTATCAGCGATACAGTAAAAATCATTAATGAATTTATAAACAGCTGTGATGATAAAGGTCGGCCATTCAAAGATCTATATGAAATTTTGCTCGCTGCGCCATTTGGAATAAGAAAAGGAATTATTCCATTATTTATTGCATATGCATTACGTAAATACAAAGACAACATTGTTCTGTTTTTTAAAGGAAAAGAAATAGAACTGAATGCTTCCTCATTGAGTTCATTGAACGACAATCCAGAAGCTTACTCTATGATGCTCGAGAAAGGGTCCATTGAGCGCGAGGATTATTTACATTCACTTGAAACATTATTCAATAAATATGGTGATTCTTCCTATACAGGGAATAATCGAATTATTTCTATAGTGCATAATATGCAGACATGGATGCGTTCCCTTCCAGAATATACAAAAAAGTTCTCAACATATTATGTTAATGGTACACAAGTTTTAGTTGATAATAGTACGAAGGTTATTAGAAAAGATTTACTCAAATATGAAATAAACAGTAGAGAATTATTGTTTGAAAAATGGAGAGGTAAACTAAGCACTACCGGTGACTTATCAGAATGTTTCACAGAAATTCGACGTGTAAAAGAATTGTTAGACACTCATGTACAAGAATATAAGAATTATTTAATAAAATATCTGATTGCAATTTTTGTGCCTGGATATACAGGATCATTATCAAAGGCGATTAATATTTGGTTTGATAATCTTCCTGAGTCTACTAAAAAACATGTTTTTGACTCAGACACAAATGCATTAATTCAGCTTATAGAAAATTGGGATTCTTATGATGATCAAAAGCTGGTAAATGAACTGGCACAAGTTGTGGTTTCAATGGGAATTGAGGACTGGACAGATCTCTTGGCAAGTCAGTTTTCTGAGGAGATTTCTGCGACAATAGAGAAAATCGATTCATTTGTAGAGATGGAGACAGACAGACAAAAGTGCAATCTGGCCATCGATCTTCCGGGTATACATGTGGAGAAGACTTTTTCAGACACAGAAATATCACCTCTTGGGAAAACAGCATTAAGCAATTTGAAGTCTGTCTTTGAAGAGTACAATGATGCTATTGAACCAGAAGAACAACTTGCTATAATTGCCCGACTTATAGGGGATATTATCCAGTGAACAAGGAGAATTAAAATGATTTATTTGGATAATGCAGCTACGACATTTCCAAAACCAGAGGAGGTGTATAGTACTGTTGATTTTGTACAAAGAAACCTTGCAGTGAACATCGGACGAGGCAGTTATAGAATCGCAAATGAAGCGATGAAGATTGTCGATGAAACTCGATATTTACTTTCAGAATTAACAGGTATTGATAATCCAAATAATGTTGTATTAACACCTTCTGCAACTATTGCTGCTAACGAAGTATTAATGGGGCTTAAGTGGGATGATTTAAAAACAGTTTATATTACACCTTTCGAGCATAATGCAATTGCAAGACCATTAAAACGGATATGCGATAAATATGGTACAAAACTTGTTCTGTTGCCCTTTAATAGTGACCAGCAATTAGATATTGAAAGAATGCAAGTGTTATTTGCAACGAATCCTCCTGATTATTTGATTATGAACCATGTTAGTAATGTTACTGGTGCGGTGGTTCCGGTAAGTATAATCGCCGAAAGTGCAAAAAAGTATGATGCGACAGTGATTGTAGATGGTTCTCAGTCATTAGGATTGCTGGATATAAATTTAAACAATGATTTAATTGATTATTTGATTTTTGCCGGACACAAAAATTTGTATTCTTCCTGGGGAGTTGGAGGATTTATTTCAAGAGAAGAAGCTGGACTGGTTCCTGTAATTATGGGAGGAACCGGAATGGATTCCTTGAATTTTTCAATGGGAACCGCCTCTCCAGTAAAATATGAACCTGGTAGTCCTAACATTATAGCAATAGCGAGCTTAAATGCTTCTCTTAAGTGGATAAAGAAAACAGGGATTGAAAAGATTAAGGAAAAAAAGCAAAAACTAATAGATGAATTAGTGACTGGTTTGATGGGTTTGGATTGCCATTTGTACATGCCGGGAAAGAGCGTGGATCACAGCAGTGTTGTTTCTTTTAATATCGATGGATATTTATCAGATGAAATTGCTTCCATCTTAAGCCAGGATAATGACATTGCTGTTAGGGCGGGATATCACTGTGCTCCTTATGTTCATATGCTTATTAATACCAGAGAATTTGGCGGCACAGTAAGAGCCAGTGTCAGTTACTTTAATGAGGTTGAAGATATTCATGCGCTGTTAACTGCGATAGAGGAACTTTAAGGGGGAAATGGTAAATGAATGGATTCGTTGACTATTTGAATTCGACAAACAATATTGGCGGAAACTCTACGGGTTCTTTGGCAGAAAGTCAGGTAAAAAGCCCATATTTTGACAAAGTTAAAGTTGACCGTAAGTTGGGGGATTTTATTGCAAATACTGTCAGAAATAATACATATAAAGCTTTTATCATCACAGGGCATGCCGGAGATGGAAAAACTAGTATTCTGGTTCAGGTTTTGAAAAGCCTGGGTTTTTTACATGAAGGAGAGGGATTGGAACTAAAACACAGTTATTCCAATTTCTTTTATGTGAAGGACATGAGCGAAATTGCAGAGGCTGATCAAGAGAACATATTGGCAGATTCACTTAATGCTCCCCTTACAGGAAAAACCAGCCTTCTCATCAGCAATACAGGACCACTACTCAAGTCTTTCTTGAGGCTAGTCGAAAGATCCAGAAAATCGCGAGACGAGAAATTCGATAGTCAGGATCGAATAGACCTGCAATCAAAACTTCTCTCTCAATTAGATGTCAATGCCGAGGAAGAAGTAGAAATAGATGGACATTCTTTTTATTTGGTTAATATAGCACGACTTGATAATGTCATATTCTCAAGAGACATTTTAAACAACATATTGTCAGATGAGTTATGGAGAGAATGCAAGGACTGCAAATGCAAAGATAGATGCCCGATCTTCAATAATGTAATTACTGTACGAAACCAAAAGAGCCGCGTCTTGAAATTTATAGAGAGTTTTTACCGATTCTTATATGAAAACGATAAAAGAATGACCATTCGCCAAATGGTAGGACAAATGAGTTACGCCATAACAGGAAATTTGTCCTGTAAGTATATATCTTTACATTTTTTGAAGGAACCTTTTTTTAATTATCATTTTGCCAACCTGTTTTTTGGATATAAAGGGTTAAATGAGGCCAAAGACAGTTCACAGATTAAAGGTATAGAGCATATAAAGCAATTGGAATTAGGCAAGAAAGCCTTGGATGTTGACTACCGACTGTTTGTTAATAATGATTTTTCGTTTTTTAATCCGGATATAGCGAAGCAATTAGATTGTTTGATTAAAAGTCATATAAAGCATTACCAGATTGTGGAGGAAGATGGATTAACGGCATCCAGAACAAAGAACGAAATGAAGGTCAGGAATGCAATCAGAAGGTTCTTTCTAGTTTTTAGTTCGGATGGCCAGGAGGACAATCTTTTTAATCAAAGTTTTGGAAAAAGTTACACGCTTTATAAAAAATTGATTTCTTCTAAACAGTCCAAGTTGATACTACGAAACATACAAACTTTATTGTTTAAGGCTCTTTATATCAGGAATACGGGTTTTTTACCAGAAGATACTAATGATCTTCCCTTAACATTGCGAAGAGAAAATGGGGTTTTTCAGAATGCAATGCTTGTACTCGGAACAGTCCCGAAGAACGAACTCCATATTGTACAAAAGCCTGTTCATAACAGATTTGAAGACGTGACTGATAAGCATGAATTGTATTTAGAGGTAAGAGGAAGAAAGTTCTATATAAGCCTTCCAATGCTTTTGTATTTTGATGATTTGATTGATGGAGCTATTGCATCGAACAATAACCCTGCTCTGACCCATGGAATAGCGAAACTTGATACTCTTTTGTTGGACGTGTTTGGAGATGAAATGCCAGATTGTGAAGAAGAGTGCGAATTAAAAGTGCTCATCAATACAACGAAAGGACAAGTGATTCGTTGCTTTGCCTTTAACGGCAATAAGTTAAGTATTTTGTCATAAAAATGATAGGAGGGATTGCCTGGACATGGAATTATATCCGTTTAATTATGATAAGAAAAAGGCATCATCACTGCAAAGCAGATTATTTGGACATCGCATTAAATCTAGCGAGACGAAATATGAATACTTAATTGAATTTTTACAAGTTGCTATTTCTCCCAAAATGAACAAAAGAACCCTGAGACCATATACGTGCATGTTCCCTGTGGAAAAAAATGGTTTGCAGGATACTCTTGAGTATTATCCCAAAAGTAGGATTGGATTAAAAAGATTTATTTTTATGCCGAAAAGTAAAATTGATGGTAAAGCAGGTGTTGATAAAGATGCTTATGAAGAATGTATTCGTGTTCTAACAGATGCTGTAGATGGTGGCAATATTATTTCCAAAAAAAATAGTATTGTAATCATTCAGAATCTGTTAAATGGATTTAGTGCAGTTAATCAGAACAGATCTTGGTTTGACCAGAGTGTTCTTCCCATATGTCCGGAAGTAATTTTGCCAGAAGGAATGGGAGTAAAATCATGGAGAAAAGGTTTAGAGTTTCATATACAGTCAATAGATGTAGATTATAAATTTGATTTTCACAAATATACTTATATGTGCAGAGGAGGAGAAGTATATTATCTTCATTTACTTAATGCGATTAACAAATATCCGGAATATAAGGATGATATTGAGAATCGCTTAAACGAAATGATAAGGAGCTTTCCGCAATTCTCTTTCTTATGTGAATTTGTTCAAAACAACTGGGACAACCATATGCTGATTTCTTTGGAGGAAGATACTGAACAATCAAATAAAACGAAGATAACTAAGGAACTTGGCTGCATTCCAGGAGCATATGAATGCAGAAATGAATATACATTAACAGAATTGAAAAATTTCCTGAATAGTAATACGCATCCATTCGATAAGATGGAAATCTTGTCAAATGGAATAATTTTACAGATGCTTCGTATGATGTATATGGTGGCTGCTTCCGAAGGAGAAAGTAATTGCTGGGTGATAGATGTTAATTGCAAGGGATATGAAAGCTCTGAAACAAAAAAGACTGCCATTGCTGCATTTAACCATAATGAAGAAATAATCTGCAAGTACTTGTATAAAGGATTAGATAAACTAAAAGATGAACTGGGGATAAATGATGATCAAAAAGCAATTAAAGATGCTGCTGACGATTCATATAGGTTATTTAGGAAGCTTGGAAAAACTATAGGCATTATTATTCCCATTAAGGGGCCTGGAATGAGGTTTACTCTTTCGGAAGAAATTATTAAATTTCTTGTCTTAGCAATTATTCCACCGAAGAAAATGATTACATTAGATGAGTTTGTTGATCTTTTGTACAGTCATTATGGAATGATTATCGGTCCCTCTCAGTACCGCTTGGAAATGGATAAAGGAACCGTCAAATCATTGGGAGATTTATCATTTTTGGCCGATAATAAAAAGGCATTTTCTCAGAAATTGAAAGATTGTGGTTTTTTACGAGACTTGTCAGACGCGACATCAATTGTAGAGAACCCGTATGAAAGTGAGGATGATGCATGAAACAACTGGTAAGGGTTCTTTATCAAGAGATAGATAAACACATAGAACGTAATAAATCTAACATCATTCGGTTAGAAGGATTTGATAATCCGATAATATATCAATTGTTGTGTACAGAATTGATAAATGCAAACTTTGTGGACTACTTTGTGCCCAAAATCACAAGTGAAAAGTATTATGCATTTTGTGATGCGAAAAAAACTGAATGGGAACATGCACTTGCATACTTGCATCGGGGTAATAACAGTACGTATTCAGATGTTGTTAATCAAATATATGCAGATAACAGCTTTATAGACTTTAACAATGCCATCACAAAAATCCGAAATGCGGCTGCTGAATATTCTAATGATAATTCTGTAAGTACGGCGTTATTTTTATTAATGGGAACTGAGTCTGCGCCGGATACAGGTGGCCTTGCAGATACATCTTTCGTAATCTCACCAAAAGAGTTGATCGAAACGATAAGCAAAGATTATAGTATCTGGTTTTCTGATATTATTACGAAAAACTGTATTTATGAAGATTATAAAAAGGCAATACATACACTGTATAAAGGGATTTTTTCACAAATCCCTACAGACATATTTGTACTTAGTGATTTTATAGACAGCCTGGAAGGAATATGCTTCTCTTCTGTGCAGGATTTAATAACACATATTTGTGAAACATTGAATACCACATGGGGCATACCAAGTGTTATTGATAAACAATATGTCCCCAAAGTAGATAGACTAAACAAAGGACAGAGCACAAGTACAAGAATAATTTCAAACGCTGTACGTTTTATTAACCGGAGTGATGACATTCCTTCATCGGCTGCTTTAAAAAAACTTCATAAGAAGTTTGATATTTATGCAGAAAATCATCATATTATCACGGATAATTCTTTTCCTGAGGACTTGCCAGTATACAGTAATTATTGGGCCTTTGAAAATTCAGTTATTGAATACATGCGTGGCATAAATATTGATATTAACAGAGGAATGCTGCTAAAAGTGGATTTCTCAATCATTCACTCAATTATAGGCACAAGGCTTCCAGCGGTAATAAAAGAGAAAACACCTACATTTTCTGGGATTCCAGTGGAGGCTTTTTCGAGAATCTTTTTTGATGTTTTTCGCAGTTTCTACGCTTCATACTCACAGTATCCTACGAAGGTGTTTTTGAGGCTGGACAAAGTGACACTCTCTGATTGTACAGAGGACACAAAAGAGGATTTTTTCCAGAATATCTGCAGCTTTGTTGGTGGAATACTTAACTTTTTTAATGAAAATACTATAGATATTGATGGAGAGATATTAGAGTTTCAGTATGACGAGATAGGCTGTGATGATCCATTTGTCTTTGAGAACTATAACCTGGTAGAGGAGCGAATAAAATGTTCTGGGAAATGGGGGGATCCTAATAGAATTCAATTCTCTGTTATCGCGCGTAATGAGGAGATAACAAAAAAAGCAACATATAAATGGGCATTTTCATCTTATTCCCCATGGGTAAATGCTTTTGGTTATATGACTGACATTTTTTATGAAAAAAATGCTTCTACATATATTGTTCCAACAATCCTGGTCTGTGAGAATATGCAGGATTATTTGGACTGCGAAAGTGAAGATGAATTCTACTCTCATCTTCAGCAATTAAAAGCAAAATCACTATTTGATGATCATAGAAGAGTGATAAACCAATATTTTCCCAATCCATTTAAGGGTTTGTTTGATTTAGTGTGTAATGACTTTAAAGAATTTGCATTGAGTTTAACTCAAAAAGGATTCTTTAATGCCGGTAATAAAGTACGTGCTTTTGTGCAATCCTATACCAGATTACAGCAAGCAATATATGATAATTACCACTCTTTTACTGATGTTCAGAAAGAGAAGCTCTCTTTATTGCTAAATCTTTTCTCTGTATCTTCTAATACAGGAATTATCTCCAATGGAGATATGGGATCAGTAATTATACCAGCTTATAGCCCGATAATGTTGGAAAAAATAGATGCACAGCAGCTTTTCCTGAGGAGAGGCTTTAAAGAGATACTTACCTCTATGATGGAAGGTGAGACTAAAGATAATGTTTTAAAAGCAAAATTTGAAAACTTGATACAAATGGCTTCGATTACTCAGGCGGCAGACATAATACGACAGAAATCTGATAAGTACCTGACATGTAAAAATATGTGGGAATATTTTGGCGTTTATTATGGAGAACACAATGGAGATGATTTATTAGCCACTGATGTCGAAGCTTTATCTATAGTAATTGATGATGAAGATGTCGCCATTATGTTAAAGAAAAGTCCAATGTCTAACGTGATTGTAAGAAATGTCATGGACTACCTTAAAACATTTCCAGCCCGCGCTGATGGATTAAATATAGTATTTATTGCCCCTGTAGATATGCAGCATATAGTTTCAGCAATCCACTCAGTTGCCAAGCAATTAGAAACCTTAAATTATTCTGCAACTATTAATATTAAACTAATATGTATAAACAGTAAAAAGAATTCAGCAACATATCTTAGGAAATGGCTGGATAGTTATTTTGATGACGAAAGGATTGTAAGGGTAAATACTTTTTTACATCATAGCACAGTCAATAACAGATCAGATGTTGATTCATTCAAAGAACTGCTGGACAATTACGATCTGTGCTTTACTTATAATGTTTTACAGCCAACAGGTGTTCAATTTGATTTAAGCAGTGCGGAAACAATTGATAAGGATTATGAAAAATTCCCTATGACATTTACTCCAGACACACTTCCTAGATCACATGGAAAAATGAGGAGAGTGAATATATCACATTTTCAGTTTCTGGCTGCAAGAAGTCATACACAAGCAAGCTATCTTGCCGGTCATCCTCATAGTAAAATCGGGATGTACAGAGTCTTCCGGACGATGGAAATATTGGAGATAGAAAAGGCAATCATTGATATTGCCCATAGATGCTGTAAATGGGTTGTTTGCATCGATCAGGCGATTGACAGATATTTGCTGGAAGGAAATGAAAGGAAGATTATTGGATTCACTACAGGCGAAGGAAGCTACGGGGAATTAAATGTTACAGTATCAGCCAGAGCAGATGTTCTGAGTGATATAAAGAAAATGCTTAGAAAGAGGCTAACAGAGAAATTCACTAATTGGGATGCGGATCGATTAAAAAAAGCAGCTGACTTTTGTATAGGTAATCTTTCAAAGAGAATGGATGGCAGCAGGGTTTTAAAAGCTCTTAATCCATATGACTATGAAATACATAATTTCTTAGCATACGTATTGTCTTTGCAGATGTTGGGAGTTGATAAGAAAGATGACAGCTACATTGTCAAATCACTAATCAGCCTGGATTCATATAAACACTGGTTTAAAGAGGACGATATTGTTAAAAGTGATAATAGCCGCCCAGACTTTATGTTGATTGAAATTCCTTATACAGATCATAATCTTTCTCCAGAACAGGATTTAGACATCCATGTCAAAATAATTGAGTGTAAGATGGGATTTCAGAATCAGGACTATATTGGAACGGCAAAAACACAACTTGAAAAAGGACTTGAATCCATGGCTGTAAATTGGAATCCTGATTCAAAAGATGCTATGCATAGGTATTGGCTGAATCAATTGTATCGTGTTATTAGTTTTTCACAAGTAAATATGGATGACTCTTGTCCTGAATATCCGATTGTTAAGGAAAAAATATATAACATTTTAAATGGACAGTATCATATTAAGTGGACGGGAGATATTTTTGCTTTTTGGCTGGATATAAATACAGACACGGTTGAAGAGTATGAGATAGACTCTATGCTTATCTCCGATATGATGGAGCAAGGGATAGAAATAGAAAACCTGGTTTGTCATAACTGCGGACAGATGTTTATTCAAAAAATGCTTCTACCTGAGGAAGAACGAAGCAGCAGATTTGCTTATAACCATTTGGCTTTTGATGAACAACCAGAAAGAGAGGAAGAGGAGGAACCGGAAGAAAACGACGAAGATAGTGATATCCCTGTTAATGTAGACGGTGATGGAAGTACGCTTCCAAGGAATAGTGACATTAACATTCCGTTTTTAAAATATTTAGCAGACGGTGAGGATCACTCCAGGAAGGACAGTCTTATCTGGTTCAAAGATTACTTCAAAATCAGCGAGGCAGATTGTCAAATTAAATTCGAAAGTAATAACCACCCCAAATGGGAAACGATTTTTGACACAACTATTACAAGTTTCAGAAAAAATAATTTGTTAACCAATACCTCGACAGGGCTTTTCCATTTAACTGAATTTGGTAAGAGAGTATTTGCAAAGTTGGAGAAGACTGATGCTCTTGTGGATTTCTTTAAACTAGTGAAAGACATGGAGCTGGAGGACACAAAAAATAATATTGGAGGGAATCAAGATAAAGGAACAGATGAAGAGAAACCCTTGAAAGGGAACAATAATATAAATGATAACGGGCTTCGTTCTACAGGTAATGAAGAAGGAGAAAACGATGAACCTGTAAAAGAAAAGGAGCATCAAAGATTAGAAGATATTCGAGTACTGATAGGAAACGATAGGAGGGGAATCCCAGCTTATTGGGAGTTTGGACATCCAAAACTTGCAAATCGTCATATCCTAATTACAGGAACTTCCGGACAGGGTAAAACATACGCAATTCAGACAATGCTGTATGAACTTGCTAATCAAGGCATATCGAGTGTCGTTTTTGACTATACGGATGGATTCCTCCCTGGGAAGCTTGAGCCGGAATTTGAAGAAGCCCTGGGAAACAAAATCACACAGAAAGTGGCATTGATTAGTAAGATTCCAGTAAACCCTTTCAGACTTCAGTCAATTGAAATTCCTCCGTTTGGAAGTGTTTCTGAAAAGTCCACAAATGTTGCGGGCCGTATATCTGATATCCTAAAACACGTATATTCATTTGGGGATCAACAGTCTGCAAGTATATACGCCGCCTGTAAACTGGGGGTTGATCAGTTTGGATCAGATATGAACTTTGCGAAATTAAGAGGGCTTCTGGAGGAGGCTGGTACACCGCAATCTAAATCTGTTCTCTCAAAGATGGCACAATTCTTTGATATGGAGCTGTTTGACACGTCTAAAGAGTTTGATTGGAGAGAAGTAACACAGAGCAAAGGTAATGTAACAATAATACAGCTTACCGGGTTAGACAGAGAACTGCAGACAGTGGTTACAGAGATTATGATGTGGGATGCATGGTATAGTTTGACCAAATTTGGAAATAAGGAGACCCCTTTTGTTGTAGTTCTGGATGAAGCACAGAATCTTTCCTTTAAAGAAAAATCTCCTGCAGAAAAAATACTTCGTGAGGGCAGGAAATATGGATGGTCAGCCTGGTTTGCCACCCAGTTCCTAAAAGGCGCTCTTGATTCTGGAGAGATATCGAATTTACAGCAGGCGGCAGAAAGACTGTACTTTAAACCTACAGATGAAGAAGTTGCATATGTTGCGGATCAGATTTCTGATTCCAAGGCAGAAATAGCCGGATGGTTTAACATCTTGAAAGGTATTCAGAAAGGTCAATGCATTGTACAAGGCAACAGGATAAGACCGAATGGAAAATTTGGTGCAGTAAAACCTACGGTGGTAGAAGTGAGCAGTTTTAATGATAGGAAGTGATATAGTCTTCATCTCAAAGAACCGGTGACTTGAGTGGTGGGATACTCGTACAAAGAAAAAGAATGCTTTATTGTAGACATAATTGTGTGATGAAGTACAAAAACTTTGCGAGGATACGCACGCATGCGGAGTAGGGGATTTGACCCTTTTTACAATTCGCATGCGGGGCCCCACCAACGCAAGCAAGTCTTGATCAAGATGGAAAGGTTTGGATAATGATAACTCGATCTCAATTAAAATTTCACGAAACATTTCAACCTGAACCAGTTTATATATCAAAAATACTAGAGCTTGCATCCCAAGGACATTCTGGGAACAAGTTCGATATTAGTGAGGTTACTGGTATACCTACAGGAAAGCAGAAAGGAAAAGTGGAGCCTCACATAAAATATGCTTCCTATATGAATTTGATCAATTATGAGGTAGAGAAAGGCATATATAAACTGTCATTAACGGACCTTGGAAGGATTGTGTTTCAAGAGGATCGATATTTGCATGAACAATTAACAAAATGGATATGCCATCTTGAAATATCAAGAATGAAAACAGGAGCTCCACAATGGTCCTTCTTGATAAATGATGCTCACCCTGGTTTTATTTCTGGAATAAGCCAGGAAAGATTGATTAATCAGGCGAATTCGTATTTTGACATATCGGTTGGATTTGAAGAGCTGTTCGGTGTAGTCAAAAGAAGTTATGTAGATGGTATATTTGATGAGCTTGATTACGTGGTATTTGACACTAATTCGAGTGAATTCTGGTTTGAAGAAAAAACCTACAGGGATGAACTTACATACGTCTACGCATATGCAATATTGAAAAACTGGGACAATGTCCTTTCAGAAAAAAAAGAAATTACAATTGTTGAATTAATTGAAAAGCTTAACTTTGGAAGAATATTCGGGTTAAACGACGAAGCTATAGATGAGGTTTTGGATCAATTAAAAGATGATGGGATATTATCTATTAACAGGCAGCTGTTTCCCACAACGATTATTCGTTTGGGAGCGGCAGAGGACTTAATCTATAAACTATATAGCAAAGTGCTGTAGGGGAGAAGCATATGCAGGTTCAAGATATTGTTCGTTTTAACAAAGAACACTGTTTTAATGGGGCAGTACAGACAGAATGGTTCTACGACCAAACCCGTGTTAAAGAAGTGGCAGAAAGTTATGTTTTCCATGGACCTAAATATTTTGGTGTATCGGGTAAAGACATTGACTTGAGCGGACACAGGCTTGTTGATACTGCATCTTTTACTCTCAATATTGCGAGAAAGCTAAACGACAGTAAGCCTGATCATAATTTTATTATGACAATCGCCGGATATGGGGCGGGTAAATCTCATTTGGCAGTTAGCTTGGGAGCACTATTCTCCGGGAATTTAGAATTGAGAAAAACTATACTTCATAATCTCGCGATAGCTGATAAAGATATTGCTGATGAAGTGGAAGCCATCAGTTCTAAAAAGAACTATATATTGGTTCTTAATGGGATGAATAACTTTAATCTGGATGCAGAAATATTAAAAACTGCCAGATTGGTTCTTTCAGATAACAACCTCTCAGACGATGTCTTAAGGGAACTAACAAGATCGTATGATATAGCGCGCCAATTTGTTCAAAATATGTTTGATTTATGCAGAGACAAGTTTGAGCAGAGAGCCGGACTATCAGGATTAAAACGGTCAGGAGAGCAATTAAAAAAGTACCTGTTGGCTAATGTAGAAGCAGACAATAACGCCTTGAGCATTATCAGTGATGTATATAGTGATTTAACAGGAGATTCTATTAGTTGGGATCGTGGCTTATCTGCGGGTGATATTTTGTCGGTCCTTAGCCAAAATTTATGTGGTCAAGATAAGCCATTTAATAAAATCCTTATCTTATTTGATGAGTTTGGAAGGTATATTGAATATACTGCTGCAAATCCTGCAATAGCAGGTGAAGCTGCTCTTCAGCAAATATTTGAGGCTGTGCAAACGGCTAATGGAAAAATTATCTTTACTGGATTTGTACAGAGTGAATTGGACGCATATCTGGCCAGAATTGATAAAAGTTCTAATATAATGCGTTATGTTGGAAGATTTAAAGCAAGTGAAAATCTATATCTGTCTTCTAATTTTGAAACAATTTTAGCTAATTTGCTTGTAAAAAAAGATGAATCACTTCACGAGCAAATAGTCGGAGCGGCTTTAAAGAAATATGAACGGCAACATGACTTTGTTAAAGAAGCACTGAACAGATGGGACAGATCAAGTTCAAAAAAGAGTGTCTGGACGGATAATTATCTATATAAGTCTGTTATTCTCAAAGGGTGTTACCCTCTGCATCCAATAACTGTATGGCTTTTATCGAATATGAATAACTGGATGCAGCAAAGATCTGCCATTACGTTTGCAGCAGAGATGGTAGAACGTATTTCGAAAAAAGATGTCTCTGGTAATTATATTCCATATGTTTATCCAATAAATATTATCGATTCCGGCATATATGAGGAGATGCTGAATTCCGAAGAAAAAGGACTTGTTCAGAGCCAATATTGTTTGCTGTTTCGCAGTATACTCATAAAAATTGGTGATAAACTATCAGATAATGAAAAACAAGCTTTAAAGGCAGTACTCATTACTAAAATTGGAAAATTTAGTTTTTCAAGGAGAGAAGCGGCAATCAATGCTCTTAGGTATTGTTCAAATCTAAGAGAGGAATATCTGATTGAAGCAATAAATCATTTGGAAAACTATCACGGAGTAATTGCTTACGATGAAAATGCCAATACTTTTGATTTGATTGCCGAGGCAAATGGGTTTAATGAATTTAGAATTGCGTATTCCAGATATAAATTGTCAGCAGTTCAAGCAACAATAAATGACTGTGATGAAAACCTCCTAAAAGAATTATCATTGCTATCAGATGTTGAGACATCATTTGGACAAACCCATCATATTGCCTCTCAAGAGTGGAAATTTAGAAAGGTATTGGTTGATACTGCAAATGTAACTGAATCTTATTTGAGCACCAGAATAAGGGAACTTGAAAACGATTGTTCAGGAAATGGATATAAAGGCCAACTCTTTTTTGTTTATTGCTCAAAGGCGGCAGATAGGCAAATAGACATGTTATCAAGCATATATCGCAAGCTTTCGTTGGCAAAAAAACCGATAGTACTATTATTTCTCGATGATTCTGAGGGAGAGATAATTAAAGCTCTGACTATAAAAGAAGTGATCAACAGGTTTTCGAGAAATGACTTTGAAAGATTTGAGAAGCACATCAGAGCACAGATAAAAAAACAGAATAAAATAATTATCAATAAGTTTAATTCACTTGTTCAGAGCAGAAAGATTATTAATGAGAAAGGGCTGCAGATTTATCAAGGTAGAATTAATGCTTTATGTTCACAGGTGTTTGAAACTCTTTACACAGATACTCCTCCATTTATGTTCGATGGGTTTGAAAAGAAAACACAGGCAGCAGCAAGACGATATCTGGCTGATATCTGTATGAAAATAAGTGATCGAACATTATTAAATGTACAAAACTATAATGCTATTCCTACAGAAGAAAAGAATAGAATTAGGGCGACATTGGCTACTGGGAGCGAAACTTCGTGGAAAGTATATTCTGATAATTGTACTTTGATCAAACCAATGAATATGGCGGCTTCAAAGGTGTTTGATGTTGTGGAAGCTTCTTTAAGCGCTGATGAAAGCCTTAGCATAATGCAGGTATTTGGACAGTTTTTGAAACCTCCATATGGTATGAATATAAATGCTATCGTGCTTTTTGCCTTTTACTACATGGCATATAAGGACAGAAATCTGCTCTGTTATTATGAAAAAGATAAATTAAGACCTGAGCATATTAGTGATAAAATTTTTAAAGGATTAAATCTTCAGGAAAAAGAGTTTAGGAAAATACGTTTGCAAATAAATGCAAATGCAGATGTCGATTTGGTTCGTGAACTTTGTGACGAAATAATGGAATGTACATTGGTAGAGGAATGTGCTGTATATAAAAAGAAATTAGATGATTTACTTGCACAGGAATTGTTGACACCAAATGACCAGCTTTTAGTAGCTTCAGCCCGAACAAGATTGGATGATGGGATTTCCTACAATAACAGTATTTATGATAAATGTAAAAAAGGAGAGGATATACTCGCTGAAGTAAAAAAAGCATTTGGGGTGCAGAAGTTTGCCAAAGTGTTCGATTATTTTATAGACACGACAAAACCTTTATCTAATGACTTGCCGTTTGTATATAGCAAAGAATTTATTCGTCGAATGGATGCACTCAAAACAGAGGCAGAAATATTGGCAAAAAAATGGCTGTCTTCAGCTATACAAAAATTTGGATGTTCAGAAATTACAAAGTTGTCAAATTACAAACATGTTTGTGCGAATATACAAAAAAAATTTAATGAACATGGATACAATGAATATGCAACGGAACTGAAGAATCATGTTGTTGATGTAGAACAATCATTACTAACGAAGCAAAAATATCAAGACCAGTTGGTTGAAATAGACAAAGATATTGCAATGATAAAAGGAGCAACCGGGGGAAATTATTCAACATATAACGATTATCTAGAAAAAATGGTTGGTTGGGAACATTTCTTAAAAGAGCAGACAGACTTTACAAGCAATGTACTAGACCAGTATCTTAAAAAAGTGTTAGAGATGATAACCTTCTTGCAAAATACGCTTCAGGAATTATCGGCAAGTTGTAAAGATTTATTAGAAAGGATTCAATCTATAAGTAATTATGCCGAACTCCTTTCTGTAAAGGAAAAGTTAAAGGTTATCTCTGACAGTGAATATCCTGAGGATTTAGCGGATCAGGTAAAAACAGCTTTATTCTATATTGACCAATCTGAAAACTATGTTAATACAATTCCGGAGAAGTTGGATGAACTTCGTGAAATGTTAAATGGTCTTAATGATACGCTATATGGACCGTGCATATATTTCGTTAGAACATCTTTAAAAGCGGCAATAGATGCTTTGGAAAATAGACAGAAGAACTGGGTTTCACGATTTATTTCTGTAACTGAAGGAAATATTGATAAAATGACTGCGATTGACTGTTCAAACTGGATGGATCGAACTGGTGAAATACCATCATACCTGGACTCAGAAACGGTTAAAAGATATAGTGCATTATATGATCTCGTGAACCAGAGACTTCATGAAAGCCGTATAGAAGGCGTTCTTGTAATGTATACTAGATTAAATAAAGATGAGCAGGATGAATTCAGAAGACGGATTGGAATGTGATTATAGCATTTCATAATACAGTAATAATGCTAAACATCTTGGGGCTGTGATTAAATGGAATGATTAGTTCTTTCTCAACAGCAATTGCAATTGATATAGACTTTAAAGAATATTTTTTATATTACAGCATGACAGGCGGAAGGAAGCGTGATACGTTTCTGACTGCCTGTCACAAAGTGGTTGAATAGAAACAAAAACTACTTATCAAGTTCTTTAGTGTAAATATAAATGTCACTTTAAATGCAATTTGCGCTGTGTGAATGGTTTCAGATAAGCCTGATAATTGGGATCTCAACTGTATGTATTAAATAATAATATTGATAAATTGGATGATTCGTTCTTGCAAATTAGTTGCAAAACATTTGACTATATGCATTGGTCATAGAGAACATAAGTGGTTAGTTGTGAATGTATGATGTTTAAACCTAAAATGAATGTTGGCAGCGGTGCCGAAGAAAAATTCATACAGCTATTCTGCGATGTATTTGGGCCGGAAAAAGGCCAATATGTCTATCTTCAATACCCGATTATCGATATTTATGGCAAGCACAGGAGTATCGACTTTGCGGTCAGGAACAGTAGTGGAAAGATCGCTTTTGAGATTGATGGAACTACCTGGCATAATCCGGCTTCCGTTTCTGAAAGCAAATATATCGATGATCTTTTAAAGCAAAACAGCATGGTGTATGAAGGCTGGAAGGTCTTCAGATGGACAGATAAACAGTTGGAGAAAACCCCGGATCGTGTGAAAGACGAGCTTGTCACATTTCTTGGGGAAACGCCGGCGTTGTTTTATTTGGATGATGACCTTCCGGCACAAAATGGTAGAGTCTTTGTTCTGCGTGAACACCAGGAAGAGGCTTTAGTCAACCTGGAAAGAATGCGGGCGGAAAATCAGACTATAGCATTAGTCCAGGGAGCAACCGGTTCAGGGAAATCGGCCATTGGTGTTCTGGATGCTAAAAAGCTGGGGAAACGTACTCTTTTTCTTGCACATACGAAAGAGCTTGTCGAGCAGGGGTATCATAATTTTCGTAAATTATGGCCTGAGGCAACTGCGGGCATGATGGTAGATAAACATCATGATACCGATCAAATGGTAATCTGTGCATCGGTCCAAAGTATTGTCAGGAATCTGGATCTTTTCAGACCTGATGATTTTGAATATTTGATTATTGACGAGTGTCATCATGCGTCAGCGGATACCTACAAACGGATTCTGGCTTATTTCCGTACTTCGTTTACATTGGGATTGACAGCGACTCCTGAGAGAGCTGACGGAGAGGATCTCCTCGCTATATTTCAGACTATGGCACATAAACTGGATATCAAAGAAGCTGTCGAATCAGGGATTCTCGTTCCTGTTCGCTGTATTCGCGTAAAGACTAATATAGACTTACGAGATGTCCGTATACAGGGGTTTAAATATAATTCCCTGGACCTTGAGACAAAGATCATGGTTCCGGGAAGGAACCAGCTGATTGTCGATACTTATCTGGAATACGTGAAAGATAAACCTACTGTTGTTTTTTGCACTTCTGTTAAACATGCAAATGAAATTGCAGATCTTTTTAGAAAGCAGGGAATAACTGCTGAAAGTATCTCCGGTAGCACAAATTCCCATGATAGGAAATACATTCTCCATAACTACGAAGAAGGGCAGATAAATGTCCTTTGTGCATGTGATCTATTGAATGAAGGATGGGACAGCCCAAAAACAGAAGTGCTGTTCATGGCACGTCCTACTATGTCTAAGACGATTTACATGCAGCAGCTGGGACGTGGTATGCGTACCAGCGAAAACAAACAATTCCTGATGGTGTTTGACTTTGTTGATAACGCGAACATGTTTAATGCGCCGTACTCGATGCACCGTTTATTTCATATTTCCCAATATAGGCCGGGAGGACTTGTCCTGGGTACTAAGCATGCAATCCATTGGGATCAGGATATGTTTGCAAAAGGAGAGAAGCCGGAGGTTCTGATTGATTATCCCGTTCATGTTTCCGATTACGAGCAAATAGATCTCTTTAACTGGCAGGAACATGCGGAAACAATGCTTTCATTAAAGGAACTGACACGTAGGATTAACGTACGCGCAAAGCGTCTCAGAAAATGCCTGCGTGACGGAGATATAATTCCTGATATGGTCATTCCGATAAGTGAAAAGAAATCTTTCATTTATTTTGAGCCGACACGCGTAAAAGAAATATGCAGCAAGTTTGGCTGGACCGAAATCACAAATGCAAATCGCAAGGATATTTTTATTAATAATATAAGCCGTATGCAGATGGATCACTCATATAAACCTGTGTTCCTCCTGTCATTTTTTGAACATATGGATGAGCAGGGCAGTGCCAGGATAGAGGATGTCGTAGACAGCTTTATGGAGTTTTATGAGGAACGCAAACAGACTGGTCTGATGGTTGAAAAGAATGCGAGCATTTTATTGACTGACACTTATACAAAAAAGGACGTTGAACAGCTCATGCTTTCAATGCCGTTTAAAGTATATGAAGAGATGGGCGTGATGAGCCATTCACGATATATCGGAACGATTCAGCTGGACAAGCAGATTGCGAAGAGACTGGATCCGGAGGATATTGAATTAATAAGGCAGTCCTGCCGGGACGGTATTAATAAATACTTTGGAGAAGAAAGCAGCGACAGAACCTTATGACATGATTGAAATGTTTTTGATTTCAGGTTGGTTTTAAAGGTGGTTGAAATGTTCCCCAGAATAAAGCATGAAATGTGTCCAAATTGTGTCGTGCCCAAAAATCGGCCATGTTTTCTGAGATTTCTGACAATTCAGAAAAATACGTACAAAAATAGCCCCGGAAGTCCAGTAGATATGCGGGTTTTGGGAAGGCAGGGTAGAAATGGCATAACCTGTTAGAAGGGTATTGCTACATGTTGTTCGACATATCGATAATACCAACACCAAACGTAGAAATGGCATAACCTGTTAGAAGGGTATTGCTACGGCAGTAAAACGTTACGTTACCTTTCTCATCAAACATGTGTAGAAATGGCATAACCTGTTAGAAGGGTATTGCTACGCATCACACTCGATGACCATGATATGTTTAAAATAACGTAGAAATGGCATAACCTGTTAGAAGGGTATTGCTACATAAGAGAAATATTATATGCAGGCATTGCATTGCCTTTGTAGAAATGGCATAACCTGTTAGAAGGGTATTGCTACACCTGAGACAATTTTGTTATTATCATATTTTCCTTTCTGTAGAAATGGCATAACCTGTTAGAAGGGTATTGCTACAAAGTTGTTTTTCCTATGCATGATTGTCCTACAAGGATAAGTAGAAATGGCATAACCTGTTAGAAGGGTATTGCTACGGTTAACCCTACAGTTAAAAATCCATGAGCACGTAAATACGTAGAAATGGCATAACCTGTTAGAAGGGTATTGCTACATATGATCTAATGTCCGCTTTTCAGTATTTAGTGTACGTAGAAATGGCATAACCTGTTAGAAGGGTATTGCTACAATACAGCGTTCTTTGCCTGTGTTGCACACATGTATGTAGAAATGGCATAACCTGTTAGAAGGGTATTGCTACAAACAGCATACATCTGATCTGTAGGGCCATGTTTTTCGTAGAAATGGCATAACCTGTTAGAAGGGTATTGCTACACACAGCACATTAACATACTAAGTACTCTTTCTCTCATTGTAGAAATGGCATAACCTGTTAGAAGGGTATTGCTACGTTCTGTGTCTTGTTTGTATGGGATATAATAGTATCTCGTAGAAATGGCATAACCTGTTAGAAGGGTATTAAAATGAATGATCAGATAAAAAGAGCATTGCAAATTCGATATGTAAAGCTGCATTT
>AUXO014557367.1_pt1 | contig 25970 bp, 27 predicted proteins | sample 768731 | NCBI WGS metagenome assembly AUXO01 (sample SAMN02715735, study PRJNA202380) | gut metagenome | biome: sheep rumen | host: Ovis aries | place: New Zealand: Palmerston North | reverse complement strand
GGCAGCGGATTTACAGGCTTGCTCCGTAAGGCGGTAAAGGATGCAGAAGAGAACCAGAAAGCTACGGTTTTCGGTTATTGGGTGTCAGACCCTGAACGCTATGGCGTGGCCGAGTTTGACAAGCAGGGCAACTGCTTGAGCATCGAGGAAAAGCCGAAAGAACCGAAGAGTAATTACGCTGTTGTCGGTCTTTACTTTTACCCGAACAAAGTGGTGGATGTAGCCAAGCACATCAAGCCCAGCGCACGAGGGGAGTTGGAGATTACCACCGTCAATCAGGAGTTCCTGAAAGACGGCGAACTGAAAGTGCAGGTCTTTGGCCGTGGCTTCGCTTGGCTCGACACCGGTACGCACGACAGCCTGTCTGAGGCATCCACCTTTGTGGAGGTCATCGAGAAACGCCAAGGACTAAAAGTTGCTTGCTTGGAGGGTATAGCTTACCGAAATGGTTGGATTAGTGAAGAGCGCATGCGCGAGATAGCTCAACCAATGCTGAAGAACCAGTACGGACAATACCTGTTGAAAGTCATTGATGAGATGAAAGAAGAGATTAACTCGAATACATTGGCACACGTATGAACGTAATCAAGACAGATATTGAAGGAGTGCTGATTCTTGAACCGAAGGTATTCGGGGATAAGAGAGGGTACTTCTTTGAAAGCTTTTCACAGCGGGAGTTTGATGAGAAGGTGGCACCTATACTTGGGCATACTATTAGCTTTGTTCAGGATAATGAAAGCATGTCCACATACGGAGTAATGAGGGGGCTTCATTTTCAGAGGTCGCCTTATACCCAGAGTAAACTTGTGCGATGCGTAAAGGGTGCTGTGCTTGATGTGGCTGTAGATTTACGTCTTGGTAGCCCAACATACGGACAGCATGTGGCTGTTGAACTTACAGAGGATAACCATAGGCAGTTCTTTGTACCCCGGGGCTTTGCACATGGTTTTGCAGTGTTGAGTGAGACGGCAGTATTTCAGTATAAGTGCGATGAATTTTATCATCCGGAGGCAGATGGTGGCATCAGTATTTTGGATGATAGTCTTGGGATAGACTGGAGGATTCCGATGGCGAAAGCTAATCTCTCTGAGAAAGACACCAAGCATGTTTGTTTGAAAAATTTTAATAGCCCTTTCTCAATAGATGTGGATTTATACGCTAAACGCTAACCTATAACCGATATAGAATATGAATATTCTTGTGACTGGTGCCAACGGACAGTTGGGCAACGAGATGCGCATCCTTGCCAAGGAGAGCAAGGATAGGTATGTATTCACAGATATTGCGGACGCATCGAAAGAGTCTATAGCTATGCTGAAGAAGTTGGCTGGTGATGATATAAAGACTGATACAGAGCATCTTGATATTACTAAGCTGGATGCCATCCGCGAGATTGTTAAGAGGGACCAAATTGATGTTATTGTGAACTGCGCGGCTTATACCAATGTTGATGCGGCAGAAGACAACTATGCTTTAGCAGAGTTGTTGAATTCAACGGCAGTAGAGAATATGGCGTGGGTTATGCGCGAGAACAATGGCTTGTTGGTGCATATCTCTACAGACTATGTGTTTGGTAGCGACCCGTATAACACACCATGTAAGGAAGACCAGAAGGGAACACCCACGGGAGTATACGGCGTGACAAAATTGTATGGAGAACAGGCAATACAGAAGGTTGGATGTAATCATGTCATAATACGTACAGCTTGGCTTTATAGTGAGTTTGGAAGGAATTTCGTGAAGACAATGCTGAATCTGACTGCAACAAAACCGCAATTGAAGGTTGTCTTTGACCAGGTGGGAACACCCACATATGCCTACGACCTCGCACAAGCAATAACAACAATTCTTGAGGATTATAAGCAGACTTTGAACTTTGAACATGGAACTTTGAACTATTCCAAGAATGGAATCTACCATTTCTCGAATGAGGGTGTATGCTCATGGTTTGACTTTACGAAGATGATAGCTGAGTACGCTGGAAATAAGGATTGCGATATACAACCTTGCCATAGCGATGAGTTTCAGAGTAAGGTAAAGAGACCATCTTTTTCAGTATTAGATAAAACTAAGATTAAAAGCACTTATGGAATAGAAATCCCATATTGGTTGGATAGTCTGAAAATCTGTCTTGGCAACATAAGGAACATTAACCACCAGGTATAAGAATCAGACTTATGAGAATAGGTATAGTCATCTTAAATTATAAGACCTGGGAAAAGACCATATCATGTGTTGAGAGTATAGAGAGCACATATAAGGAACCGAAGGTTATAGTTGTTGTTGACAATGCATCGCCCAACGATAGTTATGAGCGGCTTACAGAAGCGTATAGAGATAATTCAGAAGTTGTTGTTGTAGAAACCGGTAAAAACGGAGGGTTCTCTTTTGGCAATAATTTCGGCTTCAACTATATCCAAGCAGAATATAGCGATGTTGAACACGTTGTTCTTACTAACAATGATATAATATTCTTGCCAGAAACGCTTGAGAAACTGGTGGCCGGCTTTAATATTCGAGATAACATTGCTTTGACGGCACCACTCATTTTAGATGTTAACCAAAATAAGACAAACAATCCATGGAAGAAAAAACCCACTTTACTTCAACTTTTTCGGTTTAAAAGCCGTAAAGGGTGTTTCTATGAATGGGATGAATTATCGTCGCCAACACCAGTATATATGGTATCAGGCTGTTGTTTTGTTGTTTCTGTAGATAAATACGAATGTATTGGGAAGCTGGATGAGAATGTGTTTCTATACAATGAAGAAAACATTCTTTCTTGGCGTATTGCGAGCAAAGGATTTGGATGCATGGCCATACCCGATGCGCCAATTATACACGATCATGGTACAACAACAGGACGATCAAATTTATTTGTAGATAAGGAATACGTCAAAAGCAGTTTATATTATTGCCGAACCTACGAAAAGTTAGGGAGATTTAACCTGCTACTCTTTTGGATGTACCTGATGGCTAAAATAATGATGAAGTGCTTCTGCGGTAAATATGCTAGTCGCAAGGGTCTTGGTCTGGTAATAGTTGAAACATTGGAAAGTTGCCGCAACCTTATGAAATAAGAAAGTGAAATGATGCCATTAATAAATAAATATAAGGGACTCTCAGAAACCAAGAAGGCTGCGCTTTGGTATATGATGTGCAGTATCTTGCTGAAGGGAATAGCGTTGCTTACAACTCCCATCTTCACACGAATATTAAGTGCTGAAGATTATGGATTGGTTAGCATCTACCATTCCTGGGCTGATATTGTTATCATCTTCATATCTTTGCGTCTGGATTATTCGGTGTTCTACAAGGGAATGTCGAAATACAGAGATGATCGTGATGGTTATGTTGCAAGTATGCAGGCTATTACAACGACAACGGCTTTACTGTGTATGTTGTTGTATATGGTATTCTCTAGAAGCATAAGTGCATTTACAGAATTATCTTTTTTCATCATGATACTTATCCTTCTGCGCTCTGCGGTATATCCATCATATCAATTCTGGATGATACGCGAGCGTTATGAGTATCGGTATAAACGTTTTGTAGCAGTAATCCTGGGTCTAACATTTGTTAATGCAGCATTAGGAATCCTTGCAGTCTTGGCATTCCCAGAGAAGGGTGGTGTTGCAAGAATAGTTACCGATTTTGCGGTTTACTTTGCAATTGGCCTCTGTCTATATATCGTCAACTTCCGGAAAGGTTTGCACAAGGTTAAGAAGGAGCATATACGCTTTGCATTACTTTTCAATTTACCGCTCATCCCTCACTACCTGTCTACATATGTTCTTCATAACATTGATAGGATTATGATACAGAAGATGGTAGGTATTGTTCAGGCAGGTATTTATAGTGTTGCTTATAGTGCCGGTATGATGATGAACATAGTTTCGTCTAGTTTAGTCAATGCTCTTACCCCTTGGTATTATGGTAAGTTAGAGAATAATAATATTGGGGATGTAAAACGTGTTTTCTTTCCTCTGATGCTTTGCACCTGTGGGCTGATATTTCTGTTTATGCTATTGGCACCAGAGGCGTTGATGATATTAGCACCATCAGAATATTACGAGGCTGTCTACATCATCCCTCCTTTATCGGCAAGCGTGATATTTGCTTTGATGTACAGTTTCTTTAGTATTCCTGAGTTTTATTTTGATGCTAATAAGTTCAGTATGTTTGCCTCTATGGGAGCGGCAATTATTAACCTTGTGCTAAATTTCTTTTTCATTCATATGTTTGGATACCTTGCTGCAGGATTTACAACGTTGGTGAGTCATATGTTTATGGCAGGTGCACATTATGTATATGTAAAAATGATTATAAAGCGTAAGGGTTTGGATTTTATCAATCTGAGACAGGTTTTATTCTTTTATTTTATGACTATCATTGTGGTAGTTGTAATGTGCTTAATCTACGATTACACCTTGTTGCGCTACTCATTTGCAGTTGCTGCTCTGATAGTATTGTTGCTAAAGAAAAAGAAAATATTAGAAATTATTAAAACCATTCGAAATGAAAAATAAAAAAGTAATTAGCATAGGATTTGTTGGACATTCCTTTTGTGGGGAGAACCTTGGGGTGGGTGCGTTGGGTTTCGGAGAACTCCAAGCCATAACAAAGGCGTGTGAAACAGCTGGGGTCGATTACCAAGTTACTTGTTATGAAACGTCTGTACAGCATCCCTATTTAGATGATAAAAAGGTGATGCTTCAGGAGTTTAATCTGAAAAAGATACTCGCCAATGCAAGGATGTTCTCAAAGCATGACATTATGTTTGATATGGGGGGTGGTGATTCATTTTCCGACATTTATGGCGCTAAATTGTATATAGTGCAGATGTTTATCAAAATGGCTGTGATTTTGTCTGGCACTCCATACGTTTTGCCACCCCAAACCTATGGCCCGTTTAAACGATGGTGGGCTAGATGGTTTGGTAACTTTTACATCCAAAAGTCTGAGATTGCGTTTGCCCGTGATGCTATTTCCAGTCATTGCTTGAACAAAGGAAACCAAAAGAAGGTAAAAGTAGTGACGGATTTGGGGTTAACGATGAGTTATGAACCAAGACCCAAATTGTCAAAAACAATAGGTTTCAATGTCTCAGGACTACTCTATAATAGCAACGCGTTGCTGGGTGATGTGCCATACAAGGAAATCTGTCATGAGGTTATACAGCATTTAATATCAAAAGGCTACCAATTGTGCTTGGTGCCGCATGTTGTTATCACAGACAGGGATTTGGTTGACAACGACTATTTTGTTTGCTGCCAACTTTCTGAGAAATATGGATTAGATAAAGTTGTTGCATTTAAGTCACCGAAGGAAGCAAAAAGTTTTATTTCGCAATTTGATTTCTTCATAGGATCTCGTATGCACGCCACAATAGCAGCTGTTTCAAGCGGTGTGCCAACGCTACCCCTTGCATATAGTAGAAAATTCAAAGGTGTCTTTGATAACGTTAACTATCATTATACACTTGATTTAAAGGAAGCAACCTCTGAGCAAATTATCGGCAAGATTGATGAAATGCTTTCCAGAAAAGAAGAGTTACATAGAATTCTGACAACAGTACAGCGGCAGATTGACGATTTTACAGAGACTTATGTACAGGGGTTAGTTGATTTATTTAAGAAATTGTAAAGAAATGGTGGAAAAAGAACAGATATTTAATGATGATAGGTTTTGTATTAACACGCAAATACCAGATAGATTATTCCAAACACCTATTAAAAAGATAGATGTGATTAGTGTAAAGCTTGGTAATCTGTTATGCTATTATGATGATAAAGTACAATATATAAAAGAAACTAGCATATCCAAGTTTTTAGAGGGAGGTAGCGACAGTTTGGCAAGATACGAGATGTATTGCGAAAAATATCCGAATTCATTTCGAACTGTAGATACATATAAGACACTTATCGATCAAATGTCTACATTTGAATATGATATTAAAAAAGGTGCAATTGTTATCAACCAATTAGGAATTATTATAGATGGACAACACCGCTGTAGTATTCTTATGAAAAAGTATGGAGAAGACTTTAAAATTGAAGTTGTCAGATTCTATTATGATTCTTTATTATTAAGATTACGCCAACTAGTGTTAAATAAAAAAACGAAAGATTATCTTTTTTCTGTACTAGGTAAAGGTATATATAAAAACGGTTTTTTGGAAAGGCTATTTGTTAGTAGTTGTTACCGACATAATCATGGCGAATTTAACTCAACTCTACTCAGAAGGTATTTTGGAAAATTTTATAATATAGAAGCTGGATTATATAGCTATGGCTGTTTTAATCATGACTTTAATTTTGGTGGTAAATGTGTGAGAGTTGGGCGTTATTGTTCAATTGCTAGTGACGTTCATTTTTTTGGAGCTAATCATCCACAAAATTGTTTAAGCACTTCTGCAGTCTTTTATAATCCTGCAATAGGGTATGATGTTACGGATGTAGAACGTAATACTCTCATAATAGAAGATGATGTTTGGATAGGGCATGGTGTAAAAATAACGTCTAGTTGCAAGAGAATAGGAAGAGGTTCTATTATTGCAGCTGGCAGTATAGTTACAAAAAATGTGAACCCTTACGAAATTGTTGCAGGTAATCCTGCTAAATTAATAAAAAAAAGATTTGATGAAACTAAGATAAATATGTTGGAAAAATCTTATTGGTGGCTACTTAATCCAGAACAATTGATTCCTTTAATATCGTTGGATAATACTACTCACGAAGAATTTATTGAAAAGTGTCACAAACTCATAATTAACACAATAGATTTATAGATGGCTATTTCATGTATAACTCTAAATGAATGTACGGGCTGTAGTGCCTGCTTCAATATTTGCCCCCAAAAAGCAATTAACATGCAGCCGGACATACTTGGCTTTCTCTATCCTGAAATAGATGAAGTTAAGTGTGTTGAATGTAATCTTTGTGTAAAAAAATGTCCACAAAATATAGATTCTTCACCAAAGACAAAGCCTATTCAAGTATTAGCATGTACATCAAAAGAAGACTCTACGGTGATGTCAAGTAGTTCTGGTGGTGCTTTTTTTGAGATTTGTAAACTATTCTTTCAAACATATTCTCAGTGCTCTGTATATGGTGCTATTTTTGAGGATGGTGTGGTCAAACACGAGCGGGTTAATTCAATAGATGAGGTTGAGAAATTAAAGAAATCAAAATATACTCAGAGTAACCTCAATGATACGTTTAAAAATATTCGTACTGATTTGAAGTCCTCTTTTCCAGTATTGTTTGTCGGAACGCCTTGTCAAGTTGATGGCTTGCGTAATTACTTGAAAAACGTCGATACAAGATATCTTCTTACTGTTGATTTACTATGTACAGGTGTTTGTAGCCCTTTATTGTTTGGAAATCACTGTAAATATATTGAACAAAAGTATAAGGCATGTATTTCAAAGTATGACATGCGATATAAGCAAAATGTCAATGGAAAGTGGCATATTATGGATGTTCAGATAAAATGCGGCGGATATTTGGAAGAGGATGAAAATGTAAGAGATTTATTTATCCAAACTTTTCGACATCATATAGCTTTTCGTCAAAGTTGTTATAAGTGCAAGTATACCAATACAAGTAGATGTGGCGATATAACCCTTGGTGATTATTGGAAACCACTTCCCGGAATGACTGATAATGAGAGCCGAGGAGTGTCTGTCGTGATTTCAAATACCGATGTAGGAGATAAGATAGTAGAGTCATTGAAACATACTATGGATTATTTTACTACAACGATATACGACATAAAAGAGCAACAGCCAGCATTGAATCACCCAGTCAACAAACCTCGGTACTTTGTGCCTAAAGATATAAATAGAGTCGAGACTAGTGTGAGTTTTATGAAAAAGTATGGGAGAGATCCTTTTAAAATAAGAATGTTGGTTTTCTTATCCCATCATATACCAAATTCGCTGTCAACTCTCTTGAAAAAATATTATTACCTATTACAAAGTAAATAGTACAAACGTGTATAATAAGAAAAGTGCGTTGGAAGCGATTCTTCAATATTGAAAATAGTTGATGAATGATGTCATGCAATGGATAGGAACGAAATGCCAGGACAGATGTCTTATCTTAAATACTTTATAAATTACTGGAAGCTTTTTGTATTAGGATAGAGCCTTCACTGTTCTGACAGAGCATATGCTATACTCTGTTCAAAGATAAAGTCTATATTAGCAAAAAAAGGAAAGTTGAACGATAGTTATGTTAGGAACATTATTATTTTATACATTTATTTGTTTTTCTGTTTATTTCTTAGCGAATTGGCAATACAATAAATGTGGCCGCCGTTCGTGCAAGAATGACGGTAGCGTGGTCACTAAAAAGATGCCCTTGTATATGGCCTTAATATTGGGGACTTTGTGTATGCTTTATAATGTGTATGTGACTGAGACGAGCACTATGATGGGTGGTGACAGAACGAACTACCAGTATACATACGAATATGAACGAATAAATGAAAGTATAGGACTGACGCTGCTGATGAACATAGGTAGAATGTATGAAATACCGTTTTTCTCGTTGCTGTATTTTTCTACCTTTTTCAGTATGTTGATGGTATTTCTTGCTTATAGGCATTCCCGTGAAGCAACACCATACGCTCTGCTGCTCTTTTTTCTCTCATTCTATCTTAACGAATCACTAACGGCAATGAAGCAATGTTATGCAATGGGCTGTTCAACTCTGCTCTTTTCATTGTTGCTTCAGAAACACACAATATTGAAAGATGTCCTTTCGATAATGCTTATCATAGTAGCATGTGCTTTCCATTCGACGGGTTTTATATTAATACCTTTATATGTTGTGCTGAGGATAAACTCAAAATATATTAGCATAGGTAAGGTTCTTCCAATACTTATACTGGTAGTGATGCTGTTTATGCCAATGATGAGGTTTATTGGCAGTTTAACGGGTGATGTGTTTTCTATGCTGGCAGGAAAAGCAGATCAGTATTTTGGATCGGGGGAAGCTGCAGAGTCTGGATTGCTGGTAACTCTTAAAGGATTGCCGTTTTACTATATCTCGGCAATTGCTATAAAATATAGAAAGAGGCTTGCCAATAATATTCCTGATTTTAACAAATATCTATTACTATCACTAATGGGATCGCTTTTCTATCTGTTGTCGTTTTACGATGTATGGATGTCAAGGTTTGAATATTCGTTCAGTTTTATAATTTTGGTGTTTTGGGCGAAAGTACTGGACTTTGTGCAGGACAAGATAACTCACAAGATTGTAGTAATGTCGCTTTTGGTATTTTTCACTTACAGACACTTGATATTGATATACATTAATTTTGGCGGATTCTAAATAAGATATTTGATATGACTGTAACAATATTCACAGCTACTTATAATCGAGCGTACATCCTTCCTAAATTATATATCAGTTTGTGTGCTCAAAACTGTAAAGACTTTGAGTGGTTAATAGTGGATGACGGTTCTCAGGATGAGACTTCCAAACTGGCTGAAAAATGGGTTCAAGAAGCCCCATTTGAGGTGAGGTATATACAACAAGAGAATGGAGGTAAACATAGGGCAATAAACAGAGGGGTAAGTGAGGCTCGCGGAGAGTTGTTCTTTATAGTAGATAGTGATGACCAACTTCCACAAGATTCCATAGGAACTATTATCTCTGAATACAGCCCTGTAAAACAAGAAACAAACCTGTGTGGTGTTTGCGGACTTAAAGCTTACTTTGACGGCAAACCTGTAGGAGGAGAAAATGATTTTGGAACCCTTATATGCGACTGTCAGGAGGTAAGGTACAAATACGGGGTGAAAGGCGACTTGTCGGAGGTTTTTAAAACAGAGGTTTTGCGTGAGTTTCCATTTCCAGAGATTGAAGGTGAGAAATTCTGTTCAGAGTCGGTAGTATGGCAAAGAGTGGCAGGGAAATACAAATTTAAGTATTTCTCAAAAATTACATATCTGTGCGACTATCTACCTGATGGACTCTCAGCCAAGGCAACTCTTTTAAGAATGATGAATCCGATAGGAGCAACACTCTGCTATTCGGAGCAGACCAGAACAAATATACCTTTTATATGGAAAATGAAGGGTGCTATTAATTACTGGCGTTTTTATTTCTGTAAATCTCCGATTAAAAAGGTAAAGATTGGAAAGCTTTGGGCTATAATGCTGCCAATAGGATATTTGTTGCATTGTTTAGACGAATTGAGGCGCAAATGAAAATATTACATATTATAACTTCGCTGGACACAGGTGGCGCGGAAAAATTGATGGTAGACCTGCTGCCACGGCTGCAAGAAAATGAAGTGGAAGCAGAACTCGCAATATTTGACGGTACGAGAACTCCTTTCTATGAGGATTTGGAGAAGAGGGGGGTGAAAGTTATACCACTTTCTAACAATAGTGTTAGTAGTCCGTTGCATATTATAAGGCTTATGAGACTGCTACCAAAATATGACATTGTTCATTCACATAATGGATGGTGTCAGCTTTATGTAGCTATAGCAAGTATCTTCTGTAAAGCAACCTTGTGCACTACAGAACATAGTAATACAAACCATCGTAGGCGTTGGAAGTGGTACAAACAAATAGACCGCTGGATGTATGTGCGATATAAGAAAATAATATGTATCAGCGATGCCGTAAAGGCCAATTTGCATAAAGAAGTTGGTGTCAAGGAAGACAAACTAAAGGTGGTGTATAATGGTATAGACGTTGGAAGGTATGCCAATGCCACGCCAATAGAGGAATACCTCAAATATAACAAGAATAAGAAACTTGTAGTGATGGTGGCCGGATTCAGAAAGATGAAGGATCAGGACACACTCATAAAAGCTATGGCATTACTACCAGAAAGTTACGAATTGTGGTTGGCAGGTGACGGGGAAAGGAGAGCAGAGATAGAAAGTTTGGTGGCTTCACTGAATTTAGAAAACAGGGTAAAACTTCTTGGCGTCAGGACGGATTTGCCATCAATTCTTAAAACTGCTGATGTGGTGGTGATGTCAAGCCATTCTGAAGGATTTGGCCTTGCGGCAGTAGAAGGAATGGCGGCAGGTCGCCCAGTTATAGCAAGTAATGTCCCGGGATTGGCAGAAATCGTAGCAGGAGCTGGATTGTTGTTTGAGCATGCAGACCCTCAGTCTCTAAAGATATTGATAGAGGAAGTGTGTTCTGATAAAGAATATTATGAACGGGTTGCTGATAAATGTCAAGAAAGAGCTTGGCAGTATGACATCAGCTCGATGGTTAAATCTTACATAACAGTATACAAAGAAATCACGAACTCAAAATATGAGAAAATATCTGATAAGACTTGATGACGCTTGTCCGACAATGGATAGCGAGAAGTGGAGCAGGATTGAAGAAATAATCAACAAATTACCCCCCCCCATGGTGGGCGTAATACCAGCAAACAAGGATAAAAAACAAATTTGCGAAGCGCCTGATGAACACTTTTGGGATAAGGTGAGACGGTGGCAAGAAAGAGGCTGGGTGATAGCTTTGCACGGCTATGACCATTGTTTGGAGTCGTCGCAACGAGGAATAAATCCTTTTTGGGCAGCAAGTGAATTTGCCGGAGTATCGAATGAATGTCAGAAACAAAAAATCAGGGAAGGAGTAAAGGTATTAACAGAGCATGGCATAAATGCGGAGTGGTTTTTTGCCCCAGCCCATACCTTTGATGCCGACACTCTAGCTGCTCTAAAAGAAGAAAGCAACATAAGAAAGATTAGTGACGGTGTGGCGTTTAGACCATATATGGAAGAAGGCTTTCTGTTTGTTCCCCAGATTGTGGGGCATATGACAACCATCCCATTTCCGGGAATTTATACATTTTGTCTGCATCCGACTGTAATGACAGAAACCGATTTTGAGCAAACAGAAAGATTTGTGGAGGAACATAAGGACGAGTTTCTTTCATGGGGTGAAGCTGAAAAGAGAAAAAAACTCAGAAAAGGAATGGCAGATAAAATATTGTCATACATCTTTTTTACGTACAGAAAATTAAAAAGACGATAAAAATTGCAATGAAAACAAGAATTTTGATATTGTCGAATCGGATAGTTGGACTATACGCTTTTAGGAAAGAGGTGATTAAAGCTATCGCAGAAGCAGGCTATGATGTGTACATCTCTGTTCCTGACAAAGATGAGTGCAGTAAGTACTTTGAAGACTTGGGGTGCCATATCATAGAAACAAATTTTAACCGAAGGGGGACTAATCCTTTAGCAGACTTCAAACTAATGTTGGAGTATGTAAAATTGATTAGGGAACTGAGACCTGCCAAGGTTCTGACATATACAATTAAACCAAATGTGTATGGAGGCATCGCGTGTAGACTGACAGGAGCTGAACAACTGGCGAATGTGACAGGGTTAGGCGATGCCCTTGAGAACGGAGGATGGTTGCAAAAGCTTACGATATTCCTCTATAAGATGGGTTTAAAGAAAGCTCAATGTGTGTTCTTTCAGAATCAGTCGAATAGGGAATTTTGCATTCAACACAAAATGGTAGGAAAAGAAACCGTACTCCTGCCGGGGTCGGGTGTCAATTTGAATTATCATGTCTATCAGCAATACCCCTCGCAAGAAGATGTGACATTCCTTTTTATAGCACGGCTTATAAAAGACAAAGGAACAGAGGAGTTTTTTGAGATGGCAAAAAGTATCAAGGCAAAACACCCTAATACGAGGTTTCAGATATTAGGATGGAATGATGGTGATTATAAGCAGCAGTTGGATGAACTTACTGAAACCGGTATAGTAGAATATTTGGGAGTGGCTCATGACGTGCGTCCATATCTGAAAGAGGTACACTGTACGATAATGCCTTCTTATCACGAGGGTATGTCGAATGTTAATTTGGAAAGTGAAGCAAATGGACGACCTGTGATTACAACCAATGTTCCGGGATGCAGAGAGACTATTGATGACGGAGTGACGGGCTATCTGGTAGAGGTAGGAAGTGCTGTTGATTTAACAGAAAAAGTTGAAAGATTCATATTGTTGCCACATAAAGAAAAGGTGGCTATGAGCATGGCATCAAGGAAGAAAATGGAGAGAGACTTTGATAGGCGCATTGTTATAGATGCCTATATGGATAAGATTACAAAAGAAAAAGGCTGTTGATGGAGCAAGTCAGAATAATTGATTCGCTTTATTACAGCCTTACATCGTCAGGACTTTCAATCAATATACTACTGCATGTACTGTTGGCTTCTTTGATAGTTATAGGCGTTTATGCTGTTATGGCCAGGGATTGGAAGAGCATTAGTAAACTTTCACTTTGGCTGCTGTTTGTGGAATATATTGCTTTTGTAATAAGTTTGACAGTAGTATACAGGGAGGTATCAACTGAGAGAGAGTATAGCTTGATGCCCTTTTGGAGTTATACTGCTATGCGTGATGTGCCAGATTTGATAAATGAAATACTCCTGAATATATTGTTATTTATTCCGAGTGGTGTTATCGGAGGGTTTGCTGTAAAACAAACACGGAATGTATTGGCAATTGGATTTTTTCTTTCGTCGTCAATAGAATTCTTGCAATTTATATTCAAGAAAGGATTTGCAGAACTGGACGATGTGATGCATAATTTTATTGGATGTGTTATAGGTGTAATGATTACAACAATAATAAATTTAACCGCACAGAAATGTATAAGAATTTTTTCAAAAGAGTGATAGACTTCAGTTGTGCCCTCATAGGCCTTGTTTTATTGTCACCGCTGCTAATTGTCGTTACTATATGGTTACATTTTGCAAACAAAGGAGCGGGAGCGTTTTTTTGTATGCCCAGACCTGGTAAAGACGGTAAAATATTCAAGGTGGTAAAGTATAAGACAATGACGGACGAAAAAGATGAAAATGGGGAATTGCTGCCTGATGAAAAACGTCTTACCAAAGTCGGTAGGTTTGTACGCTCGACAAGTATTGATGAATTACCGCAGTTATTTAATGTGCTTACGGGGGACATGAGTTTCATAGGCCCGCGTCCTTTATATGTGAATTTTTTAAAGTTGTATAATGAGGAACAAGCAAGAAGGCATGAAGTAAGGCCTGGCATATCAGGCTGGGCTCAGGTTCATGGAAGAAACCTATGTACATACAGTAAGAAGTTTGAGTTGGATGTTTGGTATGTCGACCATATCAGTTTCTTCGTAGATATAAAAATATTATTCATGACAATAGCCAACGTACTGAAGCGAGAGGATATTGGGGTAGGTTCTGGTAATAATGATGAAGTCGATGATTTAGGTTTTACACAACGTCTAAAAGAATTGGGGTTAAGAGAAGAATAATGAAAGAATTTGGTTCTGATTATCATTTCATAGGCACATACGATTCCGATCGGGCGCACCTTACGGATGTTTATCGCGATGCTATATTGCTTGCTGATGGCAGACAGTGTATAGTTGTCCTGCTGCGACAATACGGATGGAAGCGAATATGGATGCCCGACTACTTCTGCTATGAGGTGATAGACACCATCAAGATACAGACAAGGGCAGAGGTTGTGTTCTATGAAGACAATCCTCTTCATGAGGGGCAGGTAGAAAACCTGCCTTTCAAGGAGGGAGATGTGCTGTTACGCATGAACTATTTTGGGATGCGAGACAAGAGGAGTAACAAAGGTATAAAATGCCCTGTGATAGAAGACCATACTCATGACTTATTGGGGCATTGGGCACTGTATAGTGATGCAGACTGGTGTATAGCATCGTTGAGAAAGAGTATGCCTATACCGGAAGGTGGTATGTTGTGGTCGCCCAAAGGACACAAGTTGCAATACGAAATGGAGCAAACAGAAGATAATGAAAGGATAGCTTCTACCAGATGGATGGGGATGGAAATGAAGAACCGCTATCTGAAGAACGAAGATGTAAGTAAAGAGGTATTTCGCAAGCATTATACTGAAACGGAAGAATGGTTTGATACAGCAGAACCTGTACTCATTGATGAAAGAAGTGCTGTTGTAGTGAGTGGGCATCTTGATATTAATTTATGGCAGGGAGCGAAAAGAAGGAACTGGAAACTATTAAAGAGCGAGATAAAGGCTGAAGATTTGAAAATACTGAAACCAGAGGACGAGACTTGCTCAATGTTTTCTCTTGTTCTGTTATTTGAGAGTAAGGAACGAAGAGATTCTATTAGAAGGTTACTAATAGAAAACAATATATACCCTGCTATTTTATGGGGAGTGCCAGAAGGTGCGTCTGAAGCAGCAAGAGATTTTGCTGATAGGATGTTGTCAGTACATTGCGATGGTAGGTATTCGGAGGATGATATAAAACAATTGACAGAAGTGTTGAATCATACAATCAATCAGAAATGATAAAACTATATAATTTAACTCAGTGCAGAGAGTGGGATGAGGTAGTCCGTTCGTTTCAGGAATACGATGTGTATTACCTGAGCGGATATGTGAAAGCATTCCATCTGCATGGTGATGGTGAGCCGTTCCTGATGTACTACGAGGAGAACGGGCTGCGGGCTATCTATGTCTATATGCGCCGACCGACTGCCATTGATGGCATATACGATTCGGTTACACCTTACGGTTATGGTGGCGTATTATTCGAGGGTGATGCATCAGAGGCCAACCGCCAGGCATTCTGGAAGGCCTATCTCGAAGAGATGGCCAAGGAACATATTGTGGACAACTTTGTGCGCTATCACCCCGTGCTGAAGAATGCTGGACCAATGAAGCCCATCAGTAACGTGATCGACCTCGGCAAGACCATCGTTATGGACTTGACTTCGCCTGAAGTCATCTGGGAGAACATCCACAGCAAAAACCGTAATATGATTCGCAAGGCCGAGAAGAACGGCATCATGATTGAGCATGGTCAAGGTATGGATTTGTTTGACAGGTTCATTGAAATATACAATGCTACGATGGACAAAGACAATGCAGAGGAGTACTACTACTTCAAACGCCCGTTTTATGAGTCCATCCACAACGACCTGCATGACAATTATGAGTTGTTCTATGCCAAGTTGGAGGACAAAATTATAGCTATGTCCATTATGATTTACGCCAATGGGCGTTTGAACTACCATCTGAGCGGCTCAGACATTGAGTATCGCAATCTCGCTCCGTCCAACCTGTTGCTTCACAAGGCCGCCTTGTGGGGTTGTGAGAAAGGTATGAAGACCTTCCATCTTGGTGGTGGTGTGGGTAGTGGCGAGGACAACCTCTACAAGTTCAAGGCCGCCTTCAACAAAGTTTCCGACTATCAGTTCTCCATCGGCAAACAGGTGTTCGACCAAGAAATGTATGACGAGTTGGTAAAAATCCGTAGAGAATCGGACCCAGAGTTTGATGAGGGGTCGAATTATTTTCCTCTTTACCGTTCATAGGAGATATTATCAAGTAATAATCATTGTTGGTAAGTCGGAGTGGGTAAGAACGATAATGTTAAGTTTTTTTGTGGTTTAGTAAGTGCGGGCCTCTGGGAACGAGAGGCTTGGCTTTCGCCTTATGGCAAGGTGAACTTCAATGAAGTTCTCCGCCTGGCTCAGGAACAGTCTGTGCTTGGGCTGGTTACGGCAGGTCTCGAACATGTGACGGATATAAAGGTGCCATACGAAACCCGGTTGATGTTTGTGGGTTGTGTTTCGGGAATAGAGCAGCGCAACAAGGCAATGAACCAATTCGTTGCAGAGTTGGTTGTCAAGATGCAGGCCGAAGACATCAAGTCTGTGCTGGTGAAAGGACAAGGGGTGGCGCAATGCTATGAAAGGTCTTTGTGGCGGTCGGCTGGAGATATTGACTTTCTGTTAGACAATGAAAACTACGAAAAGGCAAAGGAGTTTTTGTGTCCGTTTGCCGACAAGGTGGAGATAGAAAACAAAAAAGCCAAACATCTGGGACTTGAGTTTCGAGATGTTACAGTGGAACTGCACGGCAGGATGCCATTTTCGCTTTCTCATAGAGTTGATTGTGTAATAGATTCGATAATTAAAGACTTATTTGAGAAAGATAAATATAGAGTTTGGACAAATGGTATAATTGAGTGTTGTTTGCCCAATCCAGATGATGATGTCGTCATTGTTTTTACTCATTTCTTGCATCATTTCTTTATTGAAGGGGTAGGTCTAAAGCAAATATGCGACTGGTGCCGTTTGCTGTGGACATATCGTGAAGAAATTGATAGAAGGCTGTTGGGGAAACGCCTACAGGGAGCTGGACTTATGAGCGAATGGAAAGCATTCGCTTCACTTGCAGTGAAAACACTTGGAATGCCAGTTGATGCAATGCCTTTTTATGATGATGGGTTCAAACGCAAGGGGGAAAAGGTATTGAGCCATATACTAAAGACGGGTAATTTCGGACATAATAAAGATCTGAGTTACCGCGTGAAGTATAAAGGGTGTGCTTATAAGATGGTTTCCTTCTGGCGCCGCCTTGTTGGTTTTGTGAACTTCGTCCCGATTTTCCCCTTGGATGCACCGAGGTTCTTCTATACATATGTTTTTGGTAAAATGAAAAAAACGCAGTAAGAGGATAAGGGTGATAATCAACCATGCAAGGATATTCCCGCTGGATTCGCTGCGGTTGACTATAGTCGACTTCTGTCACGACTCGGCAAAACTCAAGCGAACTTGGCTCTGCGCTCACTGTTCCGTCAGTTCTTCCTGAGGATTATGTGGAATGGAATACGATCTGCGGTAAGAGGGGAATGGTCACACAGAAATCTAAGAAAACACGGAAAACTTATGGTATGCGGTTAGGGGTTAATGATGATCTTTTAAGTTTGGAGTTTAGGGTTGAGAGGTTAGAGACAGTTCGCAAGTTTAGAGTTTCAAGTTCAATCGAACACGAAACATTTATGGTTTAGGGGTAAGAATTCATGGAGAATGAATCTTGCTGAGAATAACGAAATGGATTCGAGTGATGCCGCTTAAAGAAGCACTTCGGGCTCGTGGTTAAGGCTTGAAAATGTCACTCTATAAGAGCGGAAAAGAAAGATTATATGATGGAAGAGTTTCAGTTTCCTAAGTGTGCCGTGTTTTATACGAGGACAACAGATGGATTGTTGCCCAAGAGTGAAATACAGTCTGCATTTAATACAATTTCATCGAAGAAATACGGTGATCTATACGGGACTGGTAATATCATTCAAAAGGAATATCCTGAAGTTGATGGAGTACGCTATTCTTTCTGTGCTTTTAAAAAGAAGACTAAGCCATCATGTTTTGAAAACGCCCCAGCCGCAATTTGGTTTGAGGTGAAGTTTGCATACGTGCTTGTCGTTGAATATGATGGGTATGTGGCTATTAGTCGTAAACTGGTATCTCAATTAAAGGAATTGAAGGACCTAATAAAAGAGGTGGAATATCAGAAGATGACGTCTGCCTTTATTACCGATGAGACGCAATATCAGAAAATAGGTCTTAAAAATCTTGATATGTCTGCCAGAGCCATCAGAGGTAAAAGTCTGGAAGCGGTTAATCTGGAGGATAACTTCTCAACGACCGGAGCAAATAATTTCGTGTTGAATCAGTGTAGGTTGTTGAATACTGATGGTGTTGTGTCGCTGGCAATGAACACTTCGAAGGTCAATAAGTTGGGAGACAAGGATGATTTTGCGTCGTATCTGGAATGGGTGAAGAGGGTTGTGGATTGTTTTAAGACTTGTGTGGAAAAGCAGTCTCTCCTCACCGCTTTTGCGGAGTCGATAGATTATGATAGTGAGAGAAAACGGCTGATACCGGCAACGATACTTTTCCATACGAACGAACTGCTGACAGCCTTTGAAAACCATATTTACGAAAGGGTTGTCATCAAGAATGGTGACAAGGAAAAGGAATGTCCTTTCCGTTTGATCGACTTCTTGAAAAAGATAAACCAGAATATGGGAGTGGTAAGAAGGGAAGATGATTATGTGATTGAGACGGGGGAGAAGAAACCACTTTATTTGCTTATGGCCAAAGGTAAAGTCAAAGTGAAGAGCGAAAAGTATGGCGCGATACATCTTATAAAACCTGACGGGGAAAGCGAATCATTGATAGACTACGTGAACACCAATAGTCCGTTTGTGCTGTATTTTGACCAGTATGAATACCGATATACCAACAAGAAGTTGTTTAAGGATAATGCGTTGCTTGGTAACCTGAGTCTGTTTACGAGTGTCTTTGAAGAAAAGGCAGGTATGGCGACGGGTACAGTAACAAGCGAGAAGGGAGAATTCACAAATGCACAGGTGAGTTTTGATGCCGGATCGGAATTTGGATTTGTCGAGACTGAGTATATGGGAGGGTATGATGAATTTATTTGTGATGACCTTGGTAAAGAGTGGGCAGACCATATCGGTATTGCAGACGGGAGGGTGTCGTTCTTTTTGTCAAAGTTTCACGACAGCATATTCTCTGCAACCAGTTTTCAGGATGTTGTTGGTCAGGCATTGAAGAACATCGGTAATATGAAGCCTGATGCGACAGTGCTTGATGGTAGGCTTGATGATTGGAACAAAACTTACAACAATGGTGGATCCAATACACAAATACACAGGTTGAGGAAGGGTGTATCGGTAGCAGCGGCCATAGCGCATTGGAAGCAAGCGATGTTGAATCCGAACATGCAGCGAGACATCTATCTGGTGATAAACTTTATAGCAAAACGTCATTTGGAAGAAAACCTTAGACGGATGCAAGCAGGTGATGTTTTTGGCGAACGCAAACAGACGGTGCAGATACTGTGGATTGTGTCGTCATTGATTTCAATCTGCCACGAGCAAGGGATTGGGATACATATTGTGTGCAAGGAGAGAGATTGAGGGAGATGGATTGTGATTTGTGGTTAAAGGTTATGGATTCTAGACTTTTAGAAGTTAAAAGTATAAAACACGATTATGATACTAATTCAGGTTCAGCATTAATGGTTATAGATTATCTATTATGATACTAAAATGGATATTCGACCATGTGGTCGCACTACTAGGGTTATTGTTTCTGTGGCCGGTGTTGCTGATAGTGGCAATTCTCATTAAGATAAAGATGCCGGGAGGTCCTGCGTTCTTTGTGCAGAAGAGGGTAGGGAAGGATGGCATGTTATTCAACTGCCATAAGTTCCGCACGATGACGGTGAAGCACAACGGCAGCACAGTCTCTGTGGCGGGTGATAGCCGTATCACTCCTCTTGGCGCCAAGTTGCGCCACTATAAGTTGGATGAACTCCCGGGGCTGTGGGATGTGCTCATCGGTAACATGAGCTTCGTAGGGCCTCGTCCTGATGTGCCAGGGTATGCGGACAAGCTGCAAGGCGACGACCGCGACGTACTGAAGCTGCGGCCGGGTATTACGGGACCAGCAACGCTGAAATATCGTCTCGAAGACGAGTACCTTGCAAATGCAAGGAGCTTGGTTTATGGTTTACCGTTTAATGTTTATGGTATTTCTAAGGAGCAAGTTGACGGGATGACGGATCAGGAGGTTGCGGTGTGGTATAACGACAACGTTATCTATCCTGACAAGGTGAGACTGAACTGCTATTACTACAGGCATTATTCTTTTATCAAGGACATTCAGATGATACTCTGCACCGTGCTGGGGAAGAAGATGTCCTATGCGGGGGAGGTTATTTGACCTTATCTTCAACCTTGACGTTAACCTTGACGTTAACTATTATCAACCTTAACTTAGACGTTAACGATAACTACAGTGATCGTTGATGAAGCTGATTGACAAATCTTTTTTGAATATCATATCGGAGCAGGCGAAGACAATTATGGTTTAAGGCATTTCTGATTCGGGGTTAATTTGGAAGAATGATAGAACAAGAGCTTCTGCAAGAGGGTGAGTTTACGGTGAAAGCCGTCTTGTGAGGTTTGGGTAACCTCAGTAATTTTGCAGTCAAAATACAAAATATCATAAATACGCACTTCGCCGTCCTCTAAGGGTGATTTTAAATATGTCATCACTTGATACGGCGTTTACAATGTACTTACCTCTGGTTCAAAAGTGTTAAATAAGTGTTAAAAAGAAGCGAATTCTGCATATCGTCCTATTTGGTAGAGAAATAATTTGTATTTTTGCAAATTAAAAACATTGAACCGAAGCAATGATAACTTCAACGATAATAAAGGGTTTTGGCCCGGTGAAGGATTTCCAATGGAACAACACCGGCAAAATAAACTTGGTGATTGGTCCGAACAAGTCGGGCAAAACATACCTTCTGAAGGCTCTCTACTCAGCCGTCAAAACTATTGAGGCATATAAACGAGGCAAGGAGATGAGGCGTGATGCAGAGATTCTGTTTGATAAGTTATACTGGACTTATCAACCAGATCAACTTGGAAAACTTGTGTCTGCAGGAAGCAAAGCGGTGGAATTTTCTATGTCTTTGGAGGGCGGTCAGGAGTTTACATATTCATTCGGACCATCGGCCAACAAGCAAGTGACAGTGACAAAAAACACTTGCCACCCCAGGCAGCAGAACTCCATTTTTTTGCCCGCCAAGGAGATTATATCATTACAACAGATAATTGTTAGGGTGAGAGATGACTATCAGGAGTTTGGCTTCGACGACACTTACTATGACTTGGCAAAGGCGTTGACACCCAGTGTCAAGGGAAGAAACTATAAGGAATTCTCGGCGTCGAGAACGGCACTGGAGAGTGCCATTGGCGGGCATATAGAATATGATGCAGAGCGGAAAGACTGGGTGTTCCGTGAGGGGAGGCAGACTTTCAGCATCGCCATGGCATCGGAAGGGGTGAAGAAACTTTCTATTCTGGATGCCTTGCTGGGTAACCATTATCTTTCGAAAGACTCCATCATCTTTGTTGACGAACCGGAGTGTGCCCTACACCCCCGACTGGTGTCGCAACTGATGGATATTATAGCGGAATTAACGAATGCCGGGCTGCAGTTCTTTATAGCCTCACATTCATACTTCGTGATAAAGAAACTATACCTGCTGGCTCACCAAAAGAAAATGTCAATTCCCGTGGTGTCGTTCGAGGAAAACGGGAAATGTCGCACTTCTGACCTTCGTGATGAGATGCCTCAGAATCCTATTATCGAGGAATCAATAAAACTGTACACCGAAGAAATCAATCTTTAAGAAAAGGAGTGTCTGATGGTGACATTTGAAGAGTCAGGGATGACTTTCTCATTTGAGGAGAACGACATCTTCTATATTGAGAAGTCGGTGCGTTTCAACAGGATTGAAAACGCCAAATCATGTGAGTGTATCGTGCTTCACGATGATAAGGTGTGTTTGATAGAGGCTAAGAGTTCGACACCCCATCCCCAGAATGCGGAGCAGTTTATGACTTTTGTAGGTGAGATAGCCCAGAAGTTTGCCGATAGTTATACATACTACAACGCTACGCACCAGAAGCGTCAGCAGCCAGATATGCTTTCTCAGAATCTGCAGTCTGTACCTTTGGGATGTCAGAGTTACGAGTTCTGTCTGATTATTAATGGTCACCAACGTGAATGGCTACCTCCTGTGCTCGACAAATTGAAGGTAATGATGAAGAAATCATTAAAATTGTGGGGATTTGACGATGCCTGTGTGAAGGTTGTAAATGAGCAAGGGGCTTTAAGTAAAGGTCTGATTGTAAAAATAGAATGACGGAGGAATTGTTGAATAGGCTCCTGATGACGGTAGCACCTTCGGGTTATATTTTTTGAACGTGAATTTCCACGAATTAGCCATGAATCTCCTGAAAGGCATTTGGGCTTTCTGCTCATACGTCTTTGTGCCGCAGAGATGTCCCAAAGAAGATGTTTGATAATAATGGACAAGGAAATCAAAGTCATCACTTTTTGTAAATGGGGACAATTAACGCCAACTGCAATGTTGAAATACGAAATTTATAGTAGCCTTATCAAGTATAATATACGTATAATTAATGTTAAAAATAACCATAGTAAACGAAAAATTTGTATTTTTGCAGACCAAATAGAATGAAAATTTTCGACTTAATAAATTGGTTGTGAAGACAAAATATGAAATAAAGAAGATTGAGGCAGTGGTGCTCTACATCCTCCGACAGTTCCGCGAGGGGGTGGATTACATCAAGTTGTTCAAGATAATGTACTTCGCACAGAAGGACTATTTGCTGTCCTTTGGTAATGTGTTGTGCCCCGACACATTTAAAGCCCGCAAATATGGTCCTGTACCCATGTTTTCCGACAAGGTTATCAAGACCGTTGAGACGCACGACCCCCTTAGGGGTAAAGCTGATATTAAGGCTTTTGCCGGTTCCATCCGTGTTGACGCTAACCAACGGGTTTATGGACTGCAGGAACCTGACACCGATTATTTGTCGATGAAAGAACGTGAGTGTCTGGATAAGTGGATTGACTATTGCCGCGATAAGGATTCGTTGAACGAACTCTCGCCGGAGTCACATGATCGGGCCTATGATGCCGCCTGGAGAGCCTATCAAGACGACCCTCAAAAGGGTGAGATGACCCTCATTGAGATAGCTCGTGCGGGTGGCGCCTCTGAAAAGATGGTGGCTTATATCCGAGAAAAAGAACTTATGGCTGAAGGACTTTCGTGATGGATTTCGAAGGCAAGGTGGCCGAAATAAGAAAAAACATAGACAAGGCCTCGTTGGTAAGATCGGCCGCTGATTTGTCCGTTGGCACGGTAATCTATGTTGAGATGGACAAGAACGATGGTCTCGTCCTCACTGACGGTTACCCAACTCGTCTCAAATACGTGGTTGTGGCAGGAACCAAGAGTGACCAAAAAGAAATTTGCGCTGTGCTAATCAACTCCGATGCTGATTATTCAGACAGTCCTGATTGGCGGGAAGACCAATATCCATTACTCCAATGCAACTATCCAGGTATCCTGGACTACGACAGTTGGCTTGACTGCACCGACCCCAAGATTTTAGCCGTCCGAAAACTCAAAGCCAAGAAAGCCGAGGTAAAAGGACGACTTTCCGATGAAGACTTGAAATCTGTTATGATAAAGCTCAAGAATAGCGGTTTCATCATTCCTCATATCAAGAAGGTTTTTGGTATTTCCAGTTATGATACTGAGAACACAGATTTTTGATATTCGTATCTTAGCGGCGTCAATTTAATTCACTGGAGTTCATCACTACTTCGTTGGCTCGCGGAAGCTGTGGAAGTCGAGTACAGAGTCACCGTGTCGTAAGTCGAGAGCAGAGCCAAGCTTGCTTGAGCTTTGCCGAGATGAAGACACGTCAGCGAAGCTAAATTTATTTGAACCATGTCGAGATGAAGCAGTTTAGATGTGGTCAAATCTATAAATCTTGTAAATCTTCCGCATGGCTGCACTCGCGGGGGGCACTGTCACACAGATAGCTCGGATATCACAGATTTTTCTGCACTGCTACGCTTGCAGAGGGGCTGGCGCGGGGTTTTATTCGCCTGCTCGCGGTGCTCGCGAAATCTATAAATCTCGTAGATTATTTCCTCTCGGGGATTTTTTCTCCGGGTGCGGGGCTGGTTTGGATCTAGTAGATTTTTATAAGGTATCGCTGGCTTCGCGCGATGAATTGTTCTTCTGCTACGCTCGCGGGGGAGGGATGTCACACAGATAGCACGGATATCACAGATTTTTCTGCACTGCTACGCTCGCAGAGGGCTGGCGCAGGGTTTCTTACTCCTGCTCGCGGTGCTCGCGAAATCTATAAATCTTGTAAATTTCTTTTCCTCCGGGATTTTGTCCGGGTGCGGGGTTTATGAAATCTAATAAATCTTTATAAGGTATCGCTGGCTTCGTGCGATGAATTGTTCTTCTGCTACGCTCGCGGTGGCAATGTCACACAGATAGCACGGATAACACAGATTTCGCTCGTGCTTCGCTCGTGTGGGCTGACACGGTCTTGGAGCGCGTGATTGTACTTGAGAATGAAAAACAAATAAAACCATATATTTTATGTCTGAAAGGAAACGTATTTACCTGTGCCTGGCTCACCAATAAAGGTTAAAGGTTTAAAGTTTAAGGTTTAAGGTTAAAGAATAATTAAAAGAATAAAACAATTAAATATGTCTGAACGTAAAAGAATTTACTTGTGCTTGGCGCACATGTCTGATGAAGGTTTAGAACAGAAGTATATCAAGGAGGCTTTTGATACTAACTGGGTAGTGCCTCTTGGTCCTAATGTGAATGGCTTCGAGGCTGACTTGGAGGCCTTCGTCAACCACGCAGAGAACGCAGATGTGAATAATCACGCAGATTTGAATAAGCGTGTTGTCGCTTTGAGTGCTGGTACTGCTGCGGTGCACCTGGCACTGCTGAATTGCGGCGTGAAGCCCGGCGACGAGGTGATCGTGCAGAGCTTCACGTTCTGCGCCTCATCGCACCCTATCACGTACCTTGGAGCCACTCCGGTGTTCGTGGATTCGGAGAAGGATTCGTGGAATATGGATCCGGAACTGATGGAGGCGGCTATCAAGGACCGCATCGCCAAAACGGGAAAGAAGCCTAAGGCCATCGTGCCGGTGGCATTATATGGTATGCCGTACCAGATTGACCGCATCATGGAGATCGCCAACCGCTACGACATCCCTGTGGTGGAGGATGCCGCCGAGGGCTTCGGCAGCCGCTGGAACGGGCAGGTGCTGGGTACCTTCGGTAAATACGGCGTGCTTTCGTTCAACGGCAACAAGATGATTACCACCAGCGGTGGCGGTGCTCTGATTACGGCCAACGAAGACGAGTGGCGTGAGATCATGATGTACGCCACACAGTACCGAGAAAGCTATCCTTACTATCAGCATGAGAAGATAGGTTACAACTACCGTATGAGCAATATCTGTGCGGGTATTGGTCGCGGACAGATGACAGTGGTGAACGACCACATTGCTCACCATAAACACGTGCAGGCCCTGTATGAGGAGTTGCTGGCTGGCGTGCCCGGCATTGCCGTGCATTCGCAGCCTAAAGGTCACACAGATGGCACAGATAACACAGATAAGGTTCCTGTCTTCGACAGTAACTATTGGTTATGTACCATAACC
>AUXO010955116.1_pt1 | contig 25974 bp, 20 predicted proteins | sample 768731 | NCBI WGS metagenome assembly AUXO01 (sample SAMN02715735, study PRJNA202380) | gut metagenome | biome: sheep rumen | host: Ovis aries | place: New Zealand: Palmerston North | reverse complement strand
AAAATAATCTTAGTAAACTTACTAAGATTAAATATATTTTTAAAAAATAAACTATTATTAACCCTTTAAATAGAATGAAACTCCAATTGGGTTATGATCAGAATAAATAAATTCTGTATCAAATCCAAATGTAAAGTTTACACCAATATTATTTGAAACCAAAAATCCATCAATTGTTGTAGTATATTGATTTACATAACCATTTTCATCATCTACTCTAAAATTATAACCTGCATCTCTCACAGTTGGAATTGCATGTGTAGTAAAGAATTTAGCTTGATTATTTTCAGTTCCGGCAACTGGTAACAACTCATTTAAAACACGTTTACTTAATGATGCATCTCAATAATAGCTATCATCATAATATCTTCACTGTGTACTTTTTTCTCATGCATGTTTACTTTGATTAAAAATTAATGGTTCCTCTGTAGGATTATCAATCAATGGTGAATATAAATGTTTATGTGGATGACTTCCATCTATATAAGTTAAACAAACATGTTCACTTGTTGGATCGTTTTCACTTTCAAAATAAACTACATCTCCAATTTTGTATGATTTGCTACTATCATAATCAGCATAACTTGCATAACTTGCATTAGTGGTTGGTTTTGCTGGATCAACTTTCCCTCATTTAAAATCTTTAAATGATAATGGTGCTATTGCTGGGTCATTTTCATCATAAATAATTTTGCCATTAAATTTTATATCAGAACCATTATATCCATATGTTTGGGGTAAAACTTGATTTCAATCAGCTCCTAACAATACATAATTACCTTTATTAATTTCTTCTTTAAAAATTTGATTAACAAATCCCAACTGTTGCAAACGGACTTGTCCAGTTTTATCATAAGCAGAAAAGTGTACATTAATAAAAACAAATTCTTTACCGTTATTAACTGGATATCTAGTAATAATTAAACAACGTTTTAATTCAAATGTATTGAGTGGGAAGGTATCAATATTTGGTATTGTAATTCGCTGAGCATTATGTTTCATTGTGTATTTTGAAAATATTGATAAACCTGATAAAACTTGTCCGTACATTTGATGCAATGGTTTAGGTACTCATGGAACAGAAAAGTTATAACCAAAAACTGAGCTATAATGATTAGCAAAATTATCATCATCATTAAGTTCAGGATTTATATCACCAACATATTCACTATAACCATTTTTTCTCATTCTTTTGTATGTGTCAACATAATAACTTCTTGTTGAATTTCTATCTTGTTCTTGGAAACAAATAAAATCAAATGTACCAGTTCCATCAGAATTTAATGAGTTATTAAATTGAGTGATTGCTTGTTGGTTATCTTGTACTTCAACATCTTGTAAAAAAATTCCATTTTCATCAAAATATGATTTATAAGCTGCAGCGCCTCTTAAATTTTTTGCTTGAATAGTTAAATCATGATTATTAGTCTTATAAGATAAGTCATGATTTGCATTTAATATTCTTGCAACACCTGCATCAGATTTTAATACTGCATCTTTGCTTTGTGCTCTTGACTGAGAATTTTTAGATTCAATTTTCATATCCATGAAAAAATGCATATCTTGATTGTATGCATTATAACCAATATTGTAAGACAAAGCAGAATAAGAGATTTTTTCTTCAGTATTAGAGGTTTTTAATAGATTATGTTCAAGTTTTATTGATTCTAAACGGTCATCATCAATTTTAAGTGATATTGTAACTGGAGGTTTATATACAGCAAAAATACTTCCTAATAGAAACGAAGGGAATAATAAAATTAATCCACCAATTACACCAGATATGTATATTAACGAATTTTTAACAACAACATTTTTTGTTTTTTCATTTTTATTAATTTTACTATCTTTAATGATATTGTTATGATTAATAAATTGAAAGGAAAAACCAACAAATGGAATAATCATTCCTATTGAATAAAAAATAATATCTTTTAATTTTTGAGTTTTAATTGATTTAATTAATCTACTTATTGAAAAACAAATATTAATAATTAAAAATACAAAACTAAACATGATTGTAGCACCAAAAAATGTTCAATACCATATTGTCCCAAATTGTAAAAATGTTAATTTACTATCATATGCTGTATAGTAAACAATAAGTAATACTAGCATTAATACTATAGTTATACTGTATACTAAATTTCATATGCAATACTTATCAAATTTGAATGATCTTAATTTCAAATTTCCATTATTTTGTTTTGTGTTAATATTATTCATAAAAGTATGTATACTATATATTTATATTATATAGGAAGTATATTTGATAAATTAATATTGGAAAACATAATATTACTTTAAATATTCATGTTTGAGATCTAAGTAAATGTATCTAATGCAGTCAATGTGCTATAGTTTGTCTATATATGCAATTCATTCACATTTTATCAGATGAAAAAAGCAATCAAAATTAACATTAAATTAATTGTATTTTATGTATAATAGTTAGGCAATATGCCAAAGACAGTAACTGGTGCTTTGTACCTTAATTTGTTACCGAGGTTATATTTTTCATTAATTTTAACCTAATCTTAAACTAATTTGGCCATATTGAGTGGTCAAATTTTGTGCTTATTGCAAAAAAGAAAGAAGGAAAATTGTGAAAGCTATTATTGAACAAAAATCTAATGAAGTCAATAGATTAGTCAATGATTTAAAAGATGCTACCAGCATCTTAGTTTTTGAATATCATGGTGTTCCTACTAAAATTATTACATCAATAAGAAAAAATTTACATAATGCTAATGCAAGAATGTATGTTGCAAAAAATAATATTTTTAATCGTGCATTTAAATTAGCAAATATTAATTTTATTAGTGAAATGAATGGTCCAAATGCAATTATCATTTCCCATGGCGATCAAATTGTTCCATTTAAAGAAGTAAACAATTTAATTAAAGAGTATGGTAAAGTTGTTTACAAAAAAGGAATAATTGAAAACTCAACAATTATTGATAATAATCAATTATCACAAATTGCTTCTATTCCTAATCGTGAGAGTTTATATTCAATGGTATTATCTTGTTTACAAGCACCTATTAGAAACTTTCTATATGGATTAAAAGCAATTGCTGATACTAAACCACAAAATTAAGGAGAAAATATGGCAAAATTAACAAAAGAAGAAATTATTAATTCATTGAAAGAAATGAATTTATTAGAAATCAATGATTTAATTAAAGCTATTGAAACTGAATTTGGTGTTTCTGCTGCTGCTCCAGTTGCAGCAGCTGCAACTTCTGCTAAAACCGAAGCGCCTACAAGTGTAACTATTAGTTTAATAGATGCTGGTACACAAAAAGTTGCAGTTATTAAAGCTTACCGTGAAGCAACAGGTGTTGGTTTAATGGAAGCAAAAACTGCAGTTGAAAAAGTACCTACAAAAATTAAAGAAAACATTAAACCAGAAGAAGCTGAAGAAATTAAAAAAGTTTTTGAAGCTGTTGGTGCTAAAGTCAAAATTGATGCTGAATAATTAAAATGTCTATTTCAAGAGAATTTAAAAAACAACTTATAACTCAATATGGTGGTAATGAAAAAAACACTGGTTCTATTGCTAGTCAAATAGCAATATTAACAGCTGAAATTAATGCAATTACTTTACATATTAAGTCTAATCATAAGGATTATTCATCAAAACGAGGACTATATACAAAAGTTCAACAAAGACGTAAATTACTTAATTATTTAATTAAGAATGATATTGAACAGTATCGTAAATTAATTAAAGAACTTAATTTAAGAAACTAAGCACAATATTCATTTAAATTTATTTAAATAGTATTTAGTTATAAAAAATTAAAAGATGAAGAGCATATTATGTATGCTCTTTTTTCTTTATATTGGTTACCTAAATATAATGAAATTGCTTTCTTAACTATTTATTCACTAAATATATAAAAATAGCGAATGGTGTAATTTATTTTAATAGAGGAGTATTACTTTTTAAAAAGATAATTCTATTCAATTTTGCTATAGAATAATAAGATAAAACATAATTCTTATACATTTTGATATGAATATGTTTAATTTTTGTTGTATCAAGTCTATTGGGGGCTTTTATAAAACCTGTGCCTTTATATTTAAGATATGCTTCCTTAATAACTCAAAATTTAGCAAATGTTAGTTTTTTATTAAGTGAATTTTTATATCTAGAAAATTCATTATGATGAAGAATATGAGAAACATTATCTAATTTTATTGAATTAGTTTCAACAACATCAACTCCTACAGGATAATTGGATAATGCACATACCACAATATTTTTAGTATTTGATAGATTAAAATGAATTTTGCTATTACGAATGTATGGCTTACCATATATACTAAATGATAAGTTTTTAATATTAGTTTTTTTCTTTAATAAATTAGTCAACAATAGATATGAAATTACTTCAATGTTTTTTTGATTATCATTCTTAAATTTATTAACATGCTTTATAAATAAATTTGGTAAATTTTCTATCAAATTTAATTTGTTAATTTTAGAAGCATTATTTAAAATGTAGATGTTAAACATTTTCTTACTAATATTTTTTGAATAATTTTGAACTTTTAAATGATATTTTAATTTTATATATTTTGAAATTAAAATTATCAATATTTTAAATCAAAACATATTCTTGGATATTTAAATTAATTGATACCGATATAGATTGACATAATACATAGAAATATATAATATTTCTATTGTATCAGGAAAATAACTATGAATCTAAATAACTTAATGCAACAAGCACAAAAAATGCAAAAAGAAATAAATAAAAAATTAGAAGAATTTTATACTAAAGAATTTGAATATGATTATCAAAATGGATCAATCATTGTTAAACTAACTGGTAAATTAAACATTATTGATATTAAAATTAATAAAACATTAATTGACCCTGAAGATCCAATCACATTACAAGAAATGATCGCAGAAGCAATAAATTGTGCTATTACTCTAGTCAATGAACAAAAAAATCAAATTATCCCAAGTAATAATGGATTAATATAAAAAATGAAGCATTTTAATGAATTTGAGCATTTAATTGATTATTTAATATCATTACCTGGTATTTCTAGAAAACAAGCTGAACAAATTTGTACATTTTTGGTTAATGAAAATGAAAATAATATTGATCAATTTATTGATTCCATTAATAAATTAAGAGCTAATATTCATTTGTGTGAACAATGTAACAATATTTCTAATAAGTTGCTATGTGATATTTGTGCAAATTCAGCACGAGAAAAAAATAAATTATGTATTGTAACAACTTCTGAGGATCTTAGAAAAATTGAAGAAACAAATTCATATTATGGATTATATTTTGTATTAAATGATGAAATTAATGTTAAAGGAAAAAACAAAATAAATAAAGAAACTATTCAAAAATTAATTCATTATTTAAATGTAAATAAATTTAATGAAATTATTCTTGCAACTAATTGAACAGCTAATGGGGAAGCAACAGCATACTTTTTAAAAGGTTTAATCAATGAATATTTGCCAAATACTAAACTATATAGATTAGCAGTAGGTTTACCTATTAATTCTGCATTGAATTATGCTGATAGTGAAACATTATCACATGCAATTAAAAATAAAACAAAATATTAGTTATGACAGATATTAAATTAGAAATACTAATCAATAAAATTAAAAATAAAGAGAATATCAATGAAAATACAAATAAACTTATTGAATTAACTTCTACTTATTACAAAGAAATTAAATTTTATCTTGATAAAATTAATGAAACTAATGGAGAAATTTTTCCATGAAAAAAAATTATTGATCTTAATAATTTAATATCTAAGATTAATAATTTTTATAAAACTAAATTTGAATCATTTAACATTGATAAAATAGCTAAAAAAAGAATATCTTTAATTAGAAATAAATTAAAAATATGAAATTTTGAATATTATGGTCTAGAAAAACCTACAGTAAATGATAGTATTTATGATTTAACTTTAAGAGAATTAAATGAACTAGAAAAATTATTCCCAAAATACTATAGTAAGTCATCTCCTACTCACACAGTTGGTGGAGTAATTGATAATAAATTTTTAAAGATTAAACACAATATTCCAATGTTATCTTTATCAAATATTTTTTCATATGAAGAATTAAATAAATTTGATAAAACTAATAAAAAATTATTAAAAAATGATAATATGCCAATGACATATATTATTGAACCTAAATTAGATGGTTTAAGCATTTCTCTAATTTACAAAAATGGAATTTTAACTAATGGGATCACAAGAGGTGATGGTAAATCTGGAGAAGATGTAACTCAAAATATAATGGTTATTGATTCAATTCCTAAAAAAATTGATTGTACATTACAACATCTTGAGATTCGTGGTGAAATATTAATTGATTTCAAACAATTTGAAAAAATCAATAGTGAAATTGAAGAAGAAAAAAATAAATTTGCTAATCCAAGAAATGCAGCAAGTGGAACATTAAGAAGACTTGATCCAGAATTGGTAAAAAAACGCAATTTGAAAATGATTGCTTATTATATCCCTGATAATGAAAGTTTAAAGCAGCTAAATTTAAATACACAATATGATGTAATTAAAAAATTAAATCAATTTGGTTTCACTACAGCTAAAGAAATAAAAAAGTGTCATGGCATTAATGAAGTTTATGAACATATTAAATATCTTGAAGATAATCATGATAAATTATCTTATCCAATTGATGGAGCAGTAATAAAAATTAATGAATTAAATCTATATGATAAACTTGGAACAACATCAAAATTTCCACATTGAGCCACTGCATATAAATTTATTCCTTTAGAAGCAGAAACAAAAATATTAGCAATAAATGCAAATGTAGGAAGAACAGGAAAAATTACTTATGTAGCAAAACTAGAGCCAGTCTATTTATCAGGTTCAACTATTTCATCTGCTACTTTAAATAATGCAGAATATATTGTTAACAAAGACATTAGAGTTGGTGACTATGTAAAAATATTTAAAGCAGCCGAAATTATTCCATATGTAAAAGAAGCAATTAAAGAAAAAAGAAATAAAGACGTAAAGCAATTTACTCCTATTGAATATTGCCCTATTTGTAATTCAAAATTAGAAAAAAATGAAGGAGAAGTAGATCAATATTGTCCTAATACTTCATGTCCTGCAAGAATATTGCAATCAATTATTCATTTTTGTTCAAAAGATGCAATGAATATTGAAGGTTTAAGTACAAAAACTATTGAAAAATACTTTAATCTTGGATACATTAAAACCATTGAAGATATTTATTCATTAAATGAAAAACGTGAAGAAATTATTAATAATGTATTAAATAAAAAATTTAAAGTATTTAACAAAATTATTGAATCAATAGAAAAATCTAAAAATAATTCATTAGAGAGATTAATCTTCGGGTTGGGGATTAATAATATTGGATTAATTAGTGCTATATCATTAGCCAAACATTTTAAAACAATTGATGAAATTACTAAAGTAAATAAAGAGTGCTTAATTAGATTGAAAGATATTGCTGAAGTGGTATCAAATTCAATATATGATTGATTTCACAATGAAAGAAACATATCATTAATTGAACATTTGAAATCTATAGGAGTTAATACAAAATATTTAAACCAAAATGTAATTAATGAAGAAAATAAAGAAAGTGAATATTATCAAAAGAATTTTTGCATAACCGGTTCATTTAGTATTTCGCGAAATGAAATAAAAGAAAAATTAATAAAAAAATATGATGCTAATGTAACTAATTCATTAAATAGATCTACCAATTATTTAATAGTTGGTGAAAATCCTGGAAGTAAAATAGATAAAGCAAAAGAATTAAACATAAAAATAATTAATGAAGAAATTTGAAATTAATTATTTTCTTGCCTTAGATAGTTTTTGTAATTTATTTTCATTATGAATTTCAAAATAACTTGGAACACAACAGATAATTACAAAAATAATTAATACAACCAAAGTTATTATTGAACCAATAACATCATTCAACCAGTCTACTTTTTGATATGTAACATCACCTATTTGTTTATCAATATCACTTTTTCAACTAAAGGCTAAAGGAATATTACCAATAGTAATTACTAAAATAAATACCATGCTAATTATAATCACAACACTTGCCAAATATGAACAGAATAAAAAACCTTTAACTTTGTTAACTTTAATTTTATTTGTTTTTCTATTGATAATTCCGCCAATCAATGCAAACACAAGACATAAAAATATAATGATACCTGTTCAATTAGCCATTAAATCACAAAATGAATATAGTGATGATAAATGATTACCAGATAATGAATCATAACCTTTAGAAATATTGCCTATTATTGATACCATTTCAGTATTTCTATATCCCATAGTATCAGTGTAACCGAATAATCCAATAATAGTTAATACTATAAAAAATACTATAGTAATCACACTTGAATACAACAAACCAATGATAGGTTTATTACTATTTAACTTATTTTTAAGAGATTTTGAAAAAAGTAAATCATTTATTTTAATTAAATCTTCATAATAACGAGGATTATAAATTGCAAAACTATTAATAATTCCAAATATACCTATACCAATAATTAATTCAATAATAGCAATAACTCAATGTGCATTATGTTCTGTAAATCATGATAATGAATTAACTCTACCATCAAATGATCCAAGAAGTAAAGAAATTGAAATAATAATATCAATTATAGAAACTATAACTAACCCAACTACAATAGAAGTTGCTGTTTTATGTGGTTCTTTCATCTCACTTTGAATCCCAGCAACTGTATAAAAACCATCAAATGAAAACATAATAGCTGGAATAGAACCAATTATTCCTAGCATAGGAATTATTTGACCAACAAGTTTATGACCACTTGAATCATAATTTGTAGAAGGAAAAATATCAGGAGTTTGACTTTGTTTACAAAAAAATAAAATAAATCCTACAAATGCGCAAAAAGCAACAGGAATAAATTTAACAGAAGTAATAATTAAATTTTGAATGTTACCTGCAGATGCAGATATACCAGATACAATAAAAAATCAAGCGCTAATTCCAAATGATATTAACACAACAACTCATCATTGCGTTTGTCAACCAAATGCATCTTGTATCATCATTATTGCATAATAAGGCATAATAAAAAAATTAATAGGAAGATATAAATATGCCATAAAATTTTTAGCAAATTTATAGAGATATTTATGACAAAATGTTTTCACTCATGAAATAATTCCTAAATTACTTTTTGTATCAGCACTAGCAATTTCTGATAATGATATTCCCATACAAATAACAGCAATTATTGAGAAAAATCACGAAATTAATGTAAGTATTAAACTCTCGCCAACATTACCTAAAATTTCACCATTTTTTAAAAAAATACCAGCACCTATTGTTGAGCCTAATACTAAAAAAATAGCTGAAATAAAACTAATTTTTTTCTTATTATTTTCTTTTTTTTTATTCATAAATGTATTATATTATCCGTAAGTATATTGGTTTAGCAGTGTTAACCTTATGATTACTTAATGAATCTATATTTTTTAATTCATTAAAATCAATTTCTGCATCACTAAAATTGTATAGTGATTGAGCAATTTTCATTCCATTTTTTAATATTGGTGAAAGAATAAAAATTAAAGTTCGTGCAACATAACTAACGACATTTAAAAATGCTTTCATTTCATCTGAATCTACTTTAAATGTTCATGGTTTGTTACTCTCAATATATTTATTAGCAGCGCTACACAAATTTAATATTTTTTCAATTAAATCATTAAATTTAAAATCATTAACATAGTTATCAACTGAATCAATTAAATCATTTGTTAAATTAATAATTTTATTATCTAATTTATTGAATATATTTTTATTACATCGAGGAATAACCCCATTAGCATATTTGTTAATCATTCCCAAAGTTCGTGAAATATAATTACCAAAATTATTAGCTAAATCAGCATTAAATGTTTCAATAAATAAATCATGAGAATAAATTCCATCATTATCAATTGGTACATTTTTTAATAAATAATATCTTAATGCATCTGCACCATATTTTTCAATGTATTCATTTGGATCAACAACATTTCCTAATGATTTAGACATTTTTCCTTCTTTGGTTATAATCCATCCATGAGAAACTATTTTTGTTGGTAATTCCAAACCTAATGATTTAAGTATGATTGGTCAATAAATACAATGAAATCGTGTTATTTCTTTTCCAATAACATGGATTCTACAACTATTTTTATTTGATCAAAATTGTTGATAAATCTTATCATCTTTTAAACCATACCCAATACCTGTTAAATATGACATTAAAGCATCAATTCAAACATAAATGACATGTTTGCTATTTTCATTTGTTGGTACACCTCAATTGATTGAGGTTCTTGTAATTGATAAATCTTCAATCCCAGGTTTAACAAAATTATTAATTAATTCTTTTAAACGATTACTAGGACTAACTAACTTTGGATTATTTTCAAAAAACTCTTCCAGTCATTTTTGATATTTACTTAATTTTAAAAAATATGATTCTTCAGATTTTTTAACTAATTTATGACCTACTTTACAATATAGTTCACCATCTTTTTCAATTGCTGAAGTTTTATTGTAATTTTCTTCACACTGTGGACAATATAAACCATCTCATTTATCTAAATAAACATCATCATTTTTAAATAAATTAGAAAAAACATCTTTAATAACTGAACAATGTGATGGGTTAGTAGTTCTAATAAAAAAATCATAATTGATATTTAATTTAGTTCAAAGACTTTTAAATTTTAAACAAATAGAATCAACATATTCTTGCGGTTGCATTTTAACACTACTTGCTTTATCTGCAATTTTTTGACCATGTTCATCCATCCCTGTTAAAAAAATAACATCATTATTTAGTTTTCTTTTGTATGAAGCAAAAGTATCAGCAAGAATAGTTGTAAATGCATGTCCTATATGAGGATTACCAGAAGCATAATATATTGGTGTAGTTATATAGTATTTATTCATAATTTTAGTTGGTATATTGTTATATTTAATTAGTATATTATTATATAGGATATAAATATGCCATTACAAGCTACAATCATGTCTGATTCAAATACTTTTGATGTAATAATTATTGGTGGTGGTCCAGCTGGATTAACAACTGCAATTTATTTAGCAAAAGCAGGAAATAAAGTTGGTTACATTGAAAGGAATATACCAGGTGGTAAAATCGTTAATTTACCATTAATTACAAATTATCCTGGATATAAGTCTATACCAGGTGCACAACTTGCATTAAATATGTATGAACAAGCAGAAGAAGCTGGTGCAACATTAATTTATGGTGAAGTTGTTACAATTGACCAATACAATGAATATCATGTTGTTTATACATCTGATCATGCAGTGAAATATTGTCATTCTTTAGTAATAGCAACAGGAATGAACAATACTAAATTGCCAATTGAAAATATTAATAAATATGAACATAAATTTATTTCATATTGTGCTATTTGTGATGGAGTTTTAACGAAAAATAAAATTGTATTGGTAGTTGGGGGGAATAATAATGCAATTAATAATGCAATATATTTATCAAAAATATGTGAAAAAGTTTACATCATTAATCAATTCAATGAAATTGAAAATAATGAAGAAATTAAGAAATTTACAAATGTTGAAATTATTAATAATGCCAAAATTGTTAAATTTGATGAAGAAAATAATATTTTAAAAAATGTTACTATTGAAAATATTAATACTCATGAAATTGAAATTATTGATGCATCATATATCTTTGTTTATATAGGTAATGAAACATCAGTAAATTTTTTGCCAGAAAAATATAGACAAATATTGAATGAAAATAAAAAAATTATTGTTAATGATAAAATGGAAACTACTATTCCGGGCCTATATGCTGTTGGTGATGTAACTAATAATAACTTTAATCAAATTTCTATTTGTGTAGGAGATGGAGCAAAAGCTGCATTAAATATTTGTAAGTACTTAAATAAATTTAAAAAATAATATGATAACATTTAGTGAGCAAATCAAGGAAGAATTGTGCCACAATAATTATGAAAAAAGGATTAAATTCATAATTTTTAGTTCATATTTTATCAATAGATTAAAATTAATATTAACTTCAAATGGTCCAATGTATTCTATTGAAACAAATTATTCATTTATCGCTAGATTTTTAATTGATTGTTTAAAAACTAATTTTAAAATAATGCATACAGTATCTTATTCAAACATTAATAAATTTAATGGTAAAAGAATTTACAATATAACATTTGCAGAAAAAGATTTTATTGAGATAAAAAAAATAATTAATGATTACACCAACACTAAAAACATTGATAATTTTACCATTAAAGAAAATATGGGATTTTTGATCGGTAGTTTTTTAAGTGGTGGAAGTATTAGTGATGTAACAAAACCAATTTACCATTTAGAAATAAGAACTAATAATCGACAATATTTAAGAAATATACAAAAAGTTATTCTTAGTTTCAATTTATCAGCAACTATGTTAAAAAGAAAATATAGTTATGTAATTTACATAAAAAAGGCTAGTGAAATATCAGATTTCTTAAAATGTATTGGTGCAATCAATTCAATGTATAAATTAGAAGACACTATTATTTCACGTGATTTATCAAATCAAGTTCACCGTTTAAATAATCTTGATGTATCGAATATCAATAAATCAACTAAAGCAGGAGAAAGTCAGGTAGAAATGATTAAAAAAATCATCAATACAAAATTTTTTAAGAAACAAAATGAGAAATTTAGACATTTTTGTAATATTAGAATAAATAATCCATCAGCTTCTTTAAGTGAAATATCAAAAATTTTTATGGAAAAATATAAAATCCATATAACACGCACTGGTATAAATCATTACATTATGAAAATAAAGAAATATTTCAATAATAAGTAATCTTTTTATATATATAAAAAATATATGAGTAAAACAACAAAAGTCATCTTCATTTTTGGAGGTGTTTATAGTTCTTTAGGCAAGGGCATAACAGTATCTTCAATTGGTAGAATTTTAGTAAGCTTAAATTATTCAGTTAGCATAATGAAATTTGATCCATATTTAAATGTTGACCCTCAAAATATGTCACCAAAACAACATGGTGAGGTTTTTGTCACAGGAGATGGAGCACAAACAGATTTAGATATTGGTAACTATGAACGTTTTACTGGTAAGAACTTAAATAAATATTCTAATGTTACTTCTGGTAAAATTTACATAGACATCATCTCTAAAGAGCGACATGGCTTATATAATGGACAAACAGTTCAAGCAATTCCACATGTTACTGATGAAATTAAAGAAAAAATATTTAACATGATTAAATTTGAAAAATCAGATTTTCTTATTGTTGAAATTGGTGGCACTATAGGAGACTCTGAATCAATACTATTTATTGAAGCTATTTCACAATTTGTTCATGAATATGGAAAAAATAATTCACTTGTGTGTCTATTATCACCTCTAGTGTCATTGTCTTCTACTAGTGGTGAATTAAAAACTAAACCAACACAACATGCTATTAATCAATTAAGATCTATGGGGATTTTTCCAGATTTTTTAATTTTGCGTTCTGCATGTAAAGTTAATAGTGATGTTTATGAAAAAATTAATTTGAATAGTCATATAAGTGCAGATAATATTTTTATTTCACCAAATGTAAATCTAATATATGAATTACCATGCCATTTTTACAAACAAAATTTACATTTACAAATATTGAAATATTTTGGCATAAAATATAACAAAAATAATGACCATTTTATTAAAGATTGATCTATCTATATTCAAAAAATTAAACAAATAAAAAAAACTATTAAAATTGCATTAGTGGGGAAATATACTTCATTACATGATGCTTATATGTCAATAATTCAATCATTAAATTTGGCAGGGTATGTGAATGGTGTAAAAATTAATATTGAATGAATTGAAGCTGAAAAATTACAAAATAAAAATTTTAAAGCAAAATTTAAAAATTGTTCTGGAATAATTATTCCAGGTGGATTCGGTATAAGAGGAATTGAACAAATAATCTCAGTAATAAAATATGCTCGTGAGAAAAATATTCCATTGTTCGGAGTATGCCTTGGTATGCAATTAATGTGTATAGAATATGCAAGAAATGTTTTAAAATTAAAAAATGTTAATTCTACAGAATTTGATAAAAAATGTGCTAATCCTATTGTAGATTTAATTAATGGTGATTTAATTCTTTCTATGGTTAAAACTAATATAAAGAAAAATACTATTGCTTTCAAAATTTATAAAAGTAAATTAAATATTAATGAACGAAGAAGACATCGTTATGGAGTATGAAGTGATAAATATAAAAAATTATTAGCAAATGGTGGACTAACTATTTCAGCTGAAGCTAAAGTTGGTAATAAATCATTCATAGATTTCATTGAAATGAAAAAAATGAAATGTTACATTGGTTGTCAAACTCATCCTGAATTATCATCTAAATTTAATGATCCTAACCCAATTTTTAATTATTTTGTAAAGTGTCTAATATCAAAATAATTAATTCTCCTAATAATATATAAAATATTATTAATTATCTTATGATTGACAAATTTAGGAAGTTTTTTACACAAACAAAAATATTAAATGAAGAAGGGTTCAATATATTAGCTAATTGTGCTGATTTGTCAATCAAAATAAATAAAAAAACTGGTAATTATGATGTTTCAATTAGTTTAAAGAAAATTTTGCCTATTGAAATATACAAAAAAATAAATAATGCAAAAAATAAAGCAAAAAATTTATTTGAATTTGAATTCAATGGTAACAATGTTACTAATTTTTCTTTAGAAGAAATTAATCCATATATTTATTTTTTTATTGATGAAGATAGTAATACTACAAATTCAGATAATTTTTTTGTTAAAAAATTAAACATTGAATTAAATGAAAATATACTTGTTTTGAATATTTCTAATAAATCAATATTAGAAGAATTGAAAAAAATTGAAAATCAACTATTAATTAATTTAAAAAATGTTGGTTTTAAAATAAAATCAATAGTTTTTAATGTTAATGAATATAAGCAAGATGCAAATAATATTGCTAGAATTCAAATGATAAATAGGATAAATGCAGAAAATATAAAAAATTTATCTAGTAATAATGCTATTAGTAATGCGAATATCATTAAAACAAAATCTATCATTCCATTAAATGAAATTGACGAATACACTAAAAATGGAATAATTGAAGGACAAATTTTTAAGAAGAAAGTAGTAGTAACCAAAAAAAATCTTAAAATTTTTACTTTTTGAGTTACTGATTTTGAAAATGCAATAAAAGTACAGGCATTTATTTATCCAGATGCACAACAATCATGAAGCAAGAAACAGAAAATCTTAACTGCTGATTACTTAGAATCATTTGCAAATGGTGAATGAGTTAAAATTGATTGTAATTTTCAACTTGATAGATATTCAATCACTACTGAATATTTAGGTAATATTAATAAAATACAAAAAATTACATGTCCAAAAAAATTTTTAAGAGAAGATACATCGGAATCAAAAAGAATTGAATTACTTGCACATACAAAAATGACTGCATTTGATGGTATTTCTTCTGCCGAAGAATTAGTTAAAACATCCAAAAAATATGGTTGAGATAGTATTTCTGTAGTAGATAGATATAATGTTCAGTCTTATCCAGATGCATATAAATTTGGTAAAAAATTATCACAAAAAATATTATATGGTGTTGAATTAAATTTATTAAGTGAAAATAATACCATTGCTATTAATACTAGAAATGAAAATTTAAATGATGCAACATATGTTATATTTGACATAGAAACATCAGGATTAAATAATGAATTCTGTGACATTATTGAATTCGGTGCAGTAAAAGTTCATGGTGGAACCATCATTGAAAATATTGATTTTTTTATTAAACCACTAAAACCAATAAATTCTTTTATTACTTCAAAAACACATATTACCAATGAAATGTTAGAAAAAGATGGTATTGGATTAGTAGATGCACTTAAAAAAATTAAAGATTTTTGTGGTAACCATATTTTAATTGCCCATAATGGAATAAGATTTGATTATCGTTTCATTAATAAAAAATTAATTCAAAATAAAATGGAAATTTTATCGAATCCAGTTATTGACACCATGCAATTATCAAGATATATTAATGAATCAATATCACGCCATAATTTAGGAGCAATTTGTCGTCTTTATAAATTTGATTACAATGAATTAATTGCTCACCGTGCTGATTTTGATGCAGAGACTTTGAGAAAAGTCTGAAATGTAATGTATTCTAAATTGCAAATTCTAAAAATTAATAATTTAAATCAATTAAATAATTTATCTAATGAATCATTTTGAAAAAATCAATTTTCTGAAAATTTTATTGAACTATACTGTAAAAATAATGGGAGTTTCAAATATTTATACAAGTTAATATCAATATCATTAACTGAACATCTATATAATAATCCAAGAGTTTTTTATAATGAAATTCTTAAAATAAGAAACTATTTTATTATTACTAATTCACCATATGAAAGTAATTTATTTGATATTGCAATAAATGGGAGTGATAAAGAATTAGAAGAAGAAATTAACTTTTTTGATTATATTTTTGTAGCTAGTCCTAATAATATGCGGCACTTTATTAATAATAAAGAATTAACAGAAGAAGAAATAAGAAATACAATTAAAAAAATTATTAATACTGCTAACAAATTAAACAAGAAGGTTATTGCTGTTAGTGATTCATATTACATAGATCCATCAGATGAAATTGGGAGAAGAGTATATATCAATTCAAAATTACTAGGTGGAAAGCAACATCGTATTTATCGTTATGATGGAAAAAATGATATCTTGCCTGATAATCATCTAAGAACTACTAATGAAATGATTGATGAATTTAAATTTTTAAAAGATGAAAAATTGATCAATGATGTTGTAATCAATAACTCTAAAGAATTTTCAAATAAAATTGAAAATAATTTACAACCAATTAAAACTGGTTTATATCCACCTAAAATTAAAGATGTAGAAAAAAAACTATTACAATATGTTAAAAACAAAATAAAAGAAACATATGGAGATAATCCACCTGAATTAATTACCGAAAGATTAGAAAAAGAATTAAATGCTATTACATCAAGTGGATATGCAAATATTTATTGAATTTCCCATAAATTAGTTAAGAAATCATTAGAAGATGGATATATTGTAGGTTCGCGTGGATCAGTTGGATCATCATTTGTAGCATTTTTATTAAATATCAGTGAAGTTAATCCATTACCACCACATTATTTATGTAAAAAATGTAAACATATTGAATTTATACAAAACATAAATAATGGTCTAGATTTACCAAAAAAGATATGTCTTGTTTGTGGAGAAATAATGGAGGGAGACGGTAATAACATTCCATTTGAAACATTTTTGGGATTTAGAGGAGAAAAAATTCCTGATATTGATTTAAATTTTTCTGGTGAATATCAAGCAAAAGCTCATAATTTTATTAGAGAAATGTTTGGAGCAAAATATGCTTATCGTGCAGGAACTATTGCAACTGTTGCTGAAAAAACTGCATTTGGATATGTAAAAAATTATTTTGAAAAAATTGGAAAACCTGACACAAGTTCCGCATTAATTGATTGAGTAGTAACTAAATGTATTGATGTTAAAAGAACAACAGGACAACATCCAGGTGGAATTATAATTGTTCCTAATGATATGGAAATTTTTGACTTCACTCCATATCAATATCCAGCTGATGATAAAACAATTGATTGATATTCAACTCATTTTACATTTGATAGTATTCATGACAATTTATTAAAATTTGATATTTTAGGTCATGATGATCCAACAAAGCTCAAATTATTACATGAAATGACTGGTATTAATCCAATAGACATTAAATATGATGATAAAGGAGTAATGTCATTATTTAATAACCTTGATTCATTAAAATTGAAACCAGAACAAATTGGAGGAGAAACTACTGGTGCAATTGGAATACCAGAATTTGGAACAAATTTTGTCCGTAAAATTCTTATTGAAACCCATCCATCATCAATTGATGATTTAATATCAATTTCTGGATTAAGCCATGGTACTGATGTATGGAATGGTAATGCTCAAGAATTAATTAATAAAACTAATTTAAAATTATCACAAGTAATTACATACCGAGATAGCATTATAAATTATTTGATTAATGCTGGAGTTGATAAAATTGTTGCATTTAGTATTATGGAAACTGTGCGTAAAGGACAAGGTATTAAACCAAGTGATATGCAAACATTAAAATCTTTCAAAATCCCTGAGTGATACATAAACTCATGTTTAAAAATTAAATATTTATTTCCAAAAGCACATGCAGCTGCATATGTAATTACTGCATGAAGAGTGGCATGGTATAAATTGCATTATCCATTAGAATTTTATGCTTCCTATTTTACTATTCATCATGAATCATTTGATATTGAATCTGCAATAAAAGGATATGATTTCTTAAATGATAAATTGGCTGATTTAAAAACAAAAGCAAATAATAAAAAAGGAATCGATATAATATCGGAAAAAGATAAAAAATCAATCCCACTATTGGAAGTAATGTTAGAAATGTTTGCACGTGGATACAAATTTGAAAACATTGATTTAACTAAATCAGATGCAACTAAATTTACTATTAATAACAAAAAAATACTAATGCCCTTTATTGCAATTACAGGTCTTGGTGAAAATATAGCGAATAGTATTGTTACTGCAAGAACTAAAAAACTATTTACTAGCAAAAGTGATCTAATAAATAGGACATCAATTTCTAAAACAACATTAAAAATATTTGAAGATCTTGGTATTACTGATAATTTAAAAGATAATGACCAAATTTCTCTATTTGATTTCTAATCTTTAATATAAACTTGATTAATTTTTGCTGATTTATAGTATCTATAAACGGATTTTGAGGCAATAATCTTTGATTTATCAAAATTAATTAATGATAAATTGTGATAATCTGTTACACGACTCATAGCTACATATAATTGTCCATATGCAAAAATATTTTTGCAATCAATAACAATAGAATTTAAAGTCATACCTTGTGATTTGTGAATTGTTAATGCATATGATAAGATTAATGGTATTTGTTTAAAACTAGCGATTTTTCTACCACTAAAATTTGTTTTAAGTCATGTGTGATTTTTTAATTTAATAATCTTGTTTGTATCATTAATCATTACTGTTACATCTTTTTCTGTAAGATCAACTACTTCTGCTTTTGTTCCATTTACAAACTTATTTTTTGGATCATTAAAAACTATTATTACTTTTGCACCTTTTTTTAATTTAAGTATTGGTTTAGCAATACATTCTCTTTGAATTGCATCTTTATTATGTTGCTTTCTTTTGCCAGTAATAACTGCTTTATAAACATATTCTTTTGATTTAATTTGATTTAATTTTTTTTCATTGTATTTATCGCATTCTTCATTTGTAGAAAAAAATCTTGTGCTATTATTATTGGGTTTATTTTTTGTGCAATAATCAAATAGTTTTTTTACATTTTTATCATCATAAATACCAAGCTTGATTTTATTTAAACATTTCACAAAAAATTCATTTTCCTGTCTAAAAACTCTAGTTAATTCATAAATTTTAACATGAGAATTTAATCATGATGGTGAATTAAATATTCACTGATCTTTAATTACATCTTGATACTTCACAACAGGTGGAATTTGGAAAAAATCACCTGTAAAAATTATTTTCTTACCACCAAATAATTTATCAATACCAGTTGCTTCTTTTAATAATAAACAAATTAGTTCAAATTGATCTGCTCTTAGCATTGAAATTTCATCAATACAGATAAAGTCGAATTTGGCTAGTCGTTTTTTTAGTGCACTAAATTGAAAATTGAATTTCATGTATTTAATGTACTCTGTTTTAGTTTGCACATTAATTGCCATAAATTTATGAATAGTGCCACCACCAATATTCATTGCACTAATCCCTGTAGTTGAACATAAAGCTACATTATGTCCTCTCATGTTTAGTTTTTGTTTTAATTCTTTCAATAAAGTAGTTTTCCCTACCCCTGCTGGACCAGTTAAAAAAATTGGATAATTTTGATTTTCGATTTCATCAATTAATTTAGCAATAAATTTCCCTTTTTTTATACTAATCATAAAGTATATTTAAGTAAATAATAAGTATATAATACTTATTGTATGAAAATTATTAAGACAAATAAAGCACCAGCAGCACTTGGACCATATTCTGCTGGGATTAGATTAAATAATGGTTTTTTATTCACATCAGGACAAGTTCCATTAGATCCAATAACTGGAAATGTTGTTAGTGAAGATGTAAGAGAACAAGCTGAAAGATCTTTATTAAGCATTGAAGGTATTCTTTCTGAAGAATCATATAAAATGAGTGATGTTGTTAAAACAACAGTATTCATTTCTGATATGAATGATTTTGCTGCAATTAATGAAGTATATGCAAAACATTTTGGAGACCACAAACCTGCAAGATCTTGTGTACAAGTTGCTAAATTACCAAAAAATGTAAAACTTGAAATTGAAGTTATTGCATATAAAGGATAAAAACAATAAAAATAAAATAATCTAATTAGTATTTCCAATTAGTGCTATTTTTTATTTGGTGTGTTAATTTATCTAATTAAAACACTATAAACACATGTTGATCAAATTAAATGATTACCATGTGTTTATTTTTGTTCCATTTATTCAAAAAATCATGAAATCAAAATAAGTATTACTATATAATACTTATATAATTAAAAATTTTAAAGAAAGGTTAAATATGGGCAACAATAAAACGTTTACTACATCAAAACTAAAAACTGACCAACCTTCAGTAAAAGTAAAAACTGAAACTGCAGGTAAAATAGGATTATTTGGTGCTATATCGGTTATTTTTGGAGCAATGATTGGAGTAGGAATATTCCTAAAAAATGGAAGTGTATTCCGAAATAACAATGGCAATCCATGAGGTGTTTTACTTTCATGAGGACTTGTTTTTTTAATTGCTCTTTGTACAGCTTATTCCTATGGTGAAATAACTAGAGCAAGAGTTGCTAAAAACTCAGGTTTAGCAGGGTGATCTAGTCGATATATTGGAGAAAGGTTTGGTAGATTTTTAAAAATTACCTATCCATTAATGTATTATTCACTAATGGTATTTATTCTCACAATGTTTTTTGCTGAAGCTATATTTAATATAATCCCTGATTATGCACGTAATGGGATAGACCATAATACCATTAATTTTTGGTATATTATTCTTATTGGTTTTTGTATATCTTTATTAATTATTTTTGTTAACTTATTAAGTCAAACAGTATTTACTAAAACTATTGGAATACTTTCACTTGTAAAATTTGCTCCTATTATCTTAATTATTGTTTGTGGTATTACTGCTGGATGTTTACATCCTGAAAATAATTTATTTATACATCCTGAAGCTTATAAACCGGAGACTCAGGGAGAATTCACTATAATGGGAGTATTTAACTCATTACCAGCAATTATGTTTGCTTTTGATAGTTTCCTAATTGTAGGTAACATTTCAGGTAAAGTAGAAAAACCAGAAAAGAATTTACCTTTATCAATCATTTTATCAATGTCTATTTCTGGATTTTTATACTTTTTTGTAACAATTGGTCAACTTTTGTGTGGTCAAGATTCACCTTATGGTTTATTTGAATCATTATGTGGTGATAATGAAAAGTTACTTAAGGCATTTACAATAACCATTTCTTGCTTTATGTTTATTGCATTATTATCATGTTGTTGTTCTGTATCATTTGCAACAGTGAGTTCATTTGATTATGCTATTGAAAATGAATATTTATTTGGATCAAGTAGAATTAAAAAAATTACTAATGGTAAACGTAACAAATTGTGAGCTCCAACAATATATTTAATATTTGTTTTATTGTTCTATTTCTTCATTATTGGTGTACCATCTGGATTATGACAACATGACCAAATTTATGATGGTGTAAGTAATTGCTTTGTAATGTTTATGTTTATTGTATATGGTCTTGTATCATTAGCTTCAATTATTAACAGAAAGACACATAAAGTACCTGTAAGTGAAGTAAAATATCAAAAAGGTCAATGCCTTGCAGCAGGTATTGGTTTTGTAGGATGTATGTTTGTACCTGCATGAAACTTTATCTATACATTCTTGGTTGATCCAGTACTTGATTCTCAAGGAAGTTTCAAAAGTTGAGGATTATTCTATGGTACTGAAGGTATTGAATCTGTATATAAATGACAAGCAGCAATTATATTCTGAGCATTTATTATATTCATTTTTGCAATACCATTCATTAATGATTTAATCATCAAATTAACAAATAAAAATTACAAACAACCTTTAATTTGACAAAAACAAAATAATAACAAAAAAATTATTATTAAAGAATAAATTTAATAATGCAAAAAAATAACTATTCATTAGTAAAAAGAATAATTAATGATTCTAAATATTTAGTAGTATTTACTGGTGCTGGTATTTCCGTTGAAAGTGGTATTCCTCCATTTACTGGAAATGGTGGTTTATGAACTAAATATGATCCAAAATTTATTGAATTATCATATTTCTATTCTCATCCACTTGATTCATGAAAAGAAATCAAAAAGATTTTTTATGATTATATGTTAAATAAATCTAAACCCAACCTTGCTCATTTAACTATTGGAAAATGAGAAAAAGAAGGATTAGTAAAAGCTATTATTACTCAAAACATTGATAATTTACATCAAGCTGGTGGTGGTAAAAATGTTATAGAATTTCATGGAACAACTAAAACACTAATATGTACTAAATGTAATCACATTTATTATGACAATGAAATTACTTTAAAAGAATTACCACCTAAATGTACAAAATGTGGTGGTATTTTAAAACCAAACTTTGTTTTCTATGGAGAAGGAATAAATCAAGAAACATATCATAATGCTATTCAAACAATTAATCATGCTGATGTAATTCTTATTATTGGTACATCAGGACAAGTAATGCCTGCTAATCAATTACCTTTTTCACAAAAATATTCAAATCCAAATACAATAATTATCGAAGTGAATCCAACTAAATCTAGTTTTACTGATACAATTACAGATTATTATTTTGATACAACTGCAGTTAATTTCTTTAAAAAATTAGAATTAATTAAATAAATTTTAATACTTATATTGAATATTAATTAATCATTAATATCAAATATTGTTGTTCTAATAAGTGGTTTCTTTTTCTTATTAGATCATATAAAAAATTGTGCAGTGTTAGCAACTAATTTTTTTACATAATCATTATTTATGTAATTAGCATTAGCTAAGAAATTTTCAATCTTAGTTTTTATAGAATAAGCAATTTTAGCTACTAATGGTTGTGAATCTTTAACAAAAAAAGTTCCTTTAGTTGAAATGACTGGTAAATATACTAATTTTTTAAGCTTATTATTAATTACTAATGTAACATTAAAAATACCATTCTCACTTAACATTCTACGGTATTTTAACATGCCAGTAGTATTACTATCAATCTTATTGTTATTTACATAAACATCATAAATTTCATAAAAGTCATCTGATAATCTTAACTTGTGATCTAAAATTTCAATAATTTGACCATTAGTAATTTGGAAAACATTATCAGGATGAATACCAACATCAATAGCATTTTGTTTTAATGCTCTTAACATTTTAAATTCTCCATGAATAGGAATTAAATATTGTGGATTAACTAATTTAAATAATAGTTGTTGTTCAATTTGTGCAGCATGACCAGAAGTATGTAATTTTGTTTCTTTAGTGTTCATTTCTACATTAACACCACTTATGTAAAGTAAATTTACTAATCGTTCAACACTTTCAAAATTACCAGGAATTGGATTAGAAGAAAGAATAATAGTATCAGTTTTTTTTAATGTAATTCACATATTTTTACCATTTGCTAATTGGTTAAGTGCAGCCATTTCTTCGCCTTGAGAACCAGTACATAAAATTAATACTTCTTTATCTTTATATTTTTCTACTTCTCTTGCTTCAATTAATTGATCTTTAGAAATATTTAAAAAACCTATATCAATAGAAATATTAACATTACTATTCATACTTCTACCTAGCAAACATACTTTACGGTTATTATTTACAGCTAATTGAATAATCTCATCAATTCTTTGTAAATTACTTGCAAAAGTAGAAACAAATACTCGTCCTTCTGCATTGTCAATAATACTTTTTAATTCATCAATTACATATTTTTCGCTAGGTGCAAAACCAGGAGTTTCAGCATTTGTTGACTCACACATTAATAAATCAATTTCTTTTCTTCCAAAATTAGCTAATTTTAAAATATCAAATTCATCACCATTAGTTGATAAATCAAATTTAAAATCACCTGATTCAATAATTCGTGCATTGCGTGTTTCCAAATAAACTCCAAATGCATCAGGAATAGAGTGAGAAACACGATAAAATTCAATATTAAAATGTTTAGTTTTTATCACCGTTGCATCATCAATTACTTGAAATTTAGGAGGCTTAATTTGTTGAAATTCTTTTAATTTCTTTTTAATCATTTCAATAGCTAATTTTGAAGCATAAATAACAGGAACATCAATAGTCATTAATAAGTAAGGTATACCACCAATATGATCTTCATGACCGTGGGTAATAATCAAACCTTTTAATTTATCTTTATTTTCAACAATTGAATCATATTGACAAATAATAGCATCTATCCCTAATAACTCTTCATCAGCAAATTTAATACCGCAGTCAATAATAAATAATTCATCATCTTGTTGAAATGCATACATGTTTTTACCAATTTCTTCAATGCCACCTAAAGCTCAAATTTTTGTTGGTGAATTGCTAGCTTTTAATTCATCAATTTCATCTATTTTTTTAATAATATTTAAACTATCCATACTTATATTTCTTTTCACTCTTCTTTCTTAAAAAATGGGTTATTTTTATTAATGTGATCATAAAACATAATTCCATATAAATGATCAATTTCATGTTGCAAACATATTGATAAAATACCAGTTGCAGTAATTGTTATCATTTTTTTATTGATCAAATCATATGCTTCTACAATGATAGTTTTGTTTCTAGGAACATAACCTTCATATTTATCATCATCAATACTTAAACAACCTTCTCCAGCTGATAAAAAACATTTACCATAGCTTTTACTTACAATTTTAGAATTAGCTAAAAGGTATTTGTATTCAATTTCTTTTTCTTTAAAATGAATATAAATAACACTTTTATCAAGACCTACCTGATTAGCTGCAATTGCTATTCCTGGTTTAATTTCTAATTCATTTTCTTTACCTGCATAGCAAATGTCAATATACTTAACCATTTTATTAATAAGATCTTGATCATGCAAAGAAATATTATTCACATCTAATGGAATAACTTTTTTTCTTAATATAGGATTCCCATCCTTTAATATAATTTTTCCAAGTTCACTCATAACATTTAAGCAAGCAAAAGCTTAATAAACAATGTTTTTAATCACAACTATTATATTAATTATTTACACATTCTAATCTTATTATTTAACATTTATCAATGAATCTATAAATAATCTGTAACAATTATTTGTAAAAAACCTATCGTTACTACTCAAACAATAATCTAATAAAAGGAAATTTAAATTTTAATTTACTTTAAATATAAAACATAAAACTAACTATATAGAGATATTTAAAAGCAATTTGCTAAAGAAAAAATATTATAAAATTATCTTACAATAGAAAATTATTATCCATATAATATCTATTGTAGGTATTTTTATTTTGCGCCTTTAGCTCAATTGGATAGAGCGTCTGGCTACGGACCAGAAGGTTGCGGGTTCAA
>AUXO015913618.1_pt1 | contig 25976 bp, 17 predicted proteins | sample 768731 | NCBI WGS metagenome assembly AUXO01 (sample SAMN02715735, study PRJNA202380) | gut metagenome | biome: sheep rumen | host: Ovis aries | place: New Zealand: Palmerston North | reverse complement strand
GTCTCAACTTATTAACGAAGCCTTACGTCTTACTTTCCTCTATTAGGAATGCGTAAGTTGTAATAAGTATATTGACTATATTATTATTAACTACAGATAGATACTATATAAATAAAATATAGGAACATACTATTTTTATAAAAAAAGAGCACGGTGAATTAAATTCACCGTGCTCTAAAACATTAAAGCGGCAACGGGTCAGCGATTATAGCAGAGCATAATAGAAAGAAACATTATCATGTTCTCTGCTTTTTTCGCGACCTCTGCTGAGAGATCTTCGAGTGAGACGACATCCGGTTCTCCAATGATGGATACTGATGCTATATCCATATCACTGATGGGGTAATAACGATCCTTTTTAAATATTATTTTTATACCCATCGCTAACTCCAAATCAGTACAGTCCGTCAAAACAATGGACATTTCCGGAGAGGGTATAGCATCACTCTCATAATCTTCAAGAGTGAAGCTAATAAAACCCTTTTTTCCCTCACTATCAGTGTACACATGATAGTGACCTGATACCCTGGAACCTATGATGTCGCCGTTAACCGCCAGGATATCGGAAGAAGTCGAACTCTCCCACAGACGGGTTTCGATTCTCGATATCAGTACTCTTATCGTTCTCTCTAATGCTGTCATAATAATTCCTCCTTAAAATTATTTTGTCTCAACTTATTAACGAAACCTTACGTCTTACTTTCCTCCATTAGGAATGCGTAAGTTGTAATAAGTATATTGACTATACAATTATTATGTACACGATAATGATATATAAATAATATTATTAAAAAAACGAAAAAAATTAGTATATTGATTAAATGACATTATCATAATAAATTTATTATGAAAGGAGTTTTAAAATTGAATTTTACGTTAAATAAAGAGAAATTTCTTTCTATTGATGATGCTTTTTCAGTTTTAAAAGAAGATAACATGAATAAAGCTGCATGTGAAATAATAGAAAAATCTTTATCAAGTTGCTTTAAAGGTAAGTTTTCGATACGTTTAATTGATGTTGATCCTAAACTTCCACTTTTTATGATGTCTATATTTCCTGAAATAGATACGATTACTAAAATAATAACAACAGTATCTTCTGATGATGAAAATAAAGAAAATGTTGTTAGAAAATTATGGGAAAAAAATACATCATGGATTATAGAAATTGATAAAAGAATATTAACCTCTCAAATAGATTTCACGAATAGAGAATTAACAGCTTTATTATTGCATGAAATAGGTCACACTATATTCTCAAATTCTATACCTCATAGAATCACGACAGTCTTACAGTACGAGATTGCTGTTTCTAAAATGGAGAATAAGATATTATTAAGAGATAAATTCTTTAAAAAAATATTATCTCTTCCTATTTTAAATGCATGTGTTGCAGATAATAAAAATAAAAATTCTATTAAAATTGAAATAAAGGCTGATAAATTTGCTCAAAAGATGGGATATACAAAAGAGCTATCATCAGTTCTTAGTAAAATAATTAATATTAGTAATTCTAATAATAATATGGATGAAAATATGCGTCAAATGACGCAATTTTCAGTAGATACAATAGATCAGTTAAGAAAAAGACAAGATAAGATAGTGAAGAAGAATCTTTTAAGTATTAAAGAGTCTTGTCCAAGTCCTTATATTAATGAAGTAATAACTGAGTTTTATAATAACATATTTGAAGATCATGAAGACAGCTCAGTTACTGATGGTAAAAAGTTTAATTTCATGATTGAGAGAGCTGATAGAATCATAAATGAAACTATTACTACAGAAGCATTTATATTTGGTACTAAAAAACTTAAAAGAATTGATCCTGCAACTGTAGATTATATTGCTAGTAAGAAAAATAATATTCAATCTGATGGTGATAAGATTATGTTAATATCATATATACATAGTAAACTTGATATTATAGATTACTATCTTGCAATATTGACAAATCAATCACTGTCACGTAAATATTCTATTCCTCATACTATAGGAGAACTTCAGTCTATGAAAACAGATTTGTTAAACCTTAAGGATGAGATAATTGATTATAAATTACCTTTAAGAACTAGAGGTATGTATATTGCATGGCCTGATAAATATTATGGTTAATTATGAAAGGAATGATGATATATGTTAGAGTTATCATTAGAATATGATATAATACTCTCTAAAGCCGATAATTATTTTGAATCTGCAATAGCAACGTATATAACTGATATTAATTTTGCATACATGGTTACTGAATCATCTCAGGACATGGACGAGTTAACAGTTTTATGTATTGAAGCTGGAGGAGACTTTACTAAAAAACTCAAGAAAACATTTGATACTATTGCTTTAGCTATTAAGAATTTTATATCTAAGATTGTTGAAAAATCAGATATAAGTGTTCAGAAAAAGAAAATTGATATAGCTATTAGTAAAGCAAGAAATAAGAGTATTAAGAGTGTTAAAAAAGGATTCGAAACAGGTAAATATACTGTAGATGAAGCTAAATTTAAAATGCAGAATATTCAAACATACTTTAAAGAATATAGTAGAATTGCTAAAAATATTCTTGAATTATCTATAAAAATAAAGAAAACTTCTTCTGAAAAAGATTTAGAAACGTATCGAGATAACCTTAATAAATATTATGACGAGTTAAAAAATATTGTTAAAATTGATAAGATTGCATTAACTGCGAATATAAATAAAGATATAGAATGTGCTGAAGATGATCTTATAAAGATTACTAAACTTCTTAAAGATATATCTGATAATGCTTCTAAAACTATTACAGAAATTTATTTACAGGCTGAATCAGCTGATGATGATGGAGATGGTGTTCCAAATCCAACTAAAGTCAAGCTTATTAAGGAATGTGCTTCAATAATTAGTAAATGTGCTAAGTTATCAGCACAAGCGATAACTATAGTAACTAAAGAAAGAATCAATGCAATCAATAAGGCTCTTGAAGAGCTTCCTGATAAGATAGAAGATAAGAAAGATGAAATAAGAGATAAAATTGAAAAAGCAAAAGACGAACGAGCTGATAAAAAAGATGCAAAAGAAGATGAAAAATATGAACGTGAAAGAGAAGCAATGAAAAAGAAAGAAGCTAGAAATAAAAAGATTAATGAAGGTATAGGTAATGTAGTTGTTAAAGCTGCGCTTCATTAAAATTTAAAATGAGATATACCCTTTATTTAGGGTATATCTCATTTTTTTATATATCATGAACTCATTTATAATTTATAAGGGGGAGGTATTTACTTTACTATGCCATTTACTGCAAATACACAAAATTTCTATTTTAAGAGTATGTCAGAACAGCTTAAAATGGGTAATAATGATAAAATTAGCGATGAAATTATGAGTGTTATAAATGAAAAATATATAAATTTTAATTTTGATATTTTGAATGATGTTGATGAATATACTAATAGAACCAAATATCAAGATATTTTGGAAGAATGTAAAAAAAATATATGGTTTTTCTTTAGAGAAATTATCAGAGTTCCTGTCCCTGGACAACCTCATAAATATAATCATTCCATGAGGTTTCCTTTAAATATAACATCTTTAGAAATGATATGGTGCTATAAACATAAGATTCCATTTTTTGTATGTTCCGATGGTGATGATAAATCGGTATATACTACATTACTTCTATTATGGTTCTATGATTTTATAATAAATTCAGCACACGATACAATCATTTCTAATATACTAGAGACTAATGAATATAATATGAATATGTTATTTTCACATATTTCAGAAATAAAATCAATCAATATACCAATTTTACCTAGATTACTTGTACTCGACATAAATAATTTACGAACAAAAATAATGTCATATAATAATAATATTGATAAATCCATAGTAAAAGGTAATACTAATTTCGGATTTGATATGCACGACCGTAATGATGTATTTAATATATTAAAATTGAATAAAATGTATTATATGGAATCATTTTTTATGTTAGAAGCAGATATTAATAAAATAAAGAATAACGATTTAAAAATATTTCTTAACCATCTTACTATTAAAATGGATATTGATTATTTGAAATTAAATAGTGATCAAATTATACCATTTAAGAGTCAAATATTTTATATTTTTAATAATAAAGAATCATTAGGATATGATAATAAATCATTATTTTATATTAATAAATGTATCGGCGGTGAAAATATTTGAAAGGCAAAGTTGTAAGAATACACGGTACACTAGTTGATCTAGGAACCCGAAATAAATCATTTTTACAGGTAGCACAAGATTTAAAAACGCTCGGTATAAAAAACTGGTATTTTATGCTTGAAATTTATGACTATAGTCTGGTTTCTATAGATCCTTATAGTGTTGATAGTGCTGGTCGTAGTACATTGACACAGGACCAAGTCACAAGAATTATGACTGAATGCTTTAGAAATCCATGGTACTATCTAAGAGAACTTTCAAGAATACCTGATCCTGGTGGAACTGCTACCCAATATATTGCCAATCGTGGTAATATTGCTCAAGCTTGGTGTATATTTCATGGATTAGATTCATGGCTTTGTTTACCAAGACAGCAAGGAAAAACTCAATCAGCATTAGCTGCTCAAGCATGGATGTATTCTTTTGGTACTAGCCAATCACAATTTATTTTTATTAATAAAAGTGGTGAGGATAGTAAAACTAATTTAAGAAGATTACGAGATCAAATTAGTTTCTTACCTGAATATTTACGATTTGAATCATTTATTGATGATGACGGTAAAGTAATTAAAGCTACAAAGAATGCAACACTAATTCGTCATCCTGTAAATAGTAATTCTATTATAACTCGTTCTAAAGCAACATCTTATGATATGGCTTTGTCATTAGCTCGTGGACTTACTGCACCTGTTCAGCATTTTGATGAAGCTGAATTTACTAATTTTATAAAGACTATTATTTCCAACTCAGTATCTACTTATGAAACAGCTGCTGCTAGGGCTAAAGCTAATGGAGCAATGTATGCAAGAATATTTACTTGTACACCTGGTGACCTTGATTCAAAGGCTGGACAAGAAGCACAAGAAATATTAGATAAAACTGCAAAATGGACTGAAAAAATTTATGATATGACTCCTGAAATGATACAGGAATATTTAAATTCACAAGGTAAAGATTGTAACAAAATTCTATATATAGAATACAGCTATAAACAAATAGGAAAAACAGAAGCATGGTTAAGAGATATATCTGCCAAAATAGGAGATCCTTTAGTAACTAGACGTGAGATACTTTTACAAAGATTGCACGGTTCGTCTCTTTCTCCATTTGACCAGGAAGATATAGAATATATTGTAGAAATAGCTAAAAGACCTATTGATGAATTATGGATATTAGAATACTATAAGTTTGATGTCTATAAAAAATTAAATCCAAGGACACCGTATATTATAGGAGTAGACTGCTCTACTGGTACTAACGGTGATAATAATGCTATTACTATTATAAATCCATATACTGTAGAACCTGATGCTGAATTTGAATGTTCATATATTGGTGAAACTATGTTTGAAAAATTATTAGTTGAATTAGTGACAGTTCATCTACCAAGGGGTGTTTTATGTATTGAAAGAAACTCAGTTGGTGATAGTATTATAGATCATTTATTAAATAGCCCTGCTAGAGATAGATTATATTTCGATAAAGCAAAAGATTTAGTTGAAGATACTGCAATGGCTGCGAGTACAATTGAATCTATGTTAAAACGTCAAGCTAGTATAAAATCATATTATGGTGTATATACGAGTCCTAAGTCACGTGAAGATATGATGGCAATATTAGCAAGACATGTTAATGAATATAAAGAAAAATTTATAGCTCAAAATGTAATAAGAGATTTATCTAGATTAGTTAGAACTTCTTCAGGTAAAATAGAAGCTGGACCTGGATTCCATGATGATAGTGTAATGTCATATTTAATAGCATTATATGTTTATTATCATGGAAATAATCTCCCTGTTTTTGGTATAATTAAAGGAGAAACCGAAGATACCGAAAAAAATAAAGGATTAAAACGAGCTGATGAAATAAATCCTGAATATGTTGATCCTAAGTTAATAGAAAGTGTTAAACAGCAAGAGATGTTGATTGCTAAACAAAATGAATGGGAAGAATTAATGAGGAAGGCAACTATTCAAGCACAAAAAGATACATATAGACTTCAGAAATCAGGAGAAGTACAAGATACTATATTTGAGCATACTCCTGGTGCAGTAATTGAAGATATTGATGAAGAGGGTTCATTAGATTTATCTATTTTTAATGATCTTAATGGATTTTGAAAAAAAAACAGGCAATAGAAATTCTATTGCCTGTTTTGTCTTGATAGTAATCACTCTTCAATGATTACAGTATCATCAAGATCCATATTAATACCTCCTTTCATTATAAGTACTAATGATAATGTAATCATTGCATATAAATATTGTATAAATAAATAATTCTTAAATACGTTTAAAACTTTTACTATAAAATATTTATGTAAAGGAGTTTTTTCTATGACTGCTGAAAAAAATAATGTTAATGAATTAATCAACGAGGTTTCTGAAAAAGAGACCTTAAAAAATGAAAATGAATCAATGGAAAAAATTGATTATCGTTTTTTTGTTGATATGATCAAAGAAATGGAAGGTCAGTACAAACTTCTTAGAGATATTGCAATATCGCAAGCTGAGATGCAATTTAATTTAACGAAAGAAGTATATACTGGAATTATTCCTATTAAAAAAGAAGATATTGATTCAATGGATATAAATGAAATAAAAGATTTTATGTCCAAATATCTGATTGAAGATCAGAAACTGCCGTTTAATAATGATGACGAGATAAGAGATGCTATGAAGCAATTAAAAGATTCATCATTACAAATGCTTTCTGCAAAAGCTGATATTGATGATATTAAGAAAGATTCTTCAAACATGCTCAAAGACTACGTTAATTATCTTTCAACTCCCATTGCTCAAGAGAAGCGAGCCAAGAGATTACAGGCATTAAAAGATTCAGTTAATAAGACTGATGATGCTGATAAAAAGAAAGAAATGATTAGAATGATAAATATTATGGAAGAAGCACAGAGTTTATCATTCTTATTTAATAGATTTAATTCTCTTGGAAAGAAAGAAGTTAAATCTATTGTAGATAGCTTCTTTGATAGACGTAGAGGAGCTATTGTTGTAAATAGATTTAAATCAAAGATAGTAAAGTTTGGTTTCGACCATATGCTTTATAGATATTTCTTTAATCTGGAAGAAAATTTTCTTGATGAAAAATATCGAGTATTTAACAATCTCTTTTTGTTTATCTATATGCGTATGGTAGCTTGCTCGGATCCTTATAGTAAGAAAGATACAATATACGTTCAGTCATTAACTTCATCAATGGCAAATCTTATATACCATAGATTTGATTCTACTGTTAATGAAGAAAACTTTAAGAACATAATAAAGAAAGTTGACGATAATTTCTTAGAATATTATGATCTTTTTAATGCTGAAAATGCAACTCATCCTGATCATCCTGTACGTTTAGAAGCAGATAATAGACGTAATGCTGAAAGACGTAAAGCTATTATAGCTAAAATGGAAGAGCTTAAAATTACTGGATATGATGAGAATGCAAGTGCAGACGATCTCCAGACATATTTAAATGAAAATCTTGATAAGATGATAAATGAACAGATAAAAAAGGATAAGTCTTCAGAAGATGTAGATAATGTTGAACATGTTGATGTTGATATTATAGAACCTGAAGATGTAGTATCTGAAGATACATCAGAAGTAATTGATGTTGAAATTAATGAATAATTAAAAATAAAGAGTGTGTAAACTTTATAAAGTTTACACACTCTTTTGTTATTTATTTTTAATTGTGAACGAAAAACAAAATCATAATACTGTATAGAGAAAGGAGGTACATTTAAAAATGGCTAATTTTAGATCAGATAATAGTTATATTTATTTAGAAAAGCCTTACTGTGAATTTTATATTCCATTATCATTTTTTGATTCATCTGGTGGATTTGCAGAAGACATGGGTCAAATGATTAAAGCTCTTGGAATATTTAATGTAGGATTTTTTGAAAACGATAAACTAGTTGAGATGAGAATATTAAATCTCCCAACATATATAAATATATTAGTATATGATTATGAAATTAGACGTGTTGAATTACCAGGTGAATCTAATCCAGTTCCTTGTAAAGTTTTAAAATATTTTAAAGGTAATAAGGTAATGGAAAGTTCAGTTATACAAGATGGTGGTAACGCCGAGTTATACTTGAAATTCGTTTTACAAGGTAAAATTCCATTATCTGTACCATACGATAAATCTATTATATTATGGAGAAAAAATCAAAAACTTAATGGTATAACACTAGGTGTTCCGTCTATAATAGAAGAATTGATTTTATCAGCTTCGTATAGATCTAAATCTAATCCTGCATTAAAGTTTGCTTATGTTGCTGGTAAAGATCCTCAAGGAACATCAATGTATGATTATAAGGCAGCATCTGTTAGACAAATATGTCAATATACATCTACATTTACTGCACTTACATTTGAGGATATTGATAGTATGATTACTTCATCATTAAATAGAAGTAGAGAGAAAATACCAGAAGCACAATCTCCAATTGAACAAATAATTAAGTTATAATTTCTTATTTTTTCTTTAAAGAAAGTTTGAGAAATTATCTTAACAAATATATAAAATCTATGTTATATAGAGAAAAAAACCTATACTAAAAAATTAATAGAAGGAGGGTTTATTGATATGCCGCAATCTATACAAATTGTACCTAGATGGTCATACCCCTATGTAGAGACAATTATAAACGATTATTCGCAGGTTGTTGATAAGACCAATAATACACCTATTGATCCTGTCGTAACTTATGCATTCCCGTTTGTATCCTCTAAGGGTATTGATAACACATTTGTTAGAAAACATAGTGTAAGTAGATTCGTTTCTACTTTCGGCAATACGAATTATAAAAAGTATGGTCAGCCTCTGATGATGCCTCTTGCAGTACTTGCTAATCCTAACGTTTATGTTTGGGGTATGCGTGTAATGCCTGTGAATGCAGCTTACTCTAATAATCTTATTACTCTTAAGTATAGAGTAGATAAGAAGAGTGATGATGTTGATCCTAGCCAGAGAAAGTTTAGAATTAACTTTACTCAAAGAGCTCTCACTGAAGCTACTAACAATAAAGAATTTATTGATACAGCTTACACAATTCAGAGAGATCCTAATAGAGCATACATTCCTAATGATGATGAGGATCCTGATGCTCCCCTGGAAGTTGGTAAATATACTGTTAAGCAGTATGTTGTAACAACTTCTGATGACCCTGACGCTATTATGGTTGTTGACGATTCTGTTGAGAATCTTGATAGTACTCAGGTTCACTATACGGATGTAATTTCAACCGTATATTCTAATAACGAGTTAGAGCTCGTTACTTTACAGAACTATGTTGATGTTTACACTAGAGAGCACACTGAGCTTTCTCCTGAAAACATTGCTAAGATTCTGGCCGATCAGCTTGAAAGAATTGATGAGCTTACTCCCATTGTGGAGAAGTATCGTCTTGAGTTAGATCCTGATGAAGTGGATCTTTCTTCTGAAGTTCAGGCTATAAGAAATATTCAGGTTGGTGACTACGTAAAGGTTTACGAATGGAAGATAGCTCCTTTCATGGGAATTAGATCTGCCGGTCGTGGTGTTTATGGTGATAACTACCGCGTAAGAATCAGCCCTAATACTAATTACGAGAAGGAATATGGTATCAAGATGTTTGATTTCCAGATTCTTTCTATGGAAGAGGGTCTTCAGACCGTAGCTTCATATACTGGCGCACTTTCATCTTCTGATAAGTATGAGTCAATCACTCTTATCAACGACATTCTTGAGAATGCTGATGATGGTGATGTTCCTGTATACGTATATGTATCTGAGGAAAACCTTAAAGTTGTTTACGAGGATTATGTTAAGTTCCTCAAGGAATTACATCCTGATCTTATCGAAGAGAGAGATCATAAGCTTGAGAGATATACTGAAGCTTATCGTATCAACAAGGGTCTCGACCTTGCAACTGCTCAGCTTCATATGTCTAAGATGATAAATGGTAAGCAGAGAGCATATTCTACTGATAGAATCGTTATTGATGACGATGAGTCAGAGGGTATCATTACTCTTGCTACCATGACTGATTTTAGAGCTCTTGAAATTGTTGAGGATAATCGTCAGTATTATGATAACGCAACAATGATTCGTCTGAGAGAAGTTCAGGGTAAGATTCCTAACTATATCCATGTATCCGCTAAGAGTGAAGGTGCTCGCTTAGTAGTAAGTGACGAGTTCCCCGCTCAGAGCTTTAAGCCGAATAAGATGATTCGTATAGGAACCATTGATACGGCTGATAGAGCTGTTTCTATCAATGATTACGTAGCTGCTACTGGTGTTGGTAACTTTGTAGTTAGAGGCGTGATTAAGTCTGTTCTGGATATAGTAAATGAGCTTAAGAATATTAACAATCTTATCTCTGCTACTGCTGATAAGGCTATTGTTGATTTCGATCAGTTTGACCCGCTTTATGCACAGAAAGTTGCTTCTTCAGCACTTATTCCTTGCATATCGTTCAATGATGGTGTAATGACTGATGGTTCTGTTCCGATATTTGCTGAGACTTCCGGAGTTGCTCTGAAGAAGGGTGATGATGGTTACTTTGCAAATCCTCGTTATGTAGAAATACTTGACGACGGTGATACGAGCGAGCCTTCAATAGTTTATCCGTTCCCTTGGACTCACCCTGTAACCACTCAGATTGCACCTGAGCGTGTTAAGGTTATCAGATACGAGAAGTCTGAACTGAGTGTATCTGATACTAATGAGGAAATCAACGGCGTTTCATATCTTGAAATAATTGCCGATGATGCTGAGTCTAGCACGAAGGGTCAGATAAAGGTTGCTGACGTAGTAGAGAAGTTAGTTGCTGCTGGATATACTCAGGAAGCTGCTGAAGCTGCTGCTGTTCCTGGAAAGTATCTGAAGTCTACTCTCGTTTACTTTGAGCAATTAAAGGAGAACGAGTATAGCCTGTATGATAGAATGTATACCGGTGGTAAGAACAAGCTTCAAGTTATTGAAAATGATGACTCGAAGAACTACGATATTCAGACTCAGGTTGAAAAACGTGATGTTCTGGAAAATCTCGTAACTGGTTACATGAGATGTGACTCTAGAAGAACTGGTGCTCTTGAAGTAGTTGATGATTCTGCAGTTCCTACTGCAACTCAAGTAAGAAAGAGCGCTGTAATATCTGATATTGCTGATATCAGTGTTGGTGATCATGTATTAAACGTAACTGCTGCTAGCATTTATGTTGATCCTGATGATCCTGTATATGTAATTAAGAAGGTTAAGCCTCTGTATCAGACCTTTACCGAGTATACAATCGTATCTCCTACTGATGAGGGAGCTCTCAAGGTTGTTGCTGATGCTGATTATGAAGAGGGTAGCACGACTACCATCAAGATTAGCACCGTTAATGCTTCGACCAATCCTCCTGCTGATGTAGTAGTTCCTTCTGATCATTACTTTATTTCTACTGCTAGTGAGACTGGTTCTCTCGAAGTAGTAGCCGGTGATGCGGATCCGTTTGATGCTGATACCCAGATCAAGATAACTGATACTGCACTGATTGCTGATCTTCCTGATGTAACTGAAGGCGACTTCGTTATAAAGAAAGAAGTAGCAGCATATGTTGCTCCTAAGACAACTGACGTGCCTCAGTTCAAGAAGTACTCAATTGACGAGAAGGAACTCGAAACTATAACCGATATGGATGAACTTATGGATATTTACAATAAGGCTGGTATTGAGTATCCTGCGAAGAACTTTACTAAGCCTGCTGTATATCTGCCTGTAGTTCAGACTGATATAATTTATCTGTATCCTGATGAGGATACTGGTAAGATGCCTGTTGATGATGATGTTAAGGGACCTGTTATCAATGTTGACGGTTCTATTAATACATCGAGAGTTGCATATACTACTGACGCTGTTCAGTGGACACTCCAGCAGGAGATTGATGAGTGTCTGATTAATGCATTAAACGGTACTTATGACAGAAAGATTCTTTCTCCTAGAAGAATCCCCGTTGATGCTTGGTTCGATGCAAACTTCAGTTTCCCTGTTAAGCAGGCACTTTGTGACCTTGTTACTGCAAGAAATGATGCACCTGTATTCCTCGATACTGGTATTTCTGATAAGGTTTACTCGACTGAAAGAATGAATGCTCTTATTGAAGAGTATAAGGAGTTTACTGAAGATACTGTAAGGTATAACACCAAGCTCATTAGTAAGAACCTCCAGCACTATAAGATAAGAGAAGAAACGACCATGAAGCGTGTTGATGTTTCTATCACATACTTCCTTGCTAAGCAGTTTGCTGAACATGTACTTAACTTCGGTACACACTTCCCCTTCGTTAAGGCTAGGTGTGAGTTAAGTGGTCATCTCAGAGATACTCTCCAACCTGCTCTTGAAGATTTCGAGGCAGAGAAGAAGGAGCTTCTGTATAATAACCACTTCAACTACTTTGAGACTCGTGATGATAATATCTTCCAGAGAGCTTCTCAGAGCACATCGCAAGCTGAGCTTAGTGACCTGTCTGAAGAGAACAATATCTTCACTCTCTACACTCTTAAGAGAATTCTTGAGAATGATATCCATGATAGTCTGTATGACTTTGCAGATGCAACTTCTAGACAGACATTCACGGCTTATGAGACTGCGAAGTTTGCTTCTTGGATTGGCACAAAGGTTCTGTCGCTTAGCATTCATTTCGATGTAAGCGAATGGGAGTTCGATCACTCGATTCTCCACTGCTATGTATCCGTAGTATTCCGTGGCCTCCAGAAGAGAGCTATTCTTGAGATTGATATCAACAAGAGAGTTTATGATGGTGAGTCTGAGTCTGCTACAGGCACCATAGCTATCTAATAAGTAAAGGAGGGTAATCTAATATGCCTAGCACACAAAGTAATGGTATAAACCATAACGGAAGTATTATGCAGGGCGGTACCGCCATGAAGAACTTTAACGATGCAGACATTACCAAGTATGCATTGTTCCTCGGTGGTACTAACGTTGCACATGACGTACTCGAAAAGTACGATCCGCTTAAAACTGGCTACGGTCGTCTGTTCATGGTTCGTAAGCCTGTATTCTTAGATAAGCTTTATTCCGGTAATGGTACTTCCATGATGGATGTATTTAAGCATATTATCGAATATGGTAATACTGCTGTATCGGGTATCAGTGATGTATCTGTACAGTTTGATGCACTCAAGGGTGGCTATGTAGGTAAGAGTTTTGAAATTCCTACTTACGCTGAGGACGGTACTAACTCGTTCAGTGTTAAAGTATATGAGTTCTCAGGTTCACCTATTCGTGAGGTGCTTCACACATGGATAAATGGTACTACTGACCTGCTTACTGGTTTAACCACATATCATGGTCTCGTTAATAGCGAGCTTGCAGCTAAACAGTCCAATCAGACTGCTGAGTTTATCTATGTAGCTACTGATAATACTGGTGAGAATGTTGAGTATGCTTGCTTCTTAGCTAACTGCTTCCCGAAGCAGCTTAATACTGACATCTTTAACTATGAGTCTGGTAGCCATGGACTTGCTGAAACTACTATTGAGTTTACCTGCACTAAGTATGAGTCTATTCATATTAACAAGGTTGCATGTAGACTTCTTGAGAGATACAAGATGCTTGCTAACTCACTCAACTTCTACAGTGGTATCACTGATGAGGAAATTGGTGACGGTAAGTACTACAATGTTAAGAATGGTCAGATTGCAGATAGAGCTGGCGGCGGCGAAAATGTCGACCTTAAGGGTATCAATGCAGCTGACGTATATGCTAATAAGGCTGCTGCTGATGGAGCATCCTGATAAGATAGTATCATTGATATTAGCATAAAGTAAAATTAAAGACACGTATGAGAATTGTACTCATACGTGTCTTTTTTTTTACTTTTTTAGAGATCTATACCATCAAGACCATCATCTTCTCCGGTATCACCATTTTGTGACTTAGGTCGAATAGTATCTTCTCTAACATCAATTTCAACTTTCTTAAGTATTTCTTTAATTTTATCCATATTAAGCATCGGTAATTGCTCAGCTGCATATAATTCTTTAAACTTTCTAATTTTCTTAGGAGTTAAAGGATCTTCAGATTGACCAGGATCTTCAAATAATAAAGAAACTAAGAAATCTGCTATCTGATTAAATGAATTTATTGCTTCACCCTTTGCAGTAGAAGCAACTGTCTTGGGAGGTTGTAAAACAAATTCAAAATTATCTACTAATTGCTGAGGTATATTAGTTGACCACTTAAGTATCTTTTTATACATACTGGTTATACCACTATTAAAATCAAGCTGATAATTTACTACTCTCCCATTAAATTTAGTATTGTTTTGCTCAATGACTTTAGCAAAATCTGCTTCATTTAAATAGTTAATAATAGCCGCAGGAACACCTGTTCCAAGTATATAACTATTTTTCAACATTTCGAGTAAATCACTATTTAACTGCACTTCTTGACCTGATAAAATCTCAGTTTCTACAGGTCTTTCACCACTTCTACCAACAGGAACATACATTTCTGAACCATTTCCTACTTTATTTATAAGTGTAGTGTAGTTAAATAAATCATACATATTTATTTGTCGTGACTGCTTTATTCTAGCAATTTCTTGTACCTTATTTGCTACATTTTTATCAATACCTGAAGACTTAATATAATTAACCTTTTGGTCATTACTATTAAGAATTATAGACATTATTTTGAATAAAAGTAGCATTAGATAAAGTTTTGCATAGAATAAAGATTTTTTTATCATTGATTGACCATTACCATATTCGTCTTGGTCTATTTTAAATTCTTGTATATATTCAACAGGAATAAATTGGAATTTTAATCGTTTTTCATTAAGATTATAATAGTTTATAGCTTCCACTATAGTACGTTTAAATTTAATATTATCTTTTAAAAAATCTTTATCAAAACTATCTATTATTTTTTGAGATATTGAATCAATTATTGATTGTTGCTTAGAGTGCTCATCAAATTTATTGTAATATAAAGTTGATGAAATCATACCTGCAAGAGGAGTAATGTCTTCTTCTTGTACGTAGTAGTAACCAATAGTTTGATCCATTATTTTTAACGGTATTATCTTTGTAGGGTCGATGAGTTTCAGATAACAATCTTTGATATCTGAAAAATCATCGTTTTTTTTACCCTCATCATTACTATTAGAAGATGTAAATGTGATGCCTTTTTCACTATCATCTGTATTAATTATTTTATTAAAAAATGAATCAATTTCTTTTTGTGTACCTTTATCTTCTTCTGTAAGAATTTTATCTCCTGTTTCATTTACATATTCAGTCATATAATGATGAATTGTACTTTGTCCTTCTTCTAATATAGGAAGTGGAACAGGCTCATTACAGATTGAAATATTTTTAAGGATATTAGATACATCTTCTACAAATTCATCCTTATTGATATCTACTGATTGTGGTTGATTGGATTTATATTCTGTATATAAGTCGTTTAAAAATTTATCAATAGGCTTATCTTTTTGACTTGATTTTACTTTTTTAGTAATAACAGTATCCTCTGTAGAAACGCTTTCAAATAAAGTTGTCTCTTTATAGAATTTTCTACCACGCATATCTGTATTTTTTGTTCTCATAAAATCATTAAAAATTCTTGAATAGGGTATTATATAAGCATAATATTCACCATATTCAAGAGTTTTAGGAATTATAAAATTTTTAATTTTTTCAAGCAAACCAAATCTTTTTTCTACAGATTCTACTATAGGTGTAGTATTATCTATATCTTCTTGATCTAGTTTATCAAATTTTATAGTTCTAGACATGCGCCCCTCAACAACATCTGCTGATATAATTGCATCTCTTGTTATTAATATAGCTTCACTAAGTTCAATTAATTGTGAAGCAACTTCGTGTAGATCATTTTGCTCAAGAAGTCTATTTCTATAAACATCGTAAAGAAATCCTTGCAATGTTTGAGCTTCATCACCTGTCATACTTAAAAATTGATTATCCAGCATATTAGTGTACGCAGATGTTTTTTTATCATTAGAATATAATCTATTGATAAATGAAGTTATATCAGAATCATCCTTCTGTGTTAATGTATCTATTTCATTATGTAATAAAGAATTAAATTTTACATTAAGAGAATCTACTTCTGATTTTCTATCAGTTCCGTACAGATTCAAATTTGATTGACTTAGCAAATTTTCAAGTTGACTCAGGTTTTCTTTTATGCTTTTTTTATTTAATATATTTTTAGCATCATTTAATTCCTGTTCAATTGATACATCTTTAGCCATTTTAGTTTCAACTCCTTTATTATCGGTGCTATTAAAAAAATGTTTTTTATCCAACTTTTTATGTTCCCGTAAAGTCCGAAAATATAATGATATACTATCGCAGTGAATAAAGAATACATCATAGAAGAATATAGAATATAAAGGAGTGTTAATTATGATGGATTTTGTTAAAAGGTATTATGATGGAGATATAAAATCCATCATAGTTGACGTACTTATGTTTGTCATCTATATAGCGATGGCAATCATAACATACGCTGAGGTTTTATTCATCATAATCGATGTGCTTATAAGGCACAACGGTCTTGATGGTAGGGGCACCTTTGTAGTTCAGGTGCTCGGCACAATAAAAGATCAGCTATCGATGTGGTGTGGTAGTATGATTAAGAACTACGTTAATAATTTAGTATCGGATCTGGACTTCAGGTCTGATGCTAGGCTTTAAAATAAAGTGCACAGTGTATGAAAATACTTTGTACACTTTATTTTTTTTCTTTATAGTATAATTTTTGTTACCAATGTATTTAATTTTTTTTAATATAGTTTATTATTAATCTTTTTCATTATTAAAATGAAAATAAAATACTGAATAGACATTAAATTAATCTTTTAAAAGAAAGGATAGATTTTTATGAATCTCACACTATACAGTACTGGTTGCCCTAAATGCAAAGTACTTAAAGCTAAACTTGACCAAAAAGATTTAACTTACGATATCGAAACTGATATTGAAAAAATGAAGGAATTGAATATTTTATCCGTTCCTGTGTTGAAAGTAGATGATAAATTTTTACAATTCAAAGATGCTATAGATTGGGTTAATTCATTGACGGTTGAAGTTACAGATTAATTCCTGTAACTTCTATTTTTTCCCAAAAAAATAAGAAAGGTCGAGATTATAAATGGATATCGTTATAAATACACAGAGAGATTTTGACTTTTGTTTAGAAAAATTAAGAAAAAAATACGGTGAACAGTTTGAATATTTAAATGGATTTCACCCATCTCAATTAGATTATTCTGAATTTATAGATGGATTTATAGATAAAAATGTTGCAGATGCCACAATAGATGGTAACGCTAATGCTCATCATAAAGATATTATTTCATTAGAATCTGAAAAAGGTAAAAGTGAAGATAAACTTTTTTGTTATAATAAAATCTATTATGAGCTTAAAAAGAAATATGGAAAGAAAATAGCAGATGAATGGTTTGAAGTTGAATGGAGCGGAGGATTTTATATGCATAACGCTCCGACAAGTTCAAAGAAACCGTATTGCTATGCATATGATTTAACACGACTTGCTACTGAAGGTTTGTTTTTCTTAGAAGATTACAATAATCAACCACCGAAGCATTTAACAACATTCTTTGATGATGTTATTGAATACGTAAGTTTTTACTGCAATCGTTCATCAGGTGCAGTAGGTTTACCTAATATATTAATATGGTCATTCTATTTTTGGAAAAAGGATGTAGAAAATGGATATTATATGATGAGTCCTGATTACTATATTCGCCAAAATTTCCAAAAATTTATTCATAGATTAAATCAACCATTTTTAAGAGTTGATCAAAGTGCATTTACAAATGTAAGTATCTTTGATAGAAATTATATAGAAGCACTTTTTGGTGGTGTTATATATCCTGATGGTACTATGGTAATAGATTATGTCGAAGAACTCATAGAACATCAGAAGATATTTATGGAAGTTATAAGTAAAACAAGAGATGAGAATATGTTTACATTCCCAGTTTTAACATATTCATTATTATATCAAAATGAAAAGTTTATTGATGAAGAATTTGCAAGATGGTGCTCTAATCATAATATGAAATGGAATGATAGTAATTTCTTTGTCTCAGATAATGTTGGGACACTGTCAAATTGTTGTAGATTGTTAAGTGATACAACTAAGCTTGATGCATTTATCAATTCTATAGGTGGTACAGCTCTTTCAATTGGTAGTGTTCAGGTGAATACTATCAATCTTATGAATATATTATATACCGTTCAAGATAAATATAGAAAGATATTTGATTTACCTGATAGTGATATTAAATCATTTACAAAGAATCCTAAAATAATAAATATGAGTAATGATGATTTGAAAAACACTATCGAAAATGAATATATAAAGATTCTATCACACAGAACTGATCTTTGCTGTAAAGTTCTTGATAGAGTTAGACATATTATTTTAAGGAATATTCAAAAAGGACTTCTTCCAAACTATTCAGATGGTGGTATTGAATTAGCTAAACAATACTGTACTGTAGGAATGCTTGGTTTATATGAAGTTATAGAAGGTTTTGGATATACTACTACAGATGAGTTCGGTAATATTTATTATACCGATGATGGTATAAGATTTGCAGAAAAGATATTTGAAACTATCAATACTATAAAGGATAATTTCACAAAAGAATATTCATTTAATTTAGAGTCGGTTCCTGCTGAAAGAGCAGCAGTTATACTTTGCAGTAAAGATAACGAATTATTTAAACCTAATAATGATAAGTTTATATACTCTAATCAATGGATTCCTTTAACTTCTAAGTGCACAATTAATGAAAAATTAAGATTATCATCATTGCTTGATAAGAAATGCGGCGGTGGTGCTATTGCTCACATTAATATTGAATCTAACTTCCCTAACGAAGAAGTTGCTTGGGATATGTTAAATAAAACCGCTAAAGCTGGCGTAATATATTTTGCATGGAATACTAAAATAAAAGTATGTAAAGATAAACATGGGTGGGTAGGTCCTAGTGATATATGCCCTCATTGTGGAAAACCTGTTTACGATACATATCAGCGTATTGTTGGATTTTTAGTTCCGTCAAAAGCTTATTCTAAAGAAAGATTCAAAGAATTTAATGCAAGACAATGGTATTCGTTTGCACAAATGAAAGGTGAAATAATGTAATGCAGATTCGCACAATAATAGATGAAGATTTTGTAAATTATAAAAAAGCTTCAATGTTTATAGGTATCGGTACTTGCAACTGGAAATGTTGTAAAGAAGCTAATATTCCTATAGAAGTTTGTCAGAATTCTGAACTTATGAAAACAAAAATAGTTGATATTAATAATGAATCCCTTTTTAAGAGATACATTAATAATACATTAACTGATGCAATTGTGTTTGGTGGTCTTGAACCATTTACATGTTTTGATCAAATAATATCGTTTATTGATTATTGTCGAACGAATGAATGTCATGACGATATTGTAATTTATACAGGTTTTTATCCTGAAGAAATAGAAAGTTCAAAAATAGAGATGCTGAAACGGTATGATAATATTATTATAAAATTTGGTAGATTCAAGCCTAATTCTAAATCTATATTCGATGAATTACTTGGTATTACATTAATAAGTGATAATCAATATGCAAAAAGAATAGAAGATTTAGCTACATTATAATAAGAGTCAAGTCCTTTCATTTTCCTCTGTTTTTATAGAGAACTAGCACATGTATTATATGTGCTAGTTCTCTATTTTTCACTATCGGAAACATTGTTTTAATTATAATATAGAAAGGAGTTTGCAAATATGGCAACAACTTCATATATTGGACAAATTCATATTGCTGATAGTATAAATGATATATCTTCTAGATTAGGTAATAATGGCGATATATGTTTTTTAATGGTTCCGTCGACAAAAAAAATCCGAGGAATTTATGTAAAAGCTGAAGGTTCTTGGAGAGAAGGTTATGTTGTTGAGGGGTTATCATCATGGTCAGGAATTGGTATGAACATTGCATATCTTGAACAAATTGAAAAAGTTCAAGAGGATGTTAATAAATGCACTGGCGATATACTCGATTGTAATCAAGAAATTACTGCACATTCTTCAGCAATAAATACAAATGCACAAAACATTTCAGAATTAACTCAGAGAGTTATAAATCTCGGTAATTCCATATCTAATTCACAAGGTGTAGGTAAATCTACAGAAGGTGATATAGTATCATATCCTAATAAATTAGATGGTACTACTAAAGAAAATATTACATGTGGTGTGGGTGCTGAAGTATTTAATATTCCGGTAGGTACTACAAATGTTAATAATAAAGCTGTGGGTACATATTCTCATGCTGAAGGTAGAGATAATGTATCTGAAGGAACTAACTCACACTCTGAAGGTTCTAGTAACTACAGCGTAGGAAATTCATCTCATACTGAAGGATCAGAAAATACTGCTAGTGGAGCATATTCACATGTTGAAGGATATAGCAATACTACTCGCGGTGATCATTCACATATAGAAGGAAATAGAAACTCTATTGGTACTGATGGAACTAATTCTCATGCTGAAGGTTCATTACAAACAATAACTTCTGCCAATTCTCATGCTGAAGGAAATAATAATACTATATCCGGAAATAATGGACATGCTGAAGGAAGCAGCAATACTGTTTCAGAATTATCTTCTCATGCTGAAGGAAGTAGTAACACATCAAGTGGTCAATATTCTCATACTGAAGGATTAGGAAATGTTGCATCTGCATCAACAGCTCATGCTGAGGGTAGAGAAACTGATGCAACTGCTAATTATGCACATTCAGAAGGATTTACTACTCTTGCTAGTGGTATTAGTTCTCATGCTGAAGGTGACCATACAATTTCATCAGGTAAAGGTTCTCATGCTGAAGGTTACTTTGCTGAATCTGAAGCAGATTATTCACACGCTAGTGGATATTATGTAAAAACTAAAGATCCCTATTCAACTATGGTTGGTAGATACAATGATCTTACACTGAGTAAGGCTATATTATTTGGTGTCGGTAATGGTTCTGACGATTCACATAGAAAAACTGGTTTATATTTTACAACTGATGGAAAGTTGTATATTGAAAATGATTTAATTGTAAACAACGTATCGTTTAGTAGTTTACAAACAACTGATTTCTTTTTTGGAACTCAAAGTGAATATGACGAAGCCATTTCTGATGGCGATATAGATAGTACAGCTGTTCCAATAATTTATGAAACTACAGTAACAGAAGATTCTAATAAACTTATAACTTCTGGTGCAGTATATGATGCAATTGATACTGTTGAAAATGAGATTCCAACAACTTATATAGTTTCAATAGTTAAGAATTTAGTCAATAATACATACGTCGCAACATCATCAACCGGTGAAACTGTTGTTATTCAAGGAAGTAGTGGTGAAACTACTATAACTGGTGGATATATAAAATCTGTTGATTTAGACAGTAGTTCTACTAATTTTATATACACATTCACGAAAGATGACAATACTACTACCGCAATCACTATTGATAAAACTGCTACTGAAAATTCAAATAATCTGATAACTTCTGGTGCAGTATATGATGCATTATCAAACATATCTGGTGGTGGAGACCCTGTATTTTTTGGAACTGAACAAGCATATATTGATGCTGTAAATAATAATGAAATTCGTCCCGGAACAGTTATAATTAAGTACGATAACTATGTTAGCTCAAGTAGTAATAACTTAATAACTTCTGCAGCTGTATTTGATGCAATATCTGATTCAATACCTAATATAGTAAATACATATAGTAATACTGAAATTACTAATAATATAAATGAAATATGGAGTTAAGGAGATGAATAATAATGGCTATAGTACAATCGTCTCTTGATTGGAAATGTGATGAATCATTTTTAGTTTCGGTAGCAGGTAGAAAACTTGCAAATTCATATACTAAAAAAAATACAGGTGATGCGATATGTTGTCAATTAATAACATCTACTGGCGCATCAGGTCCTATTCTTATATCTACCGTAGAAAGTAATGTGCTGATTGATGGTTATACATCTGAAACGGTATATTCATCAACAGTCTATGAAAAAACATGGTATATTCAAAAACCAAACGAATGGACTACAACAGGTAATACATGGTATATACCTGATATAACTTTAAGCTATTGCGATGATATTGATGCATTTCTTTCTGATACTGATAATAGATCTAGAATTATTAGAAGTATATTAAATGAGGTAGGTTATACCACATCATCTAATATAATTTATAAAACTTTAAATAGTGCAATACCATCAATAGTATGTGATTATTCATATATAGTTAAATCTGTGAATAGAGTTATTTCATCACACTCAGGTGAATTAAAGAAAACAACCGAAGGTGCAGTATTAGCATTTGAATATTTTTATAATAATCAGTATTACGGACCTGTATTAATATCTAATACTAGTCCTGATTATGTAAAATATACTGATAGTACTACATACTACACATTTATTGCTAAAGGCATTACATGGTATATGTCTAGAGCAAATGGTTGGAATAACACAGCAGATAGTAATCGAAGCGTTCCTATAATAAATGGAATACATGATATCAGTACTGAAGGTGGACGTATATCTTTATTGACCCATTTATTTGCAATGGATATACTTCAATTAAATTCTGAATCAGCAAGTGTACCTTCGGTTGCATTTGTTAAATCATATATAAATGCTATATTAAAAGCAAATAATCAAAAAATGAAAGAGTATATAGCATCAGAAATTGAATCTGTAATATTCATAGGAACAGCTGATGAGTATGAATTAGCACGGTTAAATGAGACTGTCGGACCTAATACATTTGTAGTTATTACTGATCGTGATAGTTATGATATTGATGAAATCATGTATAAATTAGATACTATATTAGATAAAATTAATGGATAGAAATAAAAAAGAGAGGTGTTAATGAATGGATCCTAAAACAACTGAGGAATGTTTTAAAGTTATAGAGACATCCACTTTATTTAGTGAGATCGAATATGATGAAGAAGAAGAAATTTATAAAATGAAAGTTACTATTGAAGGAACTATAAATTCTAGTAATATCTTATATGAAACTAGAACTACAATTCCTACAGGTAACTTAAAGATATATGATAAAAAAATAATTTATTATGTTGGTGAAGATGTTATAGAAAGTACCGAGATTATTTATGATGAAGAGGGTGAACCCCATCCGTCATATACATATAAATATCGTAAAAATGAATATTATCAAGGAAAATATGAAAATAATGCTATTACTTGGCAATTGATTAACATGGCTAGTACTAGCACTGCTAAATTTAAATATGAAGATGATTTTGAGATTTATACTCATATAAAAATGGCGTTAAATCATATTCTTATGAATAAATATCTTGAGGAAAAAATTCCTCCTATGATTGATGACTTGTTCGAGTCTCATGATATAAACCCTACATCAACATATGCTAAAAATAAGAAACTTCAATTAATAAAAGATATTAGCTTGTTATTAATGTATGATGAAATCGCAGCATTTTATGACAATCCTAAGGAAGAGACACAAAAAGCTCAACCATTAACTCCTGAAAAAATTGTAGACAGATATACAAATGATGCTCAATTGAAATCTTATGTTTTAGATATATTAAAACATCAGATTAATTATATTGCAAGCTTATATGACTACAAGACATATCAAGATTATATGCTTGATGAGAATGTTAGAGCGGTAACTCCTCTAACAAATGATACTCCAGATTTTGAAAAATACCGTGGAACTCCTAAAAGAATATTTGATTTACTATTTCCTGATGAAACTGCTGATTTTAGTAAATTAAATGTATTATATTCTTTCTTACCTAATAATTTAACATTACCAGTATTAAGTAATTCAGCTGCAATTGCAACACTTGATGTTAATAAAGAGATAAAAAATGACGAAGGAAAAAATCCTTTCGATGACATGTATAAAAGTTGTGAAACATATAATACTACAAATAAAGCAAAAATAGATTCAGGATTATTAAAGAAGCTTAATTTCCATAAATCTGAAATAATTATCTTTTATTATCTGATGCTTGTCTCAGTATTTAATAACGTAGTTCTTGCAAGAAATATGTATATTAAGTTTATTGATGTATATTTTGAATTACAACTTGAAAAATATAATCTGAAAAGAAATGCTAACGGAGTTATTGTTTCGAAATAAAGAAGGTGATATAGCGTGAGTGTATTTGATAAATTACAACAAGTAATTGATACTAAAAATGCTATAAAAAATGCAATTATACAAAAAGGCGTTCCAGTATCTTCAGTAGATTCGTTCGCGTCTTATCCTATTAAAATAGGAACTATATTGAATGGACCATTGGGTAGTGGAAAAGTTGATTATGTATTAGATGATTTAATATTTCATTTACAGCAAGATATTGGTGTTAATGTAATAAATATAGATAGCAAAAATCAGTTATCGGAAATAACATATCCGTTTACAGTTGAGTTGCGTGCAAAAATACCATCAACTGGTAATACTAATTCTAAAGCTAGATTTTTCCAATTTTCACAGCCGAATTATATTCGTAATGCTCTCGGATTTAATAAAGTTGATGATATATATTATGCTGAAATTAATTGTTTTAATGAAAATTCACAATGGCCAATCTCAGTTCTATATGATAACGCAGTTCCTTTACCAGCTGATGAATTTTTCACAGCCACAGTAATATATACTTCTACACGACTTTATTTATATATAAATGCAGAATGTGTAGTTTCATATAGTTATAACGACACAGCATCACCATCTTTTACAAATTCTAGTTTATATATAAAAAATGGTTCAACATCAAACAGAAATATGCCTGAAGTAGATTTAGTCAATTTTAGAATCTACAATAGACAACTTAGCGAAACCGAAATCTACTATAATTATCTCAGGGATTGTGTAAATACGAGTATTGACACATCAATTAATGTTGACAAATATATAAAGAGTGGATGTGTGCTTGATTTAAATCCATCAAACCCCATTCAATCAGAAACTGTAAATCCAATTAATAATTTAATAATGGATAATTTAAATATTCCTTTATCATTAGATGATGGTATGACATTTGAATGGTATGGAAATATTTCTAGTATATTAAATAATGACACGAGTCCTAATGATGTATATGGACGTATATTTACATTTAGAACTAGTGAATCATTATCTAGTCCAGGTATAGAATTTGGTACTGAAAAAATAGATAATGATACTTATCATTTACATATAGGCTTATATAATGTATGGTGTTCTGAAAATGATAGCTCATGGGCTAATTATTTTAATGATACATTCATAGGTTATTATGATAGAGAATGTGTATATACTCTTACAATAGATAGTAATAAATTATCATTATATTACAATGGTAGTCTAATATTATCTTCAACTAATTATCCATCTGATATGATTGCCTCGAATTCTAATTCTGAAGAATTAATATTGAAATATTTAACATTGTTTACAAATACAAATATTTCAGGTGAAAATTATCATGGTGGTATTGGTTATTGTAATCATCTTAAAGTATATAACAGAGTTTTACAAGATTTTGAGATAAAATATAATGTAGATGTTGCAAGTGGATCTGCAAATAGTAGTAAGATAATTATTTATGGTTTTTGTATTAATCAAGATGAAGCTGATCCTGACGATCGTGTT
>AUXO012790637.1_pt1 | contig 26016 bp, 34 predicted proteins | sample 768731 | NCBI WGS metagenome assembly AUXO01 (sample SAMN02715735, study PRJNA202380) | gut metagenome | biome: sheep rumen | host: Ovis aries | place: New Zealand: Palmerston North | reverse complement strand
TTTATTGGAATTATATATTCAACAATTTATTTATTATTTTTTTAAACAATGAAAGGTATTTAAATGAAAATAGTTAATATAAATGAAGTTATTATAAAATTAAGACAAATGTCTAAACAAATTGAAAATAAAAATAAAAAACAAAAAGATTTTATAGAAACATATAATAATATTTTACTTAAAACTCAAATTGATGAAATAATTAAAAATATTTTTGATTTTCCATCTCCTTGGATTTTAGTATCAGATGAACACTACCCTCCCGCGGAAGAAGAAGTATTAGTATCTTGTTTAGATGATTCTGGGGACACACCCTTTTCTTATACATCTACTGGATGGGTGACTCCAAATCATGAGTATTGGATAGTTAATAATGAAATAAATAGAGATGTTGTAGCGTGGATGCCATTACCTGACTCATATGAAGAATAAAGGAGAGAAAGAGGAGAAGAATGAAGGATTATATTGAATGTATAAACAATACAGTTAATAAGTACTTTAAAATGTTAGATGAATTTCCAAATTCGGAAATTAGCCTGAATATTATGATTGATAAAGATGGAATTGTGATTAACTTAGAACCTTGGGAGTCTATCTATAATTATAATATGCCATGTAAAGAATAGTTTTCTGCTAAATTCCCTGAACCTAAAAAAGCAAAGTTATTTTAAATTGGAGGTAAAAATAATATGTATGAATTTATAGCTGAATTATTACTTTTCTTAATATTGTTTTTTCTTTGGTTATCTAGTCCTGGTATAGAGGGTATAAGAAACTTATTATTTATAGGTATTATTTATTTAGGTATGATTTTCAGACATAATGAAGGAGAAAAATGAAAACTATTAAAGCTAAAAATAAAGAAGATAATGAAGTAGTATTATTCTGCAATCATAATGTAGCTTCAGATTTAATAGAAAAAGAATCTGAAATATTAAATACATTAGTTATTACTAATTTATTAGGAGATGATACTGTATATGTTGTTGATAAAAAGGAATTTTTAGATTGGTTATTAGAAAAATAAAAAGAATAAAAAATAATCATAAACTAAGCTGCGGAGTCGCAGCTTTATTTTTTTAAAAAAATATTATATAATATATATATAAGATAAAGAAAGGGTGTATGTGTTATGGAAAAAATTTTTGTAGCTGACTCTTACAAAGATTTTGAATTAGTTGGTGAACCTTTTGAAAACGAAAAAGGTAAAAAATGTATAAAAGTTAAAAGACCTTGTCCTAGATGCGGCGGCTTGGGAATTATAGTTTCTCATGTTGAGAATGACCAGTTAGTTCCTATTCCTGTTGATAATGGTGTATGTTATAAATGCGGTGGTTCAAAAGTTGAATTAAAAACAGTTCGTGCTTATACTGAAAAAGAATATCTTCAGTTACAGAAAAGTAATGAACGAGCCCGTGCAAAGAGAAAAGCTGCTGAAGCCGCAAAAATCCAAGAGAATATTGAAAAAGCAGATGAGTTTAAACACAATACTGCTATCAAACTTGGATTTGGTGAAGATGAAAAAATTTATATGGTTTGTGGCGGCAATACTTATAAAATCAAGGACCAGCTTAAAGCCATGGGAGCCCGCTTCAATATGACTTTCAAATGGTATTTCACAAAAGAAGTAGAAGTACCAGAAGGTTATTGCTTATGTGCTATTTCTTTTGATGATTTATATGATTATCAGGCAGAAACTAGATGGGCAAAAATGAAAGATAGTGCTGAAGATATTATTGCGGCAAAGGTTGCATGTTGCTACGAAGTTCCTGAGACCGAATTTTATCCTGGGGTTGAGGGAGAAAGAATTCGCAATTTTAAGGTAAGATTGGAAAGTGTTCGTGGTTTTGATGGATACTATGGTTATACTAATATTTATACATTTACCGCGGATAAATATGTATTTGTATGGATGACTTCAAAATCTGATTTAGATATTAGAGATGGTGAAGAAGTTAGTCTTACTGGTACTATCAAAAAGTTTAATGATTACAACGGTATTCATCAAACTATGTTAAACCGTTGTATTGTAAAGGAGATATAATATGACTTATAATCATCAAATTATTGATGAATTATTAGATGCTGTCACCCCAATTATCCCACAAGATTTTGGGGTGATAACGAGTTGTTGTGAAGAATTAGAACCTGTATGCTATAATTCAATATTAGATAAAGTATTAACAATAGACCCTGAAGCTGAGGTAAGTTTTGGAATGTCTAAATTTGTCATTATTCCTTCTCAATCAAATGTAGTAATTAAAATTCCTTTTAATGGATTTTATGATGAAACATATGAAGGTGAATTAGTATGGCTTTATTTTACAGAAGCATCTGGTTCTATTGAATTTGATTATTGTCAATCTGAATATGAAAAATATTTAAAATTAAAAGAATTTGGGCTTGAATGTTTTGTTGCGGAAACCTTTTGCTATAATAAAAATATTGATTTTAATATTTTTCTTGCAGAAAAGGTAATTCCATACAGTAATTCATATGATAATCCTAAACCTTCAAAAAAATCAAGTGATATTGCAAATCAACTATTAAAAGAAAATAAAATTTCTATAAATTCGGATTGGATTGCAAGTTGTATTGATTTTTATGGAGAAGAAAAAGTAGAAAAATTCTTTCGTTTTTGTGAAGAAATAGATAATGAAATTCTTGTAGATATGCATAATAATAATTTTGGATATAGAGAAAAAGACAATTCCCCCTGTATTCTTGATTATAGCAATTTTAATGATTAAGGAGAAAAACAATGGCTCAGACAAGAGAAAGAGTATGTATTTATTATGAATGGGAAGGACAATGTGCAAAAGGTAGAGAAGGGACTTTCCGCCATGCCTGTCAAAAATGTCATAAGTATCAAGCTAAGAAAGGAAGCCAAATTGCCCGTCCAAATCTTAAAAAGACTAAAATGGAAAAGATTAAAGCAAAAGATGCAAAGGAAATGATGCGGGAAAGCTGATTTTCCTTTGATTTTTCTTAAAATTTTTGATATAATTATAATATAAAGATAAGAAAGTGAGGTAATCGCATGAGTCGTAGTCCTTATTTCTATGTTGAAAGATTTAATAAAGATACTGGAAAATATGAATTAGAACACCCTCTAATTTGGGATTGGGAACATAAAGAAAGAGAAATAGCTCCTTTATTTCCTTATAATGGCTGTCATGAACTTTTTTCTATTTTAGAGGGCAACTCTTATTTAGAAAATTTACCAGAAATGCAAGGAATACATGCAGGACTTCCAAAAGATGTATGTAAAGAAATTGAGGAAGAATATTTTTCTGATGATTATATTCCTGCTAAAGAGACAAGATGGTTTACATATGCAGATATGTATATATATTATTTAGAACATCCAACCGCATTAGATTATGATGAAGACCCGCCTAAAGATGGCCCAAATCCAATTAAATCATTAATGAATAGGGTAGATGCTTTTCTTGAAGTTATGGATGGATGGGATTGGAGAGATGATTATAGTTTAATTAGAATTGTCTTTTGGATTCTTTGAGGTGATATTATGAGTTGGTTTTGTATTCATGAACATACTTTTTCAGGGGATTTATATAATCCTCCTGAAAGTTATTGTGATATTGGCGGCGATGACTGTCAAAACTGTCCTCACCGCTGGTCACAAGAAGATTTTGAAGGAGATTTAGCAGATAAAGAAAGGGATGATTTGTTTTAATGGCTTGTTTTTGGAAGTATAAAGTTGAAATATATGATTGTGATAATTATAATCAAGAAATATGTCAAGGTTTAGTTATAGGAAAAACCATGGCAAAAGCAGTAAAAAAATTAGAAGAATATTTTAATTCAGAACTTAATAAAATCCTTCTTTTAGAATGTTTTTATGAAGATGATGTTTTAGAAGATAGAGATATTAAAACATATTTTGAAGGAGATTAAAAATGAAGTTTGAAGAAATGATGTTTTATGCGGAAGCTGAAGGTCTTCTTCCAACAAGGGCTGGTAGAATAAATAAAGTTATCCAAGACATCAAAAATTTCCCTCATTATACCATTGATTTTAACGATTTTGAAAAAATTCTTAAACAAAATGGCTTGGATTGGAAAAATCTTTCATCTCGTGAAAGAAAATACATAGACGCGTCAATTAAGTAACAACTTGAAATTTTAAAAAATTTTTGATATAATAAGTACATAAGATAAAGAAAAAACAATTTTACAAAAACAGGAGAAAAAACACTATGGAAAACAGAAAGACTAAGAAAGAATATTTTGAAGACCTTCGTAACATGGTAATTGATTGCATCGAGAATGATGCAGAATGTGAAGATATGTTAGCTTTCATTGATAATGAAATGGAGCTGCTTGAGAAGAGAAAGGCATCTGCCGCCAAGAGAGCAGAGAAAAAGAAACAGGAGTCTGATGCGTTAACTGACCGCATCTATGCTCTGTTAGATGAGGACCTCATCACTGTTGATGAGATTCTTGAGGAACTTGATGATGAAGAAGTTACTCGTAATAAAGTAACTGCAAGACTTGGAAAACTCGTTAAAGCTGGTAAAGTCGAGAAAGAGTCCGTTAAAGTTGACGGAAATAGAAGAATGGCTTACTGCTTAGCCGATAAGGTAGACGAAACTGAAGAGTGAGAATTAGGGGGATAAAAAATATCCCCCTTTTTGAGTAGGTGGAAAATTAATGGCATTTTGTTTAACTTATTATTCAAATAATCCAACTTATTATTTAGAAGATGTAGATGAATTAAAAGTAAAATACAACCCAAAAGATATAGAAACAGAAAAATTTGGTGAATTGTTAGATAAATTTCAAAATAAAATAATTATTTTAGATATTAATAAAGATTTTAGTGAAATTGATGGTAAATTATTAAAATATTATAATGATAAATATAATAATTTAAAAGTGATGTTTGATTTTAATAATAAAGAATGTTTAGAAAAAGTACAAAAATATAAATTACCATTTTTCTTTTCTAATTATGTTACATCTTTTGACCAGTTGGATGGATATATAAAATATAATCCTACAGATATGTATATTTGTGAAGAATTAGGATTTTCACTAGAACGAATTAGTAATGTATTACATGACAATAATATAAAAGTAAGAGTTTTTCCAAACATATGTCAATCTAGTTTTATAGAAACAGAAAGTATAAAGACATTTTTTATAAGACCGGAAGATATAGATGTTTATAGTCAATATGTTGATGTTTTTGAATTAATAGCAGATGCATCAAGACAGGCTGTAATTTATAAAATATATAAACAAAAAAAATGGATAGGAAATATAAATGAAATAATTCCTAGTTTTAAAGAACCAATTTCTAATGCTTATATATTAAATAATTTTGGAAAAATAAGAATAAAATGTAATAAACGATGTAATTATACAAGTCCTAAAAAATGTAATTTATGTAATGAATTTATAAAAATAGCTGAAATAATAATAGAAAAGGATAGGGAATTTTATGGCAATCAAAGGAACGAAAGCTAAACAAGAGATAACACAAAAAATATTAGAAATTTTTCCTAACAGTTTCACATATGAAAAAGAAATTAGGATTCCTTATGTTGAAGATGGTGCGGCAGGCCAGATAAAAATTACTTTAACCGCGGCTAAGAATATGATTGATAATGGAACTTCTCCAATCGCAGAGACAGCAACCTCCGCACCAGCCGCATCAAAAAATATCCCAACAGAACCTTCTGATGAAGAAAAAGAAAGATTAAAAATTTTATTAGAAAAATTAGGATTATAATGGAAAATAATAAATTACATTTATATAAAATGACTCATTGGGAATCAGGTAGCGGTAAATGGTATTGTAATGATGTAAAAAATCTATCTGGAAAATCCTCTAAGTGGTATACTGCTTGGAGGATTTTAGATGTTCCTATTGAAAAATATATTGAATTATTATTAAGTTTTAACGCAAAAGATATAAAATATTATGAACAATCTGATTATTTAAGTTTTTGTTTTATATCTGAAAAAGATGTTAAAAATTATTGCTCATATGTTAATAAAATAGCTAGAAAAAAGCAATATTATTGTATATAAATTTTTTAGTAAAAGATGGGCAAAAGTATTTATTTTATTTGTTCATTTTTTAAAATATTGTTGATATGAGTATTATTTTCATTTCCCCATATGTAAACAAAAATTAGTATAAGAAAAAGTTTGATTACAAAGTAAGACATATTATATAAGAAGTTATTTTTCAAATAAATGTGGCTAATTTGTAAATATTATTAATTAACTTCTTTTCTTAATAGACTTGGTTTTATACTGTAAGCACTAAAGGAGAAGAAAAATGAGAATGAAAATAAAAAAGAAACAACAAATTATATTATTGATGTTACTATTGATAATTTTACCCGTAAACACGTAGGCTGCTACTACCATGTGGACTACAGTAAATCTAAGAGCAAGAACGGCTCCTAGTTTAAAAGCAGAGATATATGATGTACTTCCAAAAGGTTCAAAGGTAAAATGTACCAAAAAGGGGAAAAAATGGAATACTGTTATCATTGATAAAAAAACATATTATATGTGTAATGATTATTTATCAGACACATAGGTAGAACCAGATACTTGGGACCCCATTTATAGTGCTGGTTATTTTAAAAAAATGGGGATGATTGACTGGAATGGATGGACATGGACTTGGTATTCTGAAAATGTATTACCTGGCGGAGGTCTTAACATCCCAGGCCGCCATATTGGTGAAGATGGATATATAATGGATGAAAATGATAGAATCTGCTTAGCATCATCTGTTTTAGAATATGGAACTATTTTAGATACTCCTTTTGGAGCAGAAGGATGTATATATGATAGCGGTTGTGCTGATGATATTATTGATACTTATGTAAGTTGGTAATAAAAGGATTTTAAAATATGATGGAAAATACAAATGTATTAAATAGTATTAATTCTGTAAAACTATATCTTAAAGAAATTAGTAAATATAATCTTTTAACAAAAGAAGAAGAAGAACATTTAGTTTTACTAATGAAAAAAGGAAATCAAAATGCAAAGAAAACTTTAATTAATTGTAATTTAAGATTGGTTGTTTCTATTGCTAAAAAATATACAGGACGAGGGTTATCTTTTTTAGATTTAATTCAAGAAGGTAATATGGGTCTTATAAGAGCGACAGAAACATATGATATAGAAAAAGGAAAATTTTCCACATATGCAACTTTTTGGATAAAACAAGGTATTTTAAAAGCCTTAGTTGATAAAGATAGAAATATTAGAGTTCCTGCAAATGTTTTTTCATTAATAAGTAAAGTTAAAAAATGTGAAAAACAATTGGAACAGCAGTTAAAAAGAAAACCTTTTATTGAAGAAATCGCTACAGAATTAAATATTCCAATAAAACAAATACAAGAAATTTATAAATGGAAAAAAGATACCACTTCTCTTGACATAGTTATTGGGGAACAAGAGGATGCCACAATTGGATCTTTTATAGAAGATGATTCTGTTTATAGTTCTTTTTCTCAAGTGGAAAACCAAGATTTTGTAAAAACATTAGAAAAAGTTTTAAATACATTAAATACACAAGAGAAAGAGATAATTTGTAGAAGATTTGGAATTAATTTAAAGAGGGCGGAGACTCTTGACGAAATAGGTAAAAACATGGGAATTAGTAAAGAAGCAGTTCGCCAGAAAGAGATTTCCGCATTAAGAAAGTTGCGAAACCCATGTAGAGCAAATTTATTAAAAGATTTTTTATAAAAATTTTTATTTAAAGTGGTTTATATTAAATATAAATCACTTTTTATTTTTATATAAAAAGAAAGGAAGTGAGCTATTGAGTGTAAAAGGTTTTAGATTAGAAGATTCATCTGTCGCACGTTATGATTATCGTTTTTTAGATAATATTTTTACAGATACTTCATTATCTATATATGGAGCTGCCGCAGATGCTAAAGCCGTAGGAGATAGAATAAATGCCTTAGCTCATGTGCCAACTTCAGATAATGCAACTTTAGCAAATGAAAGTTTAATTGCTAGGTCTATTGATGTAAATAATATTGATTTATCTAATGTAACTCCTAATTCTCCAATAATGGAATATATTTCCAATATGCTTATAACTCCTACCAAAATTAAAGAATAGCTTTCTAAAGTTGATCAAATAAATATTGATAGTGCTTTTATGAACTATCTTGAAAGTAATTTAATAGTTGCTACGGCTATTACAGCAGAAAGAGCTGTTGTTAGTGATTTAGCAACAACCGCATTAAATGCTGAAACCGCTAATATAGCTACGTTAGCAAATGAAAGTTTAACAACTCAATATATAGATGCCAATAATATTGATACTAATAATTTAACCACTGATTCTGCATTTATTGGATATTTAAATAGTAATTTATTAGTAGCAAATGCTATTAACGCACAGAGTGCTGATATTGCTCAATTAGCTACTTAGAGTTTAACAGCTCAAAGTATTGATGCTAACAATATTGATACTTCAAATTTAACTGCTGATTCTGCATTTATGCAATATTTAGAAGCAAATTTAGTTACTGCGGGAGAAATTGATGTAGAAGATTTAAAAGCAAAATTGGCACAAGTAGATGTATTACAAGCTGATTCTGCTTTTGTTAGATATTTACAAAGTATATCTTCAACAACAATTTCACAAGTTGTTACTGATCAATATGTATATAACGCGGTTGCTAATAAAATTACTGTTGGAGATTTAGCAGCTGGAGATATTACAATTTCAAATTCTGCAAGAATACTTTCAGAAAATGGTGCTTTAATTATGAATGGCACCGCTCTTCAAATTTTAGGAACAGATTCTAATGGAGATTCATATGTTGGAATTCAATTAGGTTATGATACAAATTCCACTCCTAGTTTAATTGTTAAAAATTAGGATGGTGCTACAATTTTAACTCCAACTGGAATAACTAGTGATGCTATTGCTGACGGTTTAATTATAAATGATATGGTACATGATGGTACTTTAAGTAAAAATAAACTTGGATTTGATATAATTGAACCAAATGAATATGGTGGAATTGATATTACACAAGTTTATGATGGTTCTGGAGATAATTTTGGAATTTCTTATACAAGTTTTAAAAATTCTACTGAATCTTCATTACAATAGATAGAAAATACAAAAATGTATAGAGTTATAGTTGAATCTGATAATGGTAATATATTTAAAAATGGAGATATAAACTGTACTCTTAGTTGCCGTGTTTTTTCATGGGATAATGAAATTACAGATGAAATTAATGCGGTAAATTTTAAATGGACAAGAAAAAGTAAAGATATGACTAGTGATATTACCTGGAATACGAACCATTCTGGAGGAACAAAAACAATTACACTAACTCCTTCGGATGTATATGGGAGAAGTGTTTTTACTTGTACAGTAACCCTTCCGGATGGTACCACTCAGTCTTCAGATTAATAAAAAAGAGGTGAATATAATGGCAATTATTTGTACATCAGATTATACTATTAGTGATTTTAATGACGCGATAAGTTTATCTGGATACATATCAAGTAATCTTGCTCATACACAAATTTTTAATCCTGATAATGAGAGTTATACACCAAATTGGAGTACTACAAATTTAGTATTAACTCCATAGTTGTATGTAACATCAACAACTTCTAATGTAATTACAACAGCTGCAGTTACTTCTGTTGAGTGGTTTATTAATAGTGAAACTTCTGGTAATAAAATAAGTACTGGTGGTAGTTATGAATTATCTGGTACCAAAAGTCATATATTGACAATTAAATCAAATGTATTAAGTGGTGCTAATAGTATTAAATATATTTGTGTTATTAATTATCATGATGCTACTACTGAATTAGATTTAGTTCATAAAATGGATGTTACATTTACTTTAGTAAGTTCAGGTTCAGGTATTACCACAGCTGTATGTGTAGCTCCATAGGGAAATATTTTTAAAAATGAAACAATTAATACTTTAAAAGCTACTTGTGATTTATATAGAGGTAGTACTATAGATACTACAAATGTTTCTTATAAATGGGGGATTATGGATTCTTCTGTAACTTCTACCTCATCCACTGGATATGATGCCGATTTTGGAATAGGATGGAAAAAAATTACAAATACTGCTAATATGTATGCAGGAGCAACAACAAGAGAATTAACAGTTTATGCTGATGCTGTTCCTAGCTTAGCTGTTTTTAAATGTATTATTACTGATACAGATTCTACTTCAGGAACTAATGGAAGTAAATTCTTTGATACTGTTACTATGGTAGATTTATCAGATCCTGTACAAATGACAATAGTTAGTTCTGGTGGAGATAGATTTTTAAATGGATAGGGTTCTACCAATTTAACAGCTCGACTTTTTAGAGCAGGAATAGAAATAGATACAACATCTCCTTATACCTATACGTATAAATGGTATAAATACGATAGTTCAGGAACTCTTGTAGATAACTGGGGTGGAAGTGTATCTTATAAAACAGGAAAAACCATTACAGTAACTGCTACTCAAGATGTTCAAGGGAAAGCAACATTTAGATGTGAAGCGGAACAATAATGAAAACTTTTAAGTTTTATTGTAAAATTAGAAAGGAGATGAAATATGAAGATTATCGGTGAATTTACTATCGTTGAAACATATGATGGTCAGCCAGGTGCACAAGGGCCTCAAGGTATTAGTGTTGTAAAAGTAGTTAAAGAATATACAAAATCTTCATCTCCTACTACTATTCCTAATCCACCAAATCCACCATGGAGTGAAACTAAACCTACAATTGCGGCTAATGAATATCTTTGGGAAAGAGAAAGAACGGATTTAGATAATAATACAAGTACATATTCTAATGCTCGTTGTGATGTTGTTATAAGTGGTATTGTTTTTGATGTTGATAAAAATAATCAAGCCATTACTTCAAAAATTTGGCAAACAGATATTAATTCATCTATTAATACTTATGATGGTTCAACTACACAAGCTATTCGTGATAGAGTAACTGCAACGGAAACTAATTTATCTGGTATTACAACAAGAGTTACTGATGTTGAAACTACTACAGATGGATTAGAAACAAGAATGTCGAGTGCTGAATCAGAAATTACACAACATGCTACTGATATAGGATTAAAAGTTTCTAAAGATGGTGTAATTGCTGCAATTAATGCTTCTGTAGAACAAGATGGCGGAAGTGCTGTTAAAATTAGTGCGGATAAAGTTAATATAGAAGGTGCGACAATATTTACTTCAGGTAGATTGAGTACAACTAATTTAAATAGTACAATAGATGGAAGGATTCCAGAAATACCAGATGATCTATCTGATTTAACAGATTCAACAGGAATAGTTCCTACTAAGGTATCAGATTTAACCAATGATAGTAAATTTCAAACTGAAACAGATGTAAGTGGAACTATAGTGTCAACAACAACACTTTATTATGCTTCAAATAGTGCAACTCCACCAAATAAACCTACAGCTCATATTTCTACTAATAATACAGGAACTAGAGGACAATGGAATATTGCTCTTCCAACTTATAATGCAAGTTATCCATATTTATATATTTGTACTGAAAATAAAACAAAGGGTGGAACTTATTCATGGACATCGGTAGAACAAACTACTTATATATCAGCTATATCAAGTATAAAATCTACCGCAGATGCCGCAGCCCCAAAAACTTCTGCTATTGCAGAAGAACAAAGAATTTATTATCGTTCTAAAGTTAATACAAAACCAAATGGAAATGGACTTCCTACTACTTGGGTTACAGAAACAAGAGATAAATATAATACTAATGCAACTACAAATGCGGGATGGAGTAGAAAAATAACTCCAATATCAACAGGAACTTCTGATACTACTAAATATTTATATTTATGGACTTGTATTCAAAAGAAAACTGTATCTGGTACAGTTACTTATGGAGATATTTTATTAGATGACTCTACTACTATAATTGATGGCGGAAATATAATTACAGGAACTGTTACAGCTAATCAAATAGCAGCAACCGCAATTACAACCTAGAAATTAGCAGCTGATGCTATTAAATCTGCAAACTATGATGCAGGTCCTGCTAACAGTCCATACTCATCAGGTGGAACTTTTTTAGATTTAACAACAGGAAATATTTACACTCCTAATTTTGGAGTTCAATCTACAACAGGTCAAGCCTACTTAAATGGTTAGATTATAGCTACATCTGGAACCATTGGTGATGATAGTGGAAATTATTGGAGTATAGGAAATACTACAGATGCTTAGGGAGATACCTCTGCAAGTATTATAGGAAATGGAACTGCCTATATTCAAGATGGAGATTTTCAAATTCATAATGGAGTTTCTAATTATTCTAAAGGCAGTATAAACACTCAATGGTATATAACCCCATCAGGAGGAGGATTACAAATTACATATCCTTATTATAATAGTAAATATTATGATTATGGTATGACCTCTCCTATTTTAAACACTTCTGATAGTAGATATTATAATCAAACAGTTAGTCAAAACTTTTTATATATAAGAAAATCACCATCAAATGCTATTCCTACTTTAGCAAGTGATTGGCAATATTTATTTAGAGTAGATAAAGATGGTATAGCATATGTTAGCAATCTTTATGTTAATGGTACTGATATTGCTACTATGATTTCAAATGGGGTAGATGGAGGTGCTTATCTTCCAACATCTGGTGGTACAGTAAATGGTGATGTAACTATTACAGGAACATTAACAGCTACTGTATCAAAAGCTATTGGAGATAAGAATGGATCTGACATTACTACTACATATCATAAATTAGCAGGATCGAACACTAATACTGCAACTAATACTTTTAGTGGAACAAATACCTTCAGTAAAACTGGAGGATTTATTTATAGTGGGATTGAAAATGGGACTTCTGCGGGAAATCGACCTGTTTGGTTCTCATATTTAGGAACGACAGGAAGACCTGTATACAATAATAATTTTCAATACAATCCTTCCACTAATGTCTTAACAGTTGGTTCAATAACAGGTAATGCGGCAACTGCCACATCTGCAACCAAAGCTACGCAGGACGCATCTGGAAATGTTATCACAGAAACATATGCAAAAATTAACGATACTTCATTAACAGGAATAACAATTGCAGAAAGTATTAATTCTGATGAAATTATTACTGGTAGTTTAATTGTGAATGGTGACGCAAGATTTGTTAATACTATTAATGGAGATATTAGTGGGAATGCAGCAACTGCTACAAGTTCTACAAGTGCAAATTCATTGAGTTCTTCGGGAACGATTAAGGTTAATTTAGCGTCAACAACAGCATCTACATACACCAGCGGTGGAAATATAACTCCAGGTGTTTCTGGAACACTTCCAGTAGGTAATGGAGGCACTGGAAAATCTTCTTGGACGCAATATGGTATTTTATATGCTTCCGCTAGTAATACATTAGCACAACTTGGTGTTGGCACATCTGGACAAGTCCTTACTTCAAAAGGATCGGCAACACCAGAATGGACAGATCAAAGTAGTTTATCAGTTGGTAGTGCCACAAAAGATGGTAGTGGAAATACAATTTCTTCGTACTATGCCCCTAAATCTACAGCGGTTACTAATGTAGCTTATGATAGCACGAATAAGAAAATAACAAAAACTATTAATGGAACAACATCAGATATTGTTACTACTACAACTTTAAAGTCTGCTATGGAACTTAATAATGTAACAAACAATAGACAGGTAAAAGGCTTATCGAGTGGAACAACTTCTGGTCATCTAGTAACGTGGGGTTCAGATGGTTATACAGTTGCTGATTCTGGTATTGCAAAAGGTAGTGTGACTACTAAGATTACATTATCTGGAACTGATTATTCTGCTAGTTCTAATACAATCACTATTACCAAAGAAAATTTACAAGATGCTGTACAAGATACTTCCTATGTTTTAATGACATCTGAAGAGCGTTCTAAGCTTAGTTCTATTGCAGTGTCAAGTGGCGGAACAATTGACTTTTCAGGTGTAACTGCTTCTGCACCATTAACAGCAACAGTTAATCAAACTACAAAGGCTGTTAATTTGACACATGATACAAGTGGTGTTACGGCTGGGACTTATAAATCTGTAACTGTGAATACATATGGTCATGTAACAGGTGGCACAAATCCAACAACATTAAGTGGATATGGAATTACCGATGCTAAAATTGCGAGTGGTACTATCACATTGGGAAGCAACACAATTACTCCTTTAACTGCTGATAGTTCATTAAATGCTGCAAAACTAACTGGAACTGCATCTGTTTCAACTACTGGAAATGCAACAACAGCAACTAAATTTTCTTCTACAAGAAAAATAGAATTAACTGGGGACACAACAGGATCTGCTACAGCTGATGGAAGTAGTGGGTGGAGTATTGCAACAACAACAAGTTTATTAAAACTTAGTGGTGGAAGGATTGCATCTGCAAATAATTTTTATGGAGATAGCAAATTAAGGTATTTAATTGCATCAAGTTCAATGACAACAGGTAAACCTGTATTTTCTGATGGAGGGGCAAGAGATGCTCTAATTCTTCATTTTTCTTGGGATAATAACAGTGGATATGATCCACAATTAGCAATAAGAAATTCTAATGGAGAACTCTCAGTAAGAGGTGGTACTGGGAAAACAAATGATACTCAAAATTGGACTGATTGGAGACCAGTATTAGATTCAGGAAATTATACTACTTATACTGTGAAAAAAGATGGTACTGGTGCTACTGGTAGCTGGGGAATTAGTGTAACTGGTACATCAGCTAATGTAACAGGTACTGTTGCTGTTGGTAATGGAGGCACTGGAAAAACATCGTGGACACAATGGGGCATAGTTTATGCTTCGGCTACTAACGCTTTAAGTCAAGTTAGTGCAGGAACAAGCGGACAGGTATTAACTTCAAAAGGGTCTGCCGCTCCAGCATGGACAAATCAAAGTGCATTAAGTGTTGGAAGTGCCACTAAAGCGACTCAAGATGGATCAGGCAATACAATAACCTCTTACTACTGCACTCTTTCAACTGCACAAACCATATCTGGAGCAAAGACTTTTACAAGTAACATATTAGGAAATAGTACATCTACTCTTGGAACTACCGCTAACCCATTTCATCAATTAGTTTTAGGTGGAACAACAGATGCTATAATGACTGCAAGTTCAACAAATCCTAGAATTACATTCCAAGAAGGCACGGGATCACAGCCAGTTCATTTGCTTTATACTGATTATGATACTTATAGAAAACCTGCTGGATTAAAAGTAATTGGTGGTACTTCCGCAACTCCAGCTTGGTTTGAAGTAGAAGGTTCTACTTACAGTAAAAGTTATGTTGTTAATGGTGCTGTCACACTACAATATAATACTACAAATAAATGCATAGATTTTATATTTAATTAAGGAGGGGTCTTATGAGTTTACTAGTATGGCTCCCTCTTAATGGGAGTTTGAACAATCAAGGGCTAAGCGACATTACAGTCAACGGAACCCCAGCATATGGAAGTGGAAAAATTAGTAAGGATGCTTTAGATTTAATTAATTCGCGACAGATTACAATAAATTGTCCATCTTTAAATACTGTTTCTAAATTTTCAATTTGTTTTTGGGTTATAGGAACTAAAGATGTTAACGATCCAGATTGGGCAAGTCCAATTAAGTTTTCTGCAAATAAATCTGGTAGTACTGTAAATGAGGCTTTTCGTTTTGGAAAAGATAACAGAGCGAGTAGTAATGGTTTCCCTATTGGTATGTTTAATAATTCAAGTTATCCTATTGCTGCTACTAATAGTTTAACTTTTACTTCTGCTAGTGATTGGGATAAATGGACACATATTTGTATGACTACTGATGGTATTAACTTAAAATCATATGTAAATGGCGTTTTAATAACCAATGCTACGGATGGAACTAATGGCTTCTTAACTGGGACTATCAAATTAAGAGCAGAAAGATATAATGGTTTTTTGAATGATTTTCGAGTTTATGATCATTGTTTATCTCAAAAAGAAGTTAAAGAACTTTCAAAAGGTTTAATGCTTCATTATAAGCTAGGAGGTCCAGGTGGAGAAAACATATTACCGAATTCTAATGGTCTAGTGCCAACCAAATATAGAGTTTCAAATTATGCCACAACAAAAAACGTAACAGTTGATGAATTTGGATGCTCTAATGCGGTTAGATGTACTGGTAGTGATGGTACAAATGGTATTGTAGCTTTAATAGGTTTGGGGCCTAGTGAATCTGATGTATATTATTCATATTCTATATATATGAAAAACAACCATTTAACTAATAAAATTCGTTTTAGTTCAAATAATGGTGGTGTTTATAGTGAATATTTAAATCCTGGGGAAGCAAAACGATTAATTGCAGAAAACGCTATTGGAAATGGATCATCGATGATTCAATTTAATATTAGAACCGAAAATGTTGGTGACGCATTTGATTTTACAGCTTGGCATCCTAAAATTGAAATAGGTTCAAAAGTAACGCCATGGTGCCCTAATCTTTCTGATACAGAATATTCTACTATGGGATATGATGATAATATAGAATATGATTTGTCTGGGTATAAAAGCAATGGAATAAAAACTTCCATTATTGGTTGGTCTGGCGACACTCCAAGATACAATAGTAGTTATAAATTTGATGGGACTAATTATATAAGTATGTCGTCATTTCTTTCTACTACTAGTATATATAGTAAAATAACAATTTCATGTTGGGTCAAGCGAACGGCAGATTTTGGTGATTACAATTCTTTTATTTATAGCGGTATAATTGATATTTATGTTAAATATAATTATAATAATAATCCATATACTTTAATGTGTAATTGGAATCATACTAAAGAAGATTTTACATATTCTTCTAACACTTGGCATCCTAACCATCATGTGCCATTAAATGAATGGGAGCATATTGCTTTTACCTTTGATTCTGGAGTAATAACATTATTTATAAACGGTGAGTTAAGCAATTCCAACGATCGTTCTTCTACTGGTATTTATATATATGGCAGACGAGGATCTTCGATTGGAGTTAGATGTGATAGTATCCAACTTTCTGATCTCAGAGTTTATGCCACTGCTCTTTCTGAAGAAGATATAAAAGAATTATATAGCGTTTCCGCCAGTATAGATAATGTTGGCAATTTATATTCTGCAGAGGTGTTTGAAGGATGAGCGTTAACATTGCGAAAACTGGAGTAGTAACCACTAGCACGGATTCGATTGATAAAAATTTATTAATTGATACTCTTAAAGATGTTGGTAAAACACATACCTCATATAATGTCGTAGACTTTAATTTTTCTGAAAGTTTAGTATCTGGTAATAAATACACAATAATTGCAAAAGTAAATACATCAGAGGAAAAGAAAAGTATAGGTTTTTATCATTCTGGTGGAAGTTATAATATGAGTGGTTGGCTTCCAATTACAACTGATGGTATTTATAAAAAAACTTTTACTGCGACATCTAATATGGCAAGTCAAACAGGTGGGGCTGGACATGGATTTTGTAGGATGTATCAATCTGCTAATACGAATGGCGGAGGTTCTGGATTAACTGGATCTTCAAATGTAGAATGGATAAAGATATATGCTGGAGAAAAAGATAGCATATGGACACCAAACGAATTAGATTCATATTTTGTTACAAATTATCATGGATTTGTTGAAAATGATAATATAACAAAGATTTTTGAAAGTTATGTTGAAGCTAATCAATTTTATGAAATTTAAGGAGTTAATAAAATGATTATTCAAGTTAGAGTTAATAATAACAATAATTTAATATATAAATTATGTGAATGGAATAATATTGATTTTACATCTTCTCCTATTTTAAAATTACAAACAAATGATTTAATAGGGGTAAAAAATGCTTTTTCTAAAATAGAAAAAATAGAAATTTTTCAAGCAAATACTTTAATTGCTGAATATACTTTATATGATACCTATTCTTCAATTTCTTATTTAGGTCAAGTGTATGTTCAACATGAAAACATATTTGCTGATTGTTTAGAAATACAACTTAATCGTTCTTCATTAGTTGACCAAGTTAAAAGAATTGAAGAAGCTATTAGTAATAATGTAGATATAGATTCTATGACTATTGAAGAATATAGAAAATTTATAATTAAACAAATAAATAATGATTGTAAATTAGATATTTATAATGGTACTTCTGTAGAATTAGATGGTGATGTTCAACATTTTTCTTTTAAAGCGGAAGACCAAATTAATTTACTTCAATTATTTTTAATGTCACAAATTTATCCAACATTAACAATATTGCCTTATCATTCAGATAGTCAAACTTGTAGATTTTATACAACAGAAGAAATAAAAACTATCTATATGACAATGATAATTAGATTAATTTCAATTACTACATATACAAATCAATTACATATGTATGCAAATACTTTACAAACAAAAGAAGAATTATCAACTCTTCATTATGGTATGTAGTTACCAGAAGAATATGCAAGAACAGTATCCGATATAGTTTCTGAAGTTATTTCTACTTTAGGAGATTTAACTGGCGGTGATAATAGTTTTGAAGATTCATAGGATGAATCTGATAAAATAATTGAACCAAATAATGAAAATAATGAATCTGAAGTTTCTGCATAGGAAGGTAATAATAATGAAGAAAACAATTCTTTGGATAGTTGAACATTTAGCTAAATATTTAATTTTATTTTTAATATATGGTTTTATATATTTTACAATAGAAACACTTTATAAAGGACATCTCACAAGCCCGCTAATGTTCATCATTGGCGGGATGATGGGTGTCTTAATTGGAATGATAAATAATTTATTTGATATGGATACAGATTTTATTTTACAATGTTTAGTTGGTACAATGATTATATTATTAATAGAATGTATAGTGGGTTATCAAGTAAATATTGTTTAGTGTCAAGCTATTTGGGATTATAGTAAAGTCCCATTTAATTTTGTAGGCGGACAAATTTGTCTTCCATTTGCTTTTGTTTGGTTTATTTTATCTGGAATTTGTATTATATTAGATGATTATTTAAGATATAGACTCTTTAATGAAGAAGAGCCGTATTATATAATTTGGAATAAAAGGTTTAAAAGGAGATAATGACTATGAAAACAAAAGAATTTTTTAACATTGAAGTAGTAAATGTGGTTGCCGCAATTAATCAGATTTTATCTAATACCGATAAAGTAAAAGATTTACCTATTAAATTTAGATGGGCATTGAAAAAAAATTTAACCGCACTTAATCCTACTGTTAAAGATTTTGAAGAATTTAGACAAGAACTTATTAATGAACTTCAAAAAGAATATTTCAATGAAGAAAAATCTCATATTGAAAAAGATGAAAATGATAATGAAGTTCGTAAAGTAAATGATGAATTTATGGAAGAGTATAATAATAAAGTTCAAGAATTAAATGGTAAACTTCAAGAGTTGCTTGCTGAAAAAAATGAATATAGTATTCATACTATTGATATGGATGCCTTTGTTGAAGAATTACCTAAAGATACTGCTCTTGAATTCGATGATATAGAAATTTTTAGTTTTATGGAGGAGTAATTAAATTACTCCTCTTCTATTTTTTATAGAAAGGGGTCTTAAATTAAATGCAAGCAAAAGATTTAATAGTCCTTGGAAGTTCAAGACTCCTTGGGAAATTATATTGTGGTGATATCGATATTAGTGGAGCTGCTAGTTTTACAGGAAATTTAAGTGTTAGCGGAAAAACTACAACTAATCAGTTGGTTGTCACAAGCACGACTGATATAAGCGGCACTTCAACTCCATCCAATGCTCCTTTAGCTGTAGGTAGTTTAACCGGACTGCATATTGAGTTTGATGGTGACGAAATAATTGCGAAAAACGCCTCCGCTACAAGTACTTTGAATTTAAATTACAACGGCGGAGTTGTTCTTTTAAGCGGAAGTACGATTAAGGCAGACGGGTCCACTTTTACGGCACCAACAATAAGTAACACAAATCTCACTTCAACAAACATTAAGTCTAACAGTATTACAAACACAGGAAATATCACAAACTCTGGAAATATTAATAATAGAAATGGCGTTATCGAAACTGATGAGATCCAATCAAACGTTTGGAATATTGTATCTACTCAGAATTTAGGTGGGGATTTCTTCGTCGCACCAACAATTATGATAACAGAAGGCAGTACGTTTTATATTAGTTCTATATCTAATGGCGTAATTGCAGGTTATATTGTAGATAGTACTAATATTACGTCGGATGCTTTTGCTGGGCATTCGTGGACATCTGGATCAAAAATTAAGATTACTGGCAAAATCACACAAGGATCTAATTCTTATATTTTGGGAACTTGTGACGGAACCCTAACCGCGAATATGAACTCTTCATCTGGAAGAATAACCTTTAATGTTACTTGTAAAGCTGCTACATTGCCAACTGCGACAGGTTCTTATACGATTTCTGACGGGACTGTGATGATGTACAGCGTAGGAGGTAACAACAAAGTTGGTATTTACATGACGTCCTACGGAATAGATCATTCTGAATACAATGCCAATAATGCCAATAAACGAAATAAATATTCATATATCGACATCTTTAATGGAGCCGACGGAGCTAATCCTAAAGTAAGAATAGGCAAGTTAGGTGGACTTCCGGCTATAAATTCGATTAATCCAGAAGGATATGGTATTTATACGACTAATGGATACTTTCAAGGTCTAATCGTTGCAAATGGTGGAAAGATTGCTGGTTGGACCATCGGCGATGAGTATATTACAACCAATTCAGAACGAACCACATATGACTCCACAGCTAAAACTGGAATGACTATGACAGCCAGTGGTATTGGAGCTTATGCCTCTTCTTCTGCTAAATTTACGTTATCAACTGCCGGCGTGTTAACGGCAACTGGTGCTGACATTACAGGAGCGATTAAAGCAACTTCTGGTTTTATTGGTCAAAATGCGACCAATGGGTTTACCATCTCTAACTCGGCAATTTATAATCCTTCTACAAAATCGTCATTGTCTAGTGATACTGTTGATGGTATTTATCTTGGCAAAGACGGTATAGCATTAGGAAAAGGAAACTTTAAAGTTACGAGCGCAGGAGCTTTAACTGCAACATCCGGAACGATCGGCAAATATACCATTACAAGTACATTTTTATATACTGGATCTGGATCAACACAAACCGGTATAGGAGGAAATCAAGCTTTTTGGGCAGGTAGTACCGACTCAAATTCCGCACCTTTTAGAGTTAGCTATGCCGGTGTTTTAAATGCTACCGGAGCTACGATTTCAGGAGCATTAACTGCTACATCACTTACAATTAACAGTGGAGCTTCTATCAGTGGAGCTGGTGCTAGCCAGATTTTAAATTCTAATATTGCTATTGGTGGAAGAAATTTATTATTAGATTCTACTATTGAACGTATTTCTCCAGCGTCATCTTCTGGTTCTGCTTATGTATCGCCAACTGTATATTTAACGTCATATGGATACGATGTTCTAAACAATACAACAGACGTGTTTACATATTCGTTTGACTACGAAGTGACGGGCAATAGTGCGTCAGAAGCTTTTATTTATGTTCAGATAAAAGGCTCTAGCGTACAAGGTAGTTTAGCCATTAGTTCAAATAACAGCAACGCTCGTGATAAACAGAACCATCCAGTTATCAACAATCCTAACGGAAAATATAGTTGCACGTTTACTATTAGTTCAACACAAGTAAGCTCTACTAGTAATACTTGTAATGTTCGTTTAAGAAATGCCACGGATGGAGCTATTTTAAAAATATGGAATATAAAACTTGAAAAAGGAACTAAAGCAACTGACTGGTCTCTTGCTCCTGAAGATATAGATAATAAAATTGATTCAATTGAAGTTGGTGGAAAAAATATACTAAGAGGAACGGATACTTTAACAATTACGTCTGGTAGTTGGGCTGGTGGAGCATTTTATAAATCAGGAAGTGGTGGCACTCTTGAAAATGTTACTCTTCCTAGTACTCCTATTCCTTCTGTAACAAAAGGCTTAAAAGTAACAATCACAACTGCTAATAGCAATATTGGTTTTGCTCAGGGGTCTGTTCCAATAAGAAAACAAGAAATTACACAATCTGTGTGGATAAAAGGAACAGCAGGAGATATAGTAATTCTTCAACCAGTATATTCTTCTACAAGTGGAAGTGAAGAATCTGGATACAAAACTATAACTATAGCGGATTCTAATTGGAATAGATATACTTTTACTAAAACAGTGAATCACGATCATTTATCTACAGATGCCGCGGCTGGTTATGTCTATGTAAAATCTGCAACAACTGGAAGAGTTTTATATATATGTGCAGATAAACTTGAATATGGCAACAAAGCAACTGATTGGTCTGCTGCTCCAGAAGACGTAGATGCTGATATTTCAAATGCTGCTAAAACAGCAACAACTTATATTACAGATATAGATTCAAATAAAGGAATTACTATTAAACCATCTAACTCTTCTGGTAATGATTATTTACAAATGAATTCAACAGCTATTAGTTTTTTAAAAAATAATATAGAAAATTTAAAAATAGAAAATTCTGCAATAACAATAGGTCAAATTGGTAGTGGAAAATATAATACATATATAGATCAAAATGGTTTCCATGTAAGAAAACAAACTACAGATCTTGCTGTTTATGGTTCAGATATTAAATTTTATGATGGTTCTGGAGTAGCTAATACTAATATTGCCGCACAAATAGGATCAACGGGTATTTCTATTAAAAAGGGAGATATTACTCTTGGAAGTAACTTTTCTGTTAGTTCTACAGGAAATTTAGTTGCAAAAGATGGTACAATTGGTAGTATTAATATTAAAAGTACTTCTTTATATAGTGGTTCAAAATCAAGTTATAATAATACAAATGCAGGATTTTTCCTTGGATCTGATGGAAAATTTGGTGTTGGAACAAGTACAAATTTTGTAACTTTTGATGGTACTAATCTAGTTATTAAAGGCGGAATAACAGCAACTTCTCTTAACATTGAGGGTGGTGCTTCTATTAGTGGAGATGGAGCAAGTCAGATTTTAAATTCAGAAATTAAAATTGGTGGAAGGAATTTATTAAAGGATTCGGATGTTTATTATGACTCTATTTCTGGAACTTATTCTATTTCAGGTGGCTATTTTAGTGATACTATTCCAACTGGAACGGTTATTACGATATCTGTACAAATAGACGCCGACGATATTGTTTGGAATAATAGCGCATCTTACAGACGTCTTGGTACTGAATTTAGTGTTGCTAAAGACGGTGGAGGAACACAGTATATTGGAGCGTGGGCAGGTAAAGAGCTTAGTAGTGGACTCAATGTTGTAGAGTCATTTACCGGGTCTTTTCATGGAAGAGTTAGTAAAACTTTTACTCTTCTTGGCGCTGTATCAAAAAATGTAAATGCATATTTATATATACAAGGGGTTTCTTCAGGTACAGTCAAAGTTTCAAGGGTTCAAGTCGAGGTAGGAAACACAGCAACTGATTGGTCTCTCGCTCCAGAGGATTTAAAAACACAGTGGGAAATTCCATCTTCTTTGATTTTAAATGAATCAGCAACGCACTGCACAATGTCGGTATCAGGAAAGAATATCACTGTCACTAGAATTACATCGGGTTCGAAATATGGATGTTATTATGATATACCATGTAAACCAAATACCTTTTATTCAGCTTCTATCAGAATACTATCAGGTTCAGGTTTTGATATAAACTTTGGTGGCGATTATGGGTCAGGCAGTGTTTGGTCGGGAATGGGCGTATCTCATAGAAGAACGACAAACGGCAAGCAGTACGCTGCCGTTGCCAAAGCAACCAGTGAGACACAAACATATTTGCGAATCTATATAGCTTCATCTACTCAAAATGCCACAATAACGTTTACAGACATCACTGTATATGAAGGTGATGATATTGGATTATTGGATAAAAGTGCATACAATGCTTCCAAAGTTGCTACCGATAATATAACGCAAATAGACCAAAACGGTATTTGGGTAACTCCATCCGGAAAAAAACCAACCAATGCTTCTACAGGAGCTGGTGCTACTGGAACCAAGATAGATGCCAATGGTGTTGGAATTTATAACGGTGGAACCAAATTGGCAGAGTATGGTTCGATTACTAAATTTTATGATGGAAATGGTATTGCTAATAGCAACGTTGCTGCTCAGATCGGAGCTAGCGGTCTTGATATTATTAAAGGACATATTGGTGACTGGACGATCGAGGGTGGTAATATTAAATATTCGGCCGGCATTAGTGAAACATCGCCAACGATTTCATTGATTAAGCAATCTACTTCTAATCTTAGAAGTGTTGTATCGATCGATGCTAGTTCCTCATCTGAAACTAATCCTAATAGTGGTGCCAGAATATCAGTATTTTATCAGTCTTATAATTCTAGTACTCAAACGTGGCAAGGAGATTTTGCTGGATGTTATATGCTTCCAGATAAAATTTCTTTATTAAGTATTCAAGGTCGTTCACTAATAGAACCAAATACTATTTCTGTCGGTGGAAGTTCTCCTACCTCAACAATTGAATCTGTTTCTACTGGTGGTGGAGCATTTATTCAAGCTAACTCAGCTGCTAGTGAAGCAGACGTTAAAGCTATGAGTGGTGGTGGTACAGTTTATATTTACTCATCTAATAATGGTAATAGAGGTATGTATGGTACTAACAGTTCAAATACTGGTCATTCGATTATAGATGTTACTAATACTAATGCTTCTTATTTTCGTGGTCAGGCAACTTCCGTATCAGATCTAAAGAAAAAGAAAGTAATTACTGATTATGATTGGAAGATAGATGAATTTATTAATGGACTTAAACCAATAGCATTTAAACGTATACATGAGGACGGCACTCTTGGTGATAGAATTCGTATGGGATTTGGAGCTCAAGACATAAGAGACTTAACAAAATTATTATATAAAGAGGAACTTTCTTTATATCAAGCTAAACTTATAGATAATACTAAAGAAGGAACAGAAAGAGAATCTTCTGATTATCATGGAGAAGAAATTGATGATAAAAACTTATCTTGGTCACTTACTTATGAAGAATTAATAGCTCCAATGGTACTTGAAATTCAACGACTTATGGATAGAGTTAATAAACTCGAATCAGAAATAAAAATATTAAAATCATAATAAATAAAAAGAATTTTATATTCTTTAAATAAATATAAAAGGTTCGTGCTTAGCTTCGTGCAGGTGCGGGCCTTTTTCTTTTTATATTTGATTTTTTAAAAAATTTTTGATATAATATTATAGTAAGGTAAAGAAAAAAGAAATCAAAAAAATTTTTCAAATTTGATTAAAAATATTTTTTGATTTTTTAAAAAAAATATGATATAATATATATGTAAGATAAAGAAAGGAATGAAATTAATTTTATTAAATTCATATCCATTTTCTTAATCTATAAAAATCTATAATAATTCCTGACTTAGAATTTCCTAGGTTTGATTCTAAGAGAGAAACCGCCTGAAGGAACAGGTCGCACCTTAAATGGAAAACGAGCGATACAACAGTACCTAATGCGCAGAAATTTCGGCCATAAGTTTAACAGGAAGCCGTGGAACGAGTTTCGAAATTATAGATTAATTTGTAAGGTTCAAGAGGAAATAAAAAGTAGGTAGCCTTTCCTCGAAGTGGTCCCCTACTACCTTACCTACACCCGCCACATGGATTGTATCTCATAGGAGAGAAATGTGGTATAAGCGTTAACATGGATTTTAGGGTTAAACTACCACTGATATATTTTTAATATAGTATGTGGCTTAGTGGCAAACGCAATAAAAGAAGGCAAAGTAAACCCTAGATAAATAAAAGTGTCTTGAACTGGGTAGGAGGCTTAAATAAACCCATAGGATGGCGCCAAAGAATTTCCTTAAAAATTGCTTTTATTTATCACTTATGGC
>AUXO011908711.1_pt1 | contig 26017 bp, 55 predicted proteins | sample 768731 | NCBI WGS metagenome assembly AUXO01 (sample SAMN02715735, study PRJNA202380) | gut metagenome | biome: sheep rumen | host: Ovis aries | place: New Zealand: Palmerston North | reverse complement strand
ATACTTAAGACAATATATCCAGTTGGAGCAATATATTTGACTGTAGCAGCTACTTGTCCATTGAACATTTATGGAATGAGTTGGACAAAAGTGCAAAGTAAAGGATATCTTCTTACTTCTGGTGAACTAGCTAGAAATGAAAGTTTCGCTGCTGGAGCTGAAGTAGCAGCTGGTTTGCCAAACCATACACATGATGTAAGTTTCAGATTCAGCAGCAGCTCTTCAAGAGAAGGATATCCACATCATGGTGGAACTAGCTCTTGCAACCATAGCAGCTATGGATTTACTACAACAGGTGCATCTGGAAGCATTTATGGTGCAAGTGGAACAGTAAGACCAAGAGCATATGTAGTTAATGTGTTCAGAAGGGATGCATAATAATGGCTAACATACATATAGCATTAAATTCAAATGCAAATGTCCAAACATCAAAGATGGTTTATGCAGATCTATCATTGTCTGCTACTCCAGCAATAATACCATTGAAAGAAGTATATGTTGGAACATATAAAGCTGGAGCTTTAAGTGCAGACCATGACCATGAAGGTGTTGATGTTGTAAATTACATATTAGATGATCCAGAAAAAGGAAAGATGAAGTTCTATAGTGACATAATTCCTAGTTCTTAGAACTTAGCATACAACCAAGAAGCAAGAAAGCGCTCGCATTTCAAGCTGCAGAAGAACATAAATGTAAATGCTATAAAGCAGTCATTGCATAACATATTCACATGGATTCCAGGAGAACGCATCCTCAATCCAGAATTTGGAAGCAAGCTTAGAAAGTATTTGTATGAAGGAATAACTAACTAGAACAAAGAGCTCATAATGGCAGAGATATAGAAGTGCATAACTCAATGGGAGCCGCGTGTCCAATTAGTTAGAGTAGTAGACACTTCAACAGTAAATGACACTGAAAACAACACAGTCAAGATAGACATCATATATATCATTCCATCATTGTCATTTGAGCAATATGTATACACATATGAAGTTCCATAGATAGTATAATATATTAGATTAGGAGTTGCAATGAAGAATACACAAAATACAACAACTGAGTCACTTGTAAATGCAATAATGAGAGATGATGCAGCTAAAGCATCTGCTGCGCTTGAAGAGATAATGCAAGACAAGTGCGCTAAGAAGATAAAGACTACATTAGAGAATATTGACAAGTGAGCATATCATGCTAGCTGATGGAAAATTGTGCGGCGTATATCTTGGAAAAGTGTTGAAGCATCTTCCGCATGGAAGATGCAAGATCTTCATTCCAAGCGTATATGCTGAAAAGTATGAAGACAAGCCAGATCTTCTTCCATCTGCTTAGCAAGCTGCTCCACTTTTTGCTGGTTCTAATGCAGGAAATGGTGTTTTCAGCTATCCAAATATTGGTGCTACTGTATGGTGTCTCTTTGTCAATGGCGATGCAAATCTTCCTGTCTACATTGCATCCGTTCTTGGAAGTGAAAATGCATTTGGCCAATACTCAATAATAAAGAAAGACCTTAAAGAAGAGAATGGTCGGCAAATAGACTCTAAAGAAGATGTTTCAGAGCGTCATCTTGTAACTTCTGGAAAGACTCATATTGAATGGTATGAGAATGGAAAGATAAGTGCTATTGTTGAAGATCCAATAAGGACTATATGCTCTGTTGACTATGACAGTTGGGAAAAAGGAAATGACAACATCTCAGCTGATGACAAGTATTAGTCAAAACTAAGTAATGACAATGTATGGAAGATACGTGACAACAAGTTGAGCAACATTGACTGTTAGCTTGTTCTTGACAATGATGGTGACACCTTTGGACAACTTTCAACTAGCACACACAGATACAACATAATAGACTCAAAAGATGAGAAGACAGGCGTAAAAAAAAATGGAAAGCTGTCAATTGACAATTGGAACATCATGCGCAATGATGGAAAGATCAAGATTGGAACATTGTCAACTATAACTGCAAAGACTGAGTCTAAAGATGAGATAGCAGAGCAGAAAAACCAAGTAAAGAACATCTATGAGCTTTTTGTTCCAGGTGTGTCTAACTCCTCTGTCAAGAACACTACAGACCGTAAAGTCACAAACATTCCACTTAGCTCATATGAAGACTTGAAGCATATTGGCTACTCAAACTTGTATTTTGACCATTGCAACAACTATCATCTGACTGGCTTTCATAAAGACACAAAGAACAGCATAACTAACCAGCTGACAGTAAGTCTTACTTCAAAAATAAGCAATGAATTTCAATTTGAAGAAGATGGTTCATTTTGGCTAAGCAGCAAATACTAGTCAAACTCCCTTTGCATGGGCTAGATAACTGACAATGATGTTACTCCAGCACCAGATCCAACTGAAGTTTCAGAAGATGAAGAGTATGAAGATGAAGACCAAGATGAAAAGAAGAAAGCAGTAAACATAATAAAGAAGATAGAGCTTTCATCAATCTTGAGCTCTAAAGAAGGAAATTCTGCATTTGAGACTATAAGTGCTGCTAACATCATAGATGGAGCTGACACTATAAACAGCAACATCAGCAACTAGATATTGATGAAGCAAACTGGCAACATCACTCTTAACACTAAGAGCGATGTTAAGAAAAGCATTGGTGGCACTGTAGAGACAATAGTAGGCTAGATAAAGTCAAATCTTGATTCAGAGTCAGGATTTTATGGCCATTTAGCTAATTGGAAATATTCAAACTCTGACTCTAAGCTGAACATAAAGAATGGCTACAGCTTAAACATTTTCAACCATTATGACGCCTCAATAGAAGAGTCATTCAAAAGTGAAAAGAAAGAAAGTGGCTCTAAAGTAGTAGATTTTGCATTTGCAAAGAATGTAGTTGCGCAATCTAGCACATTTAACATAACAGTTGATGACAAGATAGCAATGAACAAATACACACATGTTGTAGATTGCATGAAAGGTGAAGTTGACATACAGATAGTAAGCAACAAGACTGGAAACACATGTGTAATAACATTTGACAGCAATGGCGTAATGACAGTGACTACAACAGACAAGCTAGACATAAAGACTACAAACGCTGTCACTATAACTACTCCATAGACTACTATAAACAGTGAAACTACTATAAATGGCGCTACTACAATAAACAGCACTTTGCATGTGACATCTTAGACTACTATTGATGCTGATGCAGTAATTGGTGGAAAGTCATTCCTTGGACATATGCATGTTGGCAATATGGGTGCTGCTACATCACCTCCAATATAATTCTAGATTTGCATGTTTATGCAAGATGAAGCAACTATTTTAGATAGTTGCTTTATTTTTTTAAGAGTAAATAGTGACTAGACAGTATAAGATTTGAGTAGGATAGTTCTACAATGGCAAAAAACAACCAAGAGTTTCTTAAGTTTTCGGCTTATTCAATAAAAGACTTGATAACTAGAAAGTTGACAGATTCAACAGCCTTTACAGACCAAGTGTATGAAGGAAGCAATCTAGCAATACTTATTGACATATTTTCACACATGGCTTAGTGCATATTGTATGCATTGAACAACACTGCTGCAGAGAGCATGTTCAGCGACACTAGACTGTATGAAAACATGAATAGACTAGTCAAGTTCATAGGCTATAATCCTAAAGGCTGTGCACCGGCTACAGTCGAATTCACTTTAGACACTACTAATCTAAATTTGACTGACACTAAGAACATAATATACAAGTACAGTGTAATTGACACTGGAAAGTCAGATTCAACTGGAAAGAGAATATACTACTCAACTGTTGATGATGTGCATGTCAACTCTAATGGTGAATTTTCAACATTGTTCTACAATGGAATATGGCAACTTTACACTACAACATTCACATCTAATGGTGGAACATATCAGAAGTTTGTATTGAATGGAATCAGATCAGACAATGACACAACGGATGACAAGCAGATGTATGTGTCAGAAAGATTCATACATGTCTATGTGCAAGAGCCAGGAACTAATGCATTAGAGCAATATAAAGGTGTGCAAGAAGGTCTGTTCACTGACAACAACATTGAAAATGGAAGCTACATATACAAAAACATAGATCCAATATTCAATGTGCGTCTAAATGAAAACAAGACATATGAGATAACATTTGGAAATGGCTTCACCGGAAAGATTCCACCAAAAGACTCAACTATATATGTGATGTATCTTGAATCTAATGGACCAGACGCTACATTAGAGCAAAATGAGATAATTGATGTGCAAATAGACCACGGTGGGCATTTGTTTGGAATAAGTGATGAAATGTACAAGCAGATGTTCAACATTGAAGATGAAGATCTTAATGACAATGCATTGAACTCACCATTGTATTCAGATCAAGCTAAATGGAGAAATGTAGCATCATCTACAAGCTCTGTTGATGAGGAGACAGTTGAAGAGATTCGTAGACATGCACCAGAATGGTTCAAGACTGGAAACAGACTAGTTACAGCTTCTGACTTTGAATATTATGTGAAGAACAGATTTAGAGACAACATTGTAGATGTAAAATGCTAGAACAACTGGCAATACATATCTACATTCTACTAGTGGCTTTACAATCTTGGACTTAATGGCCAAAGGACTAAACTTTCAGATGAGTCTTCAAAACGTTCACCTAATGCTACATACTATGTCAACACATATCGTCTTCAGAAACATGACTTGAAGTATGCTGATGCAGCAGATGGAAACAATGTCTATCTTTGGATAAAGATGAAGAATGATGCAGACATATACAAAGATCTTATAGATGAAGAGATATTGAACATAAAGTCGCTTACACAAGAAGCTGTATATGTCAAGCCACTAGATGTGTATTTCACACCAAGCGCACTTGACAAGAATGATGCATTGCTAAATCTCATAAAAAGTGAAAAACTGCAGCAAGCATACACTAAGTATGACTAGTCATACATTGAGATAACGCTAGAAGATAATGTCTTGTATTCAAGCAATGACATACAGAACAAAGTAGCTAACATAATACGAGAGTTTTTCTCTGAAAGAAACTTTAGTCTAGGACAAGTAGTTGACTATGCTACATTAGCAAACAAGATATTGAATGTAAGCAGCATATCAAGAATAAGAACTATATGGAAAGACAATTCAGGAACTGGCTATGCACGAATAGTCAATGGATTGTCATTTGCTACATGGACAACAGATCTGATTGACATTGGTGATGACATTGAGATTTCATCTGTGTCAAGAACCTTGGAAGCATTCCAATTTCCAAAGCTTTACCAGTCAGCTGACATTGCAAAAAGAATAAAAGTCATAAAGAAGTCAATAAGCAATGTCAACTCAATACAATATTAAGCTAGCTAGAAGACAGTATAAGAAAGTTGTTAAAGATGAACATTGGCGTTACAGATGTCGATTTAGTTAAGAAGAACAGCAATGATTTTTCATTTTCAAAAGAAGTCTTGAATGAAGTAGTTAATGAAGACTTCATGCAAGGAGCAAAAGACTTCTATTCAACATTGACTAGTGATTCAGACACAACGGCTAAGTCATACATATGGCAAGCGTTGTCAGCTGTCACTGATGATGTTGGAGAGACATTATACTAGAATGTTCTAAACTATGTAGACAATGTGTCTGACATTGACACATGCAGCATAAAAGCATTGCAGTCAATGGTGCAGTTGCTTGGAACAAGATACAATGTTCTTGATGGAATAGTTGAATTACCATTAGAGCTAGCAAATCTCATTGATGTGTTTTCAATGAGAAGAGAATGTCTTGTCAATTCACAATATGTGTGTCAGTAGATGGTTGAAAAGATGAAAAGTGTTTCAGCCTTGTCTGCTGTTGACATTTCAGAGAATGATTTGATATCTAGCACAAACAAATATCGCAGTGAATCAAAATTAAGCAATGACTAGAGACTTTCTGCATAGATTTCTGCATCACCAGCAATTGACATCAGCCAATTAGACAAAATGATGTATGATACGATTTCTGCTACTATCATGAACTTTTTAGATCTGTCATATGGAAAGATGACAGATGACAAGCCAATCAGGACAATTCTTTCAAACAGCATACTTTGCTCAGGCTTTGACATACCAAACAAGTCACAAAGCAAGATAGATGAATACAAGACAAGATGGCATATACCACCAGAATTCAATCCAGAAGATGCAGTTGAAGACATTGAAGCAGGACTTTCAACAATAGATGACTATCAAGAGAAGTACAAAGGCCTAATTGAAATTGAATATGACAGAGAAAATGCAGCTTTGAACAAACTTGAGCCAATGACAAGATATGCATATTTCAAAGAGAAGAAAGTCAAAGAGTACTACAAGTTTGTTCAAGACTAGTATTTGCAGATTGCAGACAGATACAACAATGCTACAAAATATGATGTTGACAACACATACTTGCTGTTAGATTCATCAAAAAATGGAAAAAGTGCGCTTGTTGTTGATCCTTTGATGCAAGAAGATGGTGGCATAAAAGGATATATGGTAAATGCAGTTGTGAACAATCTGCTAGATGTCATCCATAAAGTCCAAAATCTTCGAGAGTATTTGAAGTCACATGCTCAACGAGCATTCATGAAAGGAACATTCCTTCTCATATCATATGCTGTGAATGAGTATTTGAAGCAAAATATATATCCAACTGTCTAGAAGTTCCATACTGGTGGAGAATTTTTGTCTGCAACAAGCTTTGATGATGATGGAAGACCTATAGAATATGAAAAGATAAGTGTTGATAATGACTTAGAGTACTCTTCAGATGAGAATGTCTTAGAGCTTATTGAATATGTTGACTAGACATAGTACTTCAACATCAGAACTGATGTAGACAACTTAAGCACAAAAGGTTTCTCTACATTGAATGGAAAGTATTGGAATGCAGAGAACACTACTAATGGTGCAGCAACATTTGTTGACTCTACAAATGTCTTGAATTCGGCTGACAAGTCATAGATAATCATTGGAAAGCAGATGCAGTTAAATGCAATTGCTGATTTCTATGACAACATCTTGTCTAAGCCAGAAAACAAGCTTTCAAGTGGAAATACCTACATAAACAACTTCTTGACATCAGTCTTTGCTTCTGGTGCAGATGACAGCTGGTGGCATGATGCTCATAAGAAAGTCATGGCAACATTGTCAGACTAGACTAAGACAATTGACATTGACAACTATGTTGATGCAGTGTCGGCTGCTAGAACTGCAGACATAACTGAGCGAATATTGTCAGCATTTGAATCTCCTGATGGATAGACAGTGAAGTTCTAGCTAGATCTTGCAAAGCAACAATATATAGACAGTCTATCTTCAGAATGCGACAACATCATTGACAATCTTCGTGATTGGTTGGACAATGCTCTTGTAAACATTGATGATTTGCTAGCAACACTTGAAAGCTACCATTCATAGTTTGTCAATCTTGAATCTAGATGTGATGTGTTGTACAATGCTTATGGATCATAGACAACTGGATTTATAGCAAATGAAGATTATTTGAAGAAGAATTTAGACAACTACATTTACCGTGCACGATTCAATTTAGACAACATACAAGAGTTTACAAGAAACAACATTATTGTTCAAGGCGACATATTAGCTTCAACACACGCTAAAATACTAAATTCATTGCATGCATTTTGCAAAAGCACTAAGTACTTGTCACATATTAGCATAAATAGTGCATTTGATATTGCATCAATAATGCGACTTAGCATAAATGACTTCATATATTTGACATATTCTTAGTTGTCAGCAACTAAAGAAACAGTACAGTCACAATATTATGAAGTAAGCTACAATGCTGCAGTAGAGACATTAGAAAACGCAAAGACTAAATTAGCGTTTGAAATAGAAGAAATAATTGCAGATTTGCTTGCATTGTTCAAGAGTAGACTTGACAAAATTTCATTAGGTGAATTTGATGATTTGTCAATTCTTTTATCATCATATGACTTCTACAACGCTACATTTAGCATAGTTGACTCTATCAATTCAGTTTCAGCCGCATTAGACTATTCAGATGATGCATGGTACAAGTATAAATGCAAGCTTTTCATGAAGTATACTGGATAGGATGTTGGAGACACTCCACATTATTATCTTGAAAACAAAGTCCATCCATCATACTAGATACATCCATGTCTTAGTAACTTTGTGCAGAAAGTAGATTTTTCATATCCAATAATGAACTTAGGTGGAATGGCTGATGACATACTTCAGCAATATGAGTCCTCATTAGTCTGCTCAATAATAACATCAAATGGCTATTTGAAGGAAATGTGGAAAAATCCAATGAACAGCAACACAGACTATGTTGTAAGATATGAGCAAGAGAACCACATTGACTCAAACTTGTCTGCCAACTAGTATTTTGGATGGGATGGATTGATTCATCCAGACATTCTTGCTAATCATATGATTCAAAGTACTTTAAAGACAGCAGATCTGGAAACTATTTTGTCTGGTCAAAACTTATTGTCAGATGAATATAAGAACTACAACAATATAATAGACAAGTATAAGACAATATACAAGCAACTTACAGCATGTGACATAAAGCAATACGGTCTAGATTGGTATGGAAACTCATATATCCTTCTTTCTGGAAATAACAACAACACATTCAACAACACGCTATGGTTCAGACCTAAGAACATTCCAATACCATTCCCTGCATTTGCATACACTGATTCAAATATGGAAGAAAGCAGTATGAGCTGCTGTGCTTTCAGCCATATATCTACATCAAACACATACTTCAAGAACATTGTTCCAAAAAACATTATTGATTAGATATATGTTCCAGAAATAATAGATTTCAATTTCACTCAAGACAACACTGTTCTCATGTTTAGATGCAAAAATGCAACAACTAGCTTAGATGAACTAGTATTTGGAAAAGTAATACAAGACAAAGACAATGTCACACCAATAAGATGGCATTTCTTGCAGGACACATTTAGCAGAATAGAGCATTTGACTTTGCCTACAGATGCAAGTTGGGAATTTGCATGCTGGTATACAGAAAGAACACAATTTGGTGTAGTGTATGTAAATGACTATGCTGAATATGCACGAGAGAAATGCAACATATATGTGTCAAAATTTGACAGACAAACAACACATGAGAATGTTGCAACTAGTGTTGACATTTCTACTCCATATAGAAATTCTAATGTCTTTGCAGATTGTGATGTCAATGGAAAAATAGCACTTGCATATTCATTGTCTGGAGATAGATATTCAGGAAAGCTTGATACATTGAAAGAAGATTCAATGCAGTATACTGGAAAGCAACTAGCAACAAATGACTTGCTTAGCACATATGGTGACACAACACTCTATAGCATAGCAGCACAAGAGATATTTGTAGCTGGAAATTCAATATTTGTGCAGAAACTAAAAGTGTACAAGCCAATGCAAGAAGCTGGATTCATTCTTGCTACAACCAACACTGACATTTCTGGAACTGGACTTATGGATGAACTTTCTGCTAATGGTGTTCTTAAGTTCAAGCTAGCTGTTCCAAGTGCTAGCATTAGTGCTGGAATAGACTTTAGGCATGTATGTCCAATACGACAAATAGAAGGATATAGATCTGATTTGACAGAGGAGACAACTGCATACCATTATAATACTAGTGAAGTAGCAATGTCTGGAGTTATTTCTGGTCATAATAATGTTCACTTCTTTGAGTCAGTGTACAACTAGTATCTAGCTACAATGAATGATGAGCAATTCTATGAACTTGCTGAAGCAGAGCGTATTGGAAGAAAGAATCCAGACAAAGTAGCAATTTAGGCCAATTTTGACTACTAGCAGCTAGCACATTATGATGTAGCTAAATATCTTTCAGCAATGCGTTCAGAAGAATCTATATCTAAACATAGTGATGACATTACAGACGTATTGAAGCATAGAGGATTTGTTCAACCATATATGATGGCAGAAGGTTCTATTCCTTAGACATATCAGTATGGTGCATATATAGTTGAAAATAGTAATGGTAAGCAAAATGCTTTTAAAGCAGATCGCAGTGCTAAGATTCTAGATAATATAAAAACAAATACTGCAGTCATAAAGCTTGATCAAAATGAAGAACTTTCAGTCAGGTGGATAAAAAGAACAAATGGTGAAATAAAATTAGATTTTAACTCATTATTATATATTGATAATGATGATGCTTATGGCAATCTTCCAGAATGGCAAAACAATTTTAATTCAATATTAAGTGGTAGAAATGATACTAACAAAAAAGATGTAAATGAAAGAAACAAGTTGAATCTATTCTTAAATCTTGACTATGCTGGTGAAGCAGGAATAATCAATACTTGGTCGCAATGGAGATCATACTTAATCTACAAGAATACATGGATGGTAAAGAACATATCAGATAGTGAACCAAAATTCATTCTAGCTAAGCTAGATAGAACAAAGCTTGACAAGCCTGATGGCACAAACATTGCATAGCAAGTTGCAGGAATTGAGTATAATGATTTTCTTCTAGCATCATCTAGAAGCCAATAGACGCAAATATAGCCAGAAACATATCTTGTTGTAGCAGAAGGACCTATATTGAGGTACATTTCTTTTGAATGATTTTAACAAGTGTAAATAAGAAAGAGATTTATGTAGACAGTGAATGAGAACATACCAGTGACAAAAGTTGTTAAAGTGTCAGAACTAAGGACAGTTGACTACATTACAGATGATGCAATGTTCATATGTGTCTAGAATGGAAAGTCATTAAAGACTACATATGGAGCATTGAAAGACATTTTGCTTAAGCAAGTTCTAAAAGATGTGCAATAGAAGATTTCTTATCAAGCGGAGCTAGAGCAAGCAGCATTAAGCTCTACAGATGAATTGCTTAAAGCAAGCACTAATGCGTTGTCAAGCCGTTTAGCTGAAAATACGATAAAGACTAATAGAACATCAAATGCAGTAGACACTTTGTCAACAAATCTTGCCAAGATGAATGATGACATGCAATAGCAGTTTTCTTCTTTGCTAGAAAACTACTAGAGAATGAGCAATAGAATAGAGCAAATTGACACTAAATACTCTACATTGCCTTCAAATGTTGAATCTATGCTTGACATTAGCAGCAAAGCAATCATGAATAGCTTTGAGCAACTTAAGAATGACATTTCAAGCTAGGCTAATTCAACATCTATCTAGTACAAAAAGCTTTTCAAAAACATCAGTGCTAGCATTGAAAAAGGCAAATCAGAGTTAAATGATTGCAAGAATTAGATTGATGTATCAAACAACACATTTGAAGATGCTATAAATAAAATAAAAGACAGATTGAATAAAGATAAAACTATTGTTGAAGACAAAATTGCTAATGTTGAAAGCAATATCAAAAAGAATACATCTGACATAGGCAGTAATTTTGATTCTGCAAAAGTACAACTTTCTTCAATGGAATCGCAGATAGCAATATTAAAGAACCAAATAATTTCAATTAATGATTAGATGAGCAGTTTAGTAGAAGAAAATGCAGAATTGCAGAAAAAAGTCAAAGAGCTAGTTGCATACAATGAAGATTCTTATTGTGCAACTGTAAATGAAGGAACTGATCTATGAACATACAATCAATAAGCGAACTTAATGCATTATCAGATAAATATGAAGCAATACGTTCTTTATCAGCTGTACTTAGCACTGATACATCAGCAATTCATGATTTTAATGAAATAGCTCCAGCTATTTGCACAGATACGGATGTAAGCAATATCTTAAATAAAGTTGCTTTTGATGTGTTGTCATGCAAAGATTTCTATGTTGAAGCATCATATCAAAGTGGCAACAGCTACTAGTCATTGAAGTTCAATTTAGGCGATGCACTTTCAAGACTAGCAAAGTCTTTAGCATTGATAGCAATAAAGAACTTGAATGCATTGACAAAAGAAAGAGCTGATGACTTATATGTTCCATTTTCTGGAAACATTGGAAGTGATAAAGCTGTATCAGGTCTTTGGATTTAGTAGACTGGAGCGGCTGATAATACTACTGCATTAAGTGTTGATGGTCCAGTATTTGTATGTAATGCTAGCAAACAAAAATTGCTTGAAATAAATCCAAATAATTCAATTAGTTCATCTACTATTACAATAAATGGCGGAACATTTAATGCTTCTAGCACATCAAGCAATTTTAGTAAATTGACAGCAACTGAGATCAAAGCAACAAACGAAATTAGTACTGCAACATTAAAAGCAAATTCATTATATGCTGGGTTGTCTAACAACACATGGAATTTTACACAACAAGCTAACAATATTACTTGCAGTATAGCCGGTTGTTTGACAGCTAATACTGGAAACTTTGTAAATTTGACAGCTACTAATCTTACAGCTAATACTGCATATGCAGGAAAGAATTCAGATGATAAGTATACGTTGACAGCAAATGGAACTGGTGTTACTACTAGTGCTTTGACTGCTGCATCATTAGCTTGCAATGGCAATATCAATAGTACTGGTTTTATTCATTCAAATGCAAGCATATCTTGCGCTGGAACTCTTAGTTCTACAACTGCCCTTTGCACTGGTGGTGGATTTAATTGCGCAGGAGCTATTGAATGTGGTGGAAACATCCATGCAGATGAAAGCATATCTTGCGCTGGAACTCTTAGTTCTACAACTGCTCTTTGCACTGGTGGTGGATTTAATTGCGCAGGAGCTATTGAATGTGGTGGAAACATCCATACGATTGAAAGCATCTCATGTGCTAAAAATCTTAGCTCTACAGCCCTTACTGTTGGTGGCAATATTTCTTGTAGTGGTACGTTGACTGTTAGTACAGCGCTTAAAGCAGGATTTTCTACACCTGAAGGTGGATCAGAATAGATAAATCTTTATGTTCCTAATTCTGGTGAAATTAAGATAGCATAGCTTAGTTCAACTACTATTAAATGCAAAGATCATTTGTATGCAGGTCATGATAGTACAACATGGAATTTAGACGTTCCAAATAGTGGAACAATAGCAATTAATAGCTTAGCAGCTACTAATTTGACAGCAGGAATAAAAACAGGTGCAGCAGGATTTAATGTTCTTGTAGCTGGCTCAACAGAAAACAAATTGACATTAAATGCATTAAATGTAACAGCAACAAATGGTTTGACAGCAGCTGGAATATCAGAGCTTACTGCTAAAGCAGCATGTTGGTCATGATAAGAAGCAAAATTCTATGTATGGCAGTTTTAACATAAAAGGTCTTAAGAAGACAACTAATGAGACTATAGTAGAAGTACAAGTTGGTACATCAACTAAGTACTTCATGCTAAGTCAAGTTGCAGGTGATGACTAGTTTGACAGAAAGTCATAGGCAAACAAAGACAGCTTGCTGTTGAAGTCTGGAGAGATCATACACAACATGTATGATCTTGACAAGCTATGGTATCATAACCAAGCAGCTAGAAGACATAGATATCCTTATGAGCAAGAGAACTATGACTACTAGCATATATATAGAAAGCCAAATGAGAAAGAACATCAGACATTGTCAAGCATGACAAAGCTTGGTGACACTATATATGCATTAGACACAATGGGAACAAAAGGCCATTCATTCATCAATGATGAAATGTACAAATGGCTTATAAATGACAATGGTTGGAGCACTCCACCATGCAGCTACATTGCTACAATGCTGTATGCATACACATCAGGAAACCAATGTCTATCTAATTTGATAGCTGCTAATTCAACTGACAACACTTTGTCAAACTACTATACCACAGAGCAATTGCAGTCAACTGGAATATTTGCAACATCAGCTATGATTGGTGTCAAATACAACACAATATATGAGATACCAGGAAGCATTAAGCAAGACTATAGCAAGAATGAAGTTATAGCTAACACATTCAAGACTAAAAGCTAGTACAATGCTGAATGGACAATGCTGTCATCTGATGGTTGTGCACTTTCTGATGCTAGAAGCTATTCAGAAGTACGTAGTTGCGGTGGAACACTTTGGTTGAAGTACAAGACTTCTGAAAACTATGTAAAACCAAACGCCGGCAATGATCTTTACACAATATATCCAAATTTCTGCAAGAAAATAGAAGTAACAACAGCGGCTGGTAGTAGTCTTCATGCATCAAGCACGCATGTAGAAGTAATAACAAGAATAAATAGAGGTGTAGAGTCGCCACAGCATAAGACTTCATTGTATTCATTGAATCTTAACACTACACTTATAGACAAGATATTTTCAGATCAAAGCATCACTTATAAAGAAAATGTTCCATTAGATGCTACTGGAAAAATTGACTATTCTGGAACACCTTCATCAAGTGAAAATATAATTGTAGATGACAAGAAGCTTAAAGCGTTGAAGTAGACTATCAAAAATGAGATAAAGAACTGCATAAGAAACATTGCAGAAAACATTGCTCCAGCTAATAGTTAGTTGTTTTCAGTATCAGTAAATGAATAATTTATAAACCAATATTAGTATTAAGTGTCTTAAGATGGCATTTGCAGTCATTTGGAAGTTTAGTTATATTGTTTAATATAAGCTTTACTTTATCCTCAGTATAAAGAACAAGATTTTGCCCTTTTCCTTCATCTAAAAAAAGGCTATTTATCCATTTATTTACGTCAGAATATTCGCTATCAAATATTAGCTCATTTAGCCAATCTTTTTTATTTGTTTTTATAAGAAGCCAAAGCTTGAAAAATAAATCAGGTTCTTTTTTAAGAAAATAGTTATCTTCATAATATGTGTCAACATAAGCTTTTAGTGCTTTATTAGATCTAATAATATTTTTATTTGAATTCATGTTCAATATTTACTACATGTTTGCTAATTATTAGGAGAAGTAAATAGTAATAAGCAATGTAGTTTACGTATGACATATAGAGTATTTAGAACAATGTAATTGCTAATGCAATTAAGTGGGCAAATCAAGACCGTAGTGCAAATGACAATTTGTCAGCTGTTTCAATTGCTGATAATATAGGAGACTATTCTACTGCTACATTACAAGATTTAACGTGTTTAGTTAATACAACAGACAATCTTAATTCAAGATTTAAGAAAGCTAGATATTCTATTAGAGATAGAATAGCATTGTATTCAAATGCAGTCAATAATTCATTGAGTACATATATATAGTTGTTAGATAAAGTAAAAGACAGTATTAAGTCAGATAATGACACTCAACTAGTATTAGCATCATTTAATAATACAATACAATTTGTTTAGACTCCACAAAAAATAGAATTTAGCTATGTTGTAAGAGCAGACGGTGAAAACTTTGTAATTAAAGACGGAGATGATGCAAGACAATTTGGTGGTTTTAATGGTGGATTAGCAATATCAGAATTTCTAAAAGAATATATTGAAAGAATTAAAACATATGAAATTACTTTACCAGTTGGACATCGTAGATTTTATTATATAAATAACACTGCTGGAGTTGATAATTATGCTGTAAAAAACGCAATTTTTTCATTAGAAGCTAATATTGTTAGTTATTTTGATTTTGATATGATGTTAGTTCGTCATATTAGTAGTAATAAAATAATATATGATTCAATTGCATGCATTTATGATATAGTAATGCAATTGTATTGTTTTTATTTAGAGTTAATGAAAGTATGTCCAATAAGCATCAAAGCAGAATATCATATATCATAGATAGGAACATTAGAGAGAATATTGACATCTAATAATGTAAATACTAAAGTAGAACTTGAAAGTCCTAATTCAAAATGGCCATAGGCACTTTTAACATAGATGATAAACTAGTCAGAATATACTATAACATTTACACCATATTCTGTAACGCATTTTCCAATACAGCAATTGAATTTGAACATATTGAATGGAAATATAGATAAAGCCGCAACATCACAATACACTATTACTAATTTGTTTAATGTGGCATATGGAAATTTTGCAAATACATCTAGAAATTTTGAAAATTCATCAGATGGATCTAATGGAGTATTTTCATATTTTATTAATGTTGAAGATAATCGTAAAGTACAGACTTTTTCTGAATTTTAGCAGATGTTTTTGCAATATATAAAACAAGGAGATATTATATCTTTGCCTTCTATTCTAATTGCTATAGATCAAATATTTGACTATTGGCTTAATAATATGCAATCAATATCTATTAAGATCTAGTTATGCCATCAAAATTGCCATACAAATGTTATGACAACATCAGTTGCCACACTTGTTTGTACTTGTAGAGGTTGGGAGAGCAATACTGTACAAACAGATGTAACTAGTAAAATTCCACAAAGTAAAGTGACAGACACAGGAGATGGTGATAGTTCAGAAGATGACTAACATTATTAAACATTATGAAAATAAATGATTTTTATACATCAAACTATGTTGGTGAATTTTCAGAAATATCTTCAACAACTATAAATTCTACAATTTCTAAATATGTAGATTTAATACGTTAGAACAGTATTACCAATACATCAGAATTATACAATACTGATGCATAGGAAATATTATATTCAAATGCAGAAATGAAGTCATTTGAAGGTGGTGGAATAACTGAAACAGTTCCGCATAAAGATTCAGTTCAAACACATTTGCTAGAAGATATATAGAAAGGAATAAAAGGAATACTTACTGCAAATGAATGGCAATCTAGATAGCTTAATTTTTAGAGTTTCATCAGCGCCACTGTTAGAAACCAAGGCTATAATGACGATGATTTATTTTATTATAAATGGAGTGATTTATCAACAGTATTAAACATAAGTTTTAAAGAACTTCCGCCAATAAGATTTTAGACTTCATCAATAATAACTGCTGAAAGTTTCTTTACTTTAATGAAGAATTTAAGCTATGTTTTGCAAAACATATATTCAGTTGACTATAGAATAATCTATAAAAAATACATGTCACATATTGATTTTTTTGTGATGAGTCCAGCATATTCAACTTGTCCTAATGGTAAAGTGTTTAGATATTACAAAGGAAGCAAACACAAAAATGAAAGGTATAGATATTTGTTGTTTAGTGATGTAGTCATAACAAGTCCACTATTTAAGCATACTATTATATCAAACTCTTACAACAACAATGAACGTATAATAGGAACTTATACTCCAGCGCATGGAATTATAAATAATAATTGTTTGTACAATGGTGAAATAAATGGTGATAATATAGGCTTTAGTGCAGCACTTGGTGGAGTAAAATTAGCATATGTTCCAATACAATTGCAATCAGATATTCCTAATTTCAACATTGAAAGTAATGTTGGAAGCAACGGAGTCTTTACAGCGTATAAGACAATAAGCTACAATAAAAGCAATGTATTAGAGAATTTTGTAAGTGGAATGCAAACATTTGTAGAAAAAGGAAAGACAATAATAACATACAAATTTGTAATAAATGCAATAAATATGCTGTTTAAGGCATGGCTTAACTAGTTGAATGTTATGACTATAAATGTCTATGCATGTCATAGCAATTGTCACTATAATGGTGCAAATGTTCCAAGTGATGAACTTCCACCTAGCACTGTAACATTTGAGTATTCTTATAAAAACTACCCAACTGACTTATCAACTATACTTGCTTGGGGAGATACATATTTAGGTACAGTACCTAGTGTAGAAGTAAAAGATTCTGAAGTTAAATACAAGTATAAGTATGGAAACTATGTATTTTTTAGTAAAAATAATCATCTTCATATTCTAAACATATCTATTACATGCCCAACTAATCCAGCCGCTGTATAGCAATCAACATATGAACTTGATTTTTCTAATAGCAGTAAAGCAGCAGTTCCAATGTTTTTGTATTAGTAGTTTACTAATGCAAATACAACTGATAGTTTAACTGCTAATTTTACATTGTCTAGCGCAGAATATACTAATACTACTTTTTACACAGTAGAATTTGTTTTGAGTAAAATAACAGATGCTGATAATCCAATTGCATCACGTTTTATATCTATAAATGGATAGAATTTTCTTTCTAGTTAGTAGGGTAACAACATAATTGCTAAAGTTTAGTTAGAAAATAATTCAGTTTCAGCATTAGAAAGAATATCAAAACTTGACAAAATTTCTAACTACATTGCAGCTGAGAATTTAGATGAATCTCCAGCAGCAAAATCGTTTGGAGGTTGGTACTATAAAGTTGAAAAAGTAGAACATCCAATAACAGATCTAAGTAGTAGTGCAGCAATACCATATAGTAGTAGAATCTTTACTTTATCGGCTAAATGGATAGATATTGCTACACTTACACTATTTCCAAATGGTGGAAGCATAATAAAAAATGATAATGTTGTGCAATCTTTTACTAAATATTATCCTTATGATACTATTCCAGCAGCTACTGGCCTAGAAGTTTCTTTAAGTGACTTTGTAGAAGATAACTTTTTGACATTAAGCGCTGATACTAGTGCTTTTACTGGAAATATTCTTAATGCTCCAAATGGCGACATAATAGCAACTCAAACAATTAGCGCTGACAGCCATATATCAGTATATCCAGAGTGGAAAGCTTTGTCAGTATATTTCAATGTTCCTAATACAGTAAAACTCGTTAATTCTGAAAATACTATTATTACTGCTATAAATCCTGCAAAATATGTTTATAAATTATGTTTTTATGAAGATGGTAGAGTTCAATATAAAACTAGAAGCACTAATGCTGTAGAACAAGAATTTTATTTATCAGGTTTTGATCCAGCAAGATATCGAATAAGTTGGTACAATAAAAATCCTCAAGCTGATAATTCAAGTCAATATTCATTTAATGTAGATAATGAAATACTAGATGTAATGAGTTGCTATCTCAAGCTTGATTCTATAAGTTGATTGATATGTTAGCATACATTAAAATGGTAAAAACAAAGTAAATATGTCTAAATAAACAAGAAAGCGGCAAATTGAAATGGCACTTTCACAAGAGATATATGACTCAACAGAACTAGCTAAAGCGCAAGTAGCTAACTCAGATTTAAGCGATGACTACAAAGCGTCATTGCTGAAGCTTCTCAACATAGCAGCAGTCGCTACAAATGGAATAAAGCCAGAAGAGAAAATACAGAAGATGACAGAAGCAATCTAGATGCTTGCTGTCTCTCAAATAGCTTTCATAACGCATATTGATGAAAGGATATTTGAGATAAACAGACGGCAATGTGCAGACTGTAAAGCAATGAAAGTAGCTAATGATATTGAAGAAGCAGAGAAGAACAAGAAGATAATTGAAGAGTACAAGAAAGCGCATGGGATTGCTGGAGATGAAGTTCCTCAAGGCGCAGCATTTCAGTATGGAGTAGTCAAGTCAATTCTCATGAAGCCATATGTATGGATGTTTGGCAGTGTGGCAGTGTTTTCTCCATTCTTGTCTGACATTGTGAAGCAGATTTTAGACTTTTTCTCGAAATAACTAATTGACGAACAAAGAGAAAGACTGCTGGGACCTAGCAATAGGTCCTTTCGCAGTTTACATTTCCTTCTAAGATGATATAATTTAATTATGAAAGTGATGTTGACATCAGATCTTCATGGCCAACTAGATGGATTTGAAGAAGCAGCTAGCAACGCAGACATAGTTGCAGTTGCAGGAGACTTTGCTATGCTGAAAGGCAGAGGTTCTTGGCACATCTATGACCAGAAGAAATGGGTCTAGAAGAAGTTCATTCCAATTCTTGAAAAGCTCTGTGATGTGCAGTTTGTCATAGTTCCAGGAAACCATGACTTTTGTGTTGAGCCAACTAGATGCAGAAGCATGGCAGCAAATGGCCAAGACATGCATTTAGATTGGCCAGAGAATGTGCATTTTCTTCTTGACAGTGGTTGTGAGATAGATGGCTTCAAGTTCTATGGCACTCCATGGGTTCCACCAATAAGTTGGAGCTGGGCATTTGAGTCAGACTTACAGCAGCTTAAAGAGAAGTTTGCAAAGATTCCAGAAGGCTTTGACTTCTTGATTACGCATTGTCCACCATTTCTTGGAAGAGAATGTGATGTTGACAGGTCAATCCAGACAGACTCTGAGCATTTTGGCAGCTATGCGCTAGCAGAAGAGATTCTTGCTAAGAAGCCAACTTATGCAATTTGCGGGCATATACATTCTGGTGACCATTCTGGCCATCTGTTTGGTAGCACAATGGTGTTCAACGTCTCAAGACTTGATGAGAGATATGACATAGCTTATGAGCCACTTTGGCTAGACTTGAAGGACAAGCATGACTAAGAAGCAGCTAGCTAAGAAAGCAGGAAAAGGAAAAGATCCTGCATCAGTTAGAAAGATCACTTAGCAGTTTCATGACTTGCTTCAGTCTGCTCCAACATGGAGTGAAGTCTAGGCAGAGCGTAAGCGAAAGCTAGCAGCCTTAGGAAAAGAGCCAATTGACTTGATGGCGCCAAATGGTGTCAGAAGCGCAGACATGCTTGATGACATCTACCATACAGAGACATGGCAAGCTATGCAAGTGAAGCTAGCTACTTATGGAATGACATTGCAGATTGAAGACCATGTATGGCTTTGCAACACATTAGCTTACCATTATGGATTTTGGCCTCATACACGACTAAGATTCAAAGCATATTGCTAGCTTATATAGAAAGATTTGGATTGTTTAGCAGTAGTTGGACAAAGGAAGTTTGTCAGCTTTGTCAAGAGAGAAGCTGAATATCTTGACAAGCAGATGAAGATTGATCCACTTTATGATGTTCCAGGAAGAAGAGATGAGCTGAAAGCTTGGCTCAAGCTGCTTGATGTGATGAAAAGATGCTAGAAGAGAAATGACGCAATTAAGAAGTCAAGAAAGAAGAAGTTATGGTAGATTGGCTGAAAAGAAAGAGAATGAACGTCCTAGTTGTAGGAGCTAATGGAATGCTTGGAAGTGCAGTTCTTAAGCATTTCCAGAAAGAAAGCATGAAGAAGCATTCAAAAATCAACAGTTGCATAGGATTGGCTAAAGAAGACTATCAGCTTGGCAGCTTCTCAACAGCTCTTGCTAGAATGTGTGAAGACAAGATGGTTGATGTAGTGATAAATTGTGCAGCATATACTGACACAGCTGGTTGTGAAGACAAGCAGAACTTAGAGAAGTCATACATAGCAAATGTCCTTGGTGTAAAGAATTTAGCTTCTACTTGTGCATACCATAAAGTGAAGCTTGTCCATATCTCAACAGACTATGTCTATTCGCAGCACTCATACATGTACTAGCCATGGATATATGAGTTTCCATGCAACATGTATGGCATGCAGAAGTTGCTTGGTGAAAGAGAGATGCAGCTTGAGTATGCGCATTGGCCAGAAGGACAGCTTATCTGCAGAATGTCATGGCTGTATGGAAACACAAAGAAGCATCTTTTCATGCACAAGATCTTAGCTGCAGCATATAGAGCTAGAGCATTGATGGCAGAGCAGAACAAAGATGAAGCTGTAATCAAAGCAGCAGCAGACTAGTTTGGAAGTCCATAGACAGTAGACTCTGCAGCAAGCAAAATCTTGAACTTAGTTTGTGAAGGTGTGTATGGAACAGTCAATTGTTGGACAAGCATCTTAAATGAGACAAGATTTTCTTTTGCATAGCATATACTCAAAAGCTATGCCAATATGGTTGACAGGCGTCTAGCTCCAGTTAAAGTAGAAGCATGCAAGTCAACAGACTTTGTCTCTGTTGTAGAGCATCCACTGTTCTCAGACAAGACCGGTCTGCCAAATGAATATCTTGCTTCTAATTCATCATTTTGCAAGCTTGGAAGTGGTAGAAAGTTCACAAACATGCTGCTTAAGACTAAAAACAGCATTGATGACATTCTTCTAGACTATGGTGCAATAGCTTCGTTCATACGAGACAATGGCAATGCTCTTAAAGAGCATGTACTTGGAATGCTTGATGACAAGACAAAAGACATATTGAGCAAATTACCAGAGTAGTAAATAGTAAAGTGGTAAAGGACAGACCGTAGATGAAATTTAGAAGCATTCTAGCAGCATTGTTGATTCCATTTGCATGTTTCAGCGCAGAGTATGTGACAACTAACTTGAATGACAGTCTTCATACAGAAATAACTTATGATGCTGCTACTAACATAGACATACGTCTTGTAGAGATTCGCTCTCTTGACATTGACTTGACAATATCAAACAAGTTCAGTCTTACATGGTGTAGTCCAAGAAAACTTTCAGTTGAAAAGCTTGATGCAGCATAGATAGTTGTTGAGAAAGTAGAAGTTGAATACCTTACTCCAGAGAAAGTAGAAGTAGAGCTTTTGTCACCAGGCAAAGTAGAAGTAGCTGATGCACATTCAGCAAAGCTTCTAGTAGTTGACAATAGCATGTTCAAAGTTTTTTGGTCTGCAGATACATTTGCAGAACTAGACCAAATGAAGAAAGCATATTAGTTTGGCGCTTCATATGGTGGCTCTGGAAGTCCTAGAATGAAAGATCTAGAAAAGCTGTATGGATTTTCAAACTTATAGATGTACTACAAATGGCTGAACAAGCTATGGGACAACAAGACACTTGAAATATCTAAGATAAAGCCAACTGGATCATTCAAGCTTATTGGAGAAGCATGGATATACAGCAACAAATGGGATCAAGCTGTAAAAGAGCAGTTTGAAAGAAATCTTCAATGGACAAAGGCTAAAGGCTATGACGCAGTTCTTGTGCGATTTGATTGCAATGAAGACATGACAAATCTTCTTGAAATGATACAGGTCATACGAAGCAAGAGCATGAAAGTATTTTCAGTATATGTTGGCCGGGACAACACTTGTCCAAGATGGAATCCTTACATTGATCCAGACAAGCTTGAGCCATTCTTCAAGACTATAGCAGCTAAGTCAGATGGCTACATTCTTGGTTGGAGAGAGACATCAACGCATGTCCGCTTGATGCCAAACGAGTTCTTCAACTACCTTTGCAAGATGGCTAGAGAAGCAAATCCTAACATTCTGCTGTATGGTGAGATCTACTATGGATATACATCATCGTCTGCAGGCAGAAGGGCATTGTTCTACAACATTCCAAAGAATGTGACTGGTGTAGTAGTATAGAATATGGGATTTGTTGGCTACAATCATGGCTACATTGTATAGCAGTTGTTCAAGAACATAGTTCCAAACTACAAGACATATGACAAGATATTCCAAGTAGTAGGAAGTGGACCATACTACAGAACTAAGAATGGGCATAATGGTGCATACATTGAAGATCTTTCAATTGAAGAAGAGTATAAGACAAAACGCTCTGTAGAGAACTCTTTCAAGCGATATGGAGCTAAGACTTTGACATTGCTTCATGATGGAGTTGATGACAACTTCACTTTCTTAGTAGCAGATCCAAATGACATGAAGCATTGGAATGACACTACAGACAACTTACTTTATGACACAACACTAACAAAATAACAAAGGAAACAACAAATGAAAAAAATACTAATTGCAATAATGTTTGCTTCAATAGCAGCATTTGCAGACAATACTGTTCAAACTAGTATTGAACAACTAATAGCAGAAAAAAATTGGAATGTACTTTCAACAAATAGTTTTGATAGTAGCATTGTAAAGACATGGCAAACAACTGACGCTGAAGCTTTAGTAGAAGCTGCTATTTAGAATAAATTCTATTATACTGCTTATTCAGTTGCAACTGTAAATTCAAGAAAACCAACATTGATTGCTGCATGCTAGGCATTAGCTAATAATAATTTTATAACTAAAAAGAATGGAACATGCATGACTATTCATTGGTCAAATTCATTAGATTGTTATGAATGTCGTGATGTAGTTATATCAATGGTTGCTAAATTACGTTAGATTCTAGCAGAAAATATTCCAGCAAATATTGAAAACGTAAATCTACCAGCAATGTGCAATTTTATTATGGTAGCTAACAACAAGTTCAATCTTGAAAAAACACCATTATAGATATCTGATAGTATTATTAGAAATTCAGCTTTTAACTATATAAAACAACCAGCATTAACAATAAAAAACAGTGATTATAGTGAATAGTATGCTTAGATATATGCAAAATATTTTGCAGCTTTACCAGAAAATTCAGATCTTGCAATACGACAGAATGTTACATGGGAAAAACTTTCATATATAAATTGGCTTAATAAATATTATGGCACACAATTTAATGATATATTATATGCTAAATCAAATTTTGCTGGAAAATTGTATATTGCAGTAGAAACAAGTGATGCTGACAAAGTTCTTGATGTATTAGAATTTGTAAAACAAGATACACTTGATGCTGAAACTACTTATAAGATGATAGTAATTCTTAATGGTCAAAAAGCTGACTGGCGCCAAGCAGATGTGCTTAAAGCTCTTAAGAACATCAACAGCATGTACACAATCAGACTTTATGATGATCGTGATGCTTGGGAGCCGGTTCTTAGCAAACTTCGTGCTATGATTGAAGTTAGACAGTAATATAAGTCTGTCAGCTCACTTCTGGAAGCTTCTAGATTCATTCTGGAAGCTTCTGCAGTCTTAGAAGATAGTTATTATGTCTAATATTAGAGTAATCTAAGATTTATCTATGATAATGTTCAAGAAGTGCTACATTTTATGAACAACTAATCTTAGAAATGCCAGAATCTTAGTCTTTGAAGTAAGTAAAAATGGTCTAAATTAGTACGATGTAATAGAGTTATGGAAAACGAAGAAGTCAAAAAAGAAGTAGTTGAAGAAGTAAATGAAGAGCAGATCGTCCAATCACCATTCAAGAAAGACATAGTTGACAGTGATGTGACTTTGATTGGTGACAAGTCAACTATATGCCAAGTAGTCTAGCTGCTTGCATACATACGTCATGCAATATAGAACAACTTTCAGACTGAGATAAAGCTGAAAGTTGGCTATAAGATTGCTAATGGCACTTTCATGTTCGCTGTGAATGGTCTTGAGATTCCTGACTATCGTACACAAGAAGAGATAGAGATCAATTGATTTTAGGAAACATCATGAAGACAATATTGAAAAGAAGTGGAAAAGTAGAAGCTCTCTCAAAGAAGAAGCTTTTTGACTCTATATGCAATGCAAACAATGCTGTAGCAGAAGAAGAACGGCTAACAAAAAAGCAGATAACTAGAATAACAGAGACAGTTATTGCTTTTTGTGAAGATCTTGAAGAGCCAATTGACATTGACAAGCTTGAAGATGTCATTGAGAAGAAGTTGATGGAAGCTTAGGGATATGAAGTAGCTAAGAAGTACATCACTTACAGATATGAGAAAGAGCGTGTCAGAAATAGCAGAAGCTTGACTGAGAAGCTCACTGCGTCAAATGTGCAGAACCAGAACGCTAATGTTGATGAGTTCTCATTTGGAGGACGTATTGGAGAGACTGCTTCATTTGTCGCTAAGCAGTATGCTCTTGACCATCTTATCTCAAAGAAGCATGTCCACAACCATGTGAACAATGAAATCTACATACATGACCTTGACGCTTATGCAGTTGGCTCACACAACTGCCTTTCTATTCCATTTGACAAGCTTCTGAAAGAAGGATTCAACACACGCTAGACAGATGTGCGTCCTGCTGGCTCGGTCAACACTGCAATGCAGCTTGTCGCTGTGATATTCTAGCTTCAGAGCTTGCAGCAGTTTGGTGGAGTAAGCGCAACTCATCTTGATTGGACAATGGTTCCTTATGTTCGTCTAAGTTTTTGCAAACATTATTTTGATGGATGGAGATTTATTGATTTAATGAATGGCTCAAAACTTAAAAAAGAACATAAAACAGAATTGCCAATATCTAAAGATGAAATAAGAGAACTGCCAATTGATTCTGATTGGTACAATCATGAAATTCCAGCATATACATATGCAATGGAGAAGACGATTGAAGAGTTGAACCAAGCAGTTGAAGGAATGTACCACAATCTCAACACTCTTCAAAGCAGAAGTGGCAACTAGCTTCCATTCACTTCAATAAACTATGGAACATGCACACTTCCTGAAGGAAGAATGGTGACTAAGGCTCTTATTGAAGGAAGCATCAAAGGATGTGGCAAGTTCCA
>AUXO014899232.1_pt1 | contig 26028 bp, 28 predicted proteins | sample 768731 | NCBI WGS metagenome assembly AUXO01 (sample SAMN02715735, study PRJNA202380) | gut metagenome | biome: sheep rumen | host: Ovis aries | place: New Zealand: Palmerston North | reverse complement strand
CATAAAAAACTCAATAGCATCGTGAGCATTAACAATTCCACCAAGTCCCACAACTGGGATTTTTACTGCTTTTGCCACCTGCCATACCATTCTCACTGCCACAGGACGAATTGCAGGTCCACTGAGTCCTCCTGTATTAATAGAAAGCATAGGAATCCGTTTTTCTATATCTATCACCATTCCCATCAATGTATTAATCAAGGAAACAGAATCAGCACCAGAGGCCTCTACTGCTTTAGCAATACTTGCTATATCCGTAACATTGGGTGACAGTTTGACGATAAGTGTTTTCTTATATACCTTTCTTACAGCTTTGACCACTTCAGATGCGCCCTCACATGTAACACCAAATGCCATTCCACCAGATTTCACATTTGGACAAGAGATATTCAATTCAATCGCTGGAATCTTATCTAATTCATTGATTCTTTCAGCTGTAGCTACATAATCCTCTACAGTAGAACCTGAGACATTAACGATCATATTAGTATTAATGTCCTTAATGTCAGGATAAATATGATTACAAAAGTAGTCTACACCCTTATTCTGAAGTCCTACACAATTCAGCATACCACTTGGGGTTTCTACCATCCGGGGATAAGCATTTCCTTCTCTATGATTCAAAGTGGTACCTTTAACTATAATACCTCCCAAATCCTCCAGATTGATGAAATCCTCAAACTCCTTACCATACCCGAATGTCCCGGAAGCAGTCATTACGGGGTTCTTCAACTCCAAAGAACCTATTTTAACTCTTAAATCTGCCATAACAAATCGTTGATATTAAATACAGGACCATCTTTACAAACACATTTATGCCCTTCTGTTGTGTTTTCCACGCAACATAAACAAGCACCAACCCCACAAGCCATCTTATTTTCCAAAGAAACTTCACATTCAATCCCTTCAGCTTTGGCATAGCGTGCTACTGAAATCATCATGGGTTTTGGACCACAAGCCGAAATTCTATCAAATCTGATTTGATTCAAAATGGAATGCTGAGTTACAAAACCTTTTTCACCCATTGAACCATCTTCTGTTGTGGTATATACCGAACCCAACTCATGGAACTGATCCAATTCCAAAAGATCACTAGCGCTTTTTGCTCCCAATAAAAAAGTAGGTTCTGCACCTATTTCTTTTATACACTTTCCAAAATAAAGTAATGGTGCAATTCCCACTCCACCACCAACTAAAAGAATTTTTTGCTTAGGACTTAAGGGGAGGGTAAAACCATTACCAAGTGGTAGGATAACGTTAACGATCTCTCCAGATTGAACTTTTGCTAAAGTTTTAGTGCCTTCACCAACTTTTGCTATAAGAAACCATACCTCATTTCGCTCATAATCTACATAATTAATAGATATGGGACGACGTAAAAAGGTATTTTTAGAACCATCGATGCGGATTTCGGCAAACTGGCCTGGCAGCATTTCAGGTAACTTAGAATCATGAGTAAGTTTTAGTAGAGCATATCGTGGATGAGGAGAAGAATTTTCCACAACCCTTAGATCTAAAATGTATTTCTTCATTCGTAAACTCCATTAATCATTCTGTAGCCAAAGATAATACATTTTTTTTATTTGATTATTTTCTGGGAACAAAAACTTCATAGGTATCGTCATCGTAGAATACTTGAATCTCTTTCACCTTCCTTAATGGTTTGTCAATTATTTTTACCATCTTTATATCCTTAGAATCTGTATAACTTTGTGCCATTTGGTAACCGGACGCTAGAGTTTGCCCAGGAAACTGTTCATTAGAAATTGATGAGTGAACAGATTTTGATGGAATAGCACTAGGAGAAGTTCTATCCATTGAATCAGACTGTAATTTAGAATCAGGAAATAAATCACCACTAAAATGTAAAGCATGATCAGGCATGTCACTCTGGTCTTTTTCTACTAAAGAAGAAGATACTTCAGAATTTAACATGGAACCTTTACCATCGAGCAACCATAATAAATTTACCTCTGGAAAAGCAGAACGAATATTCTGCACAATTTCTAAAGATGGTTTGGTTTTACCTTTTAATATATTACTAAGAGTAGCAGCTGCAACTGAAATTTTTTCTGCAAATACATTTTGGTTATAACCTGAGTACTCAAGTAACTCCCTAATCCGATCTTTCATTTTCTACAATTTTTATTAGACAAGCACGTAAAAATGCCAAAAATAGACTGTTTTAATGATTTTACAAAGATAAAACATAATTTCTATTCATACAAGAAAATGAATTGATAATTTTAAATGTAAATTTTAAAATTCAAAATAATAAAATTTATAGTCATGAATACCAGCGACAGCATACTTTATATTAATGAATTTACAATTGTAAACGCAAGGTAACCTGCTGAAAGTAGAAAGAAAACAAAAAAAAATAATTATCTGGTTATCTTTTTATTATACTAAGAATAATCTTCAAATATTGAAGTAAAAAACGTGTTCCCTTGATTATATTCTGATCTGAACTGATTTAAAATTTTACAAAAATCAATAAAATATCTGGCTATCAATGAGTTAATAATATAGAATAAATTGTTATATTTATTCATTTATTTTAATGAATTCATAAAATTTACAAACATAAACTTAAATTCATGTCCGAGAAAAGGCTCCAACCTTTTACTTATTTGCAAATCGAATTAAAAAGCATGAATTTATAAAGATAAACCAAAGAAAAAGAACGCAAAAATCATCCCTAAATAAATGTTAAACGTAAATTTCATGAAGCTGAAAGCAGATTTTTTTGAGAATTTTCTGAAATTTAAAACCAGCCTTCAAAATTTAAAATTTTATGAGATCCTCAAGGGGTAAAAAGGATAGCTAAATAACTAGTTTTCTGCAGAAAAGGCCCCAAAATTATTGTCTAGAAAAAGCGTCAATCTAGATAAGAATAAAGAAAAGATAGCTTTCTAACAGAAAAAAGATGAATCTGTAGGGCCAAACCTACCCTAAAATTATAGGAAAATGGGGCAAAAAGGCACGCAAAAAAATGTTAAAACAGGATTAAGCTCTAACAAGAATCAATGCAGAATAAAATAAATCAGTTCTTGTAGTAATTCACCAGATGAAGCCATGCTATTACCAAAACCCTTAGATCTGGCATCAGTTTCCCTGATAGCAGCAATTATATTCATCGTTTTACGAGCACTGAAATTCTTCATCCCTATCATGTATTCTTTCACCTGCCAAGACATTCTCAAATCCAAAGCTTCCATCACCCCTGCCTCAGTTCTTGATGGAGCATAGTGAGCCAACATCAAATTAGAGAAATAAGAGAACAAAGTTGGTAAAACTTTTTGAATAGGATATTCTTTCTGATTTTTGTCAAAATAATTCACAATCCTATTTGCCTTGAAAATATCTTTTGAAATCAATGCACTTCGAAGTTCAAAGGTATTAAAATCCTTACTGACTCCGATATTCTGCTCTATCAGTTCAGGAGTAATAAACTTGTCACCTTTAATAACTAATTTATCCAACTCATTTGCCATTCGATTCAAATCAGAACCGATGTAATCCACCAGTAACTCCACAGACTTACTGTCAATACTCATTCCTTTACGTTGAACATATCCAGCTATGAAAGGAGGCAGTTCTCGCTCATATAATTTTTTACTTTCAAACAGGAATCCCACCCGTTCAATTTCTGCTGCAATTTTTTTTCTCCTATCCAGGACACCATTCTTGTGACAAAAGACAAGGATAGTTTGGGGCTGTGGAGACTTTAGATAAACAGAAAGCGGATCCAAATTCTTCAAATTTTGAGCCTCTTTAACCAAGACGACTTGATAATCGCTCATCATCGGATACCGTCTAGCAGCCATTAAAATGGCATTTATATCGGTTTCTGCACCATAAAGAGTAGTAAAATTGAAGTCTTTCTGTTCATCGGTCAACACATTACTTGCTATATAATCAGCTATCCGATCTATGTAATAAGACTCTTCACCCATCAAATAATAGATAGGTTTAAACTGACGCTCTTTTATGCTGCGCACCACTACATCGTAAGTCAACGTTGATTCTTTCTTTGCCATTTCAGTACTTTTGACTACTTTTGCAAAGGTAATGTTTTTATTCTATAAAACCTTGCTGAGATTTTGATTTTTTAAACCACCTGACCATGTGATTGGAAATATGGAAATTTTGAAGCCCTTAAATTTACCTCCTTTTGACCCCAAAATAAGAAAAGGGAAAGATGATAAGCTAAGTATATTTGATCCACTTCGGAATAAATACGTGGCTTTAACTCCGGAAGAATGGGTAAGACAGCATTTCATTCATTTCCTTATAGAACATAGAGGATACCCTCAGACACTTTTAGCCAATGAGATAGCCATAACTTTAAATGGAACGACTAAAAGATGTGACACCGTACTTTATGACATTCACATGTCTCCACAGATGATTGTGGAATATAAGGCTCCTAACATTCCCATTACACAAAAAGTATTTGACCAGATTACCCGTTATAATATGGTTCTCCATGTGGAGTATCTCATAGTGAGCAATGGCATGAACCATTATTGCTGTAAGATTGACTTAAAAGAAAACAGGTATACCTTTCTTCAAGATATACCTGCTTATGAAAATTTATGACATTTTCTGCTTAGTTTTCCTCTGTCTTTGAGATACGACGGATAGCACGTTTTTTCTTTGGTTTATCTTCTGCTGTAGCAGGTTTGATTCCTGCCAATTCAGGGTCAACCATGATTCTTCCACAATACTCACAGACGATGATTTTTTTGCGCATACGAACATCCAACTGGCGCTGAGGTGGAATCTTATTGAAGCAACCACCACAAGCATCACGCTGAACAACTACTACAGCCAAACCATTTCTTGAGTTCTTACGAATGCGTTTGAAAGAGCTCAGCAAACGAGGTTCGATGTTTCCCTCAATGTTCTTTGCTTTTTCGCGAAGACGCTCCTCCTCTTGACGAGTTTCTGCAACGATATCCTCCAGTTCACTTTTCTTTGCATCCAGGTCTTCTGAACGCTCTTCTATCTGCTGCCTTCCAGTCTGGATTTGCTCTGTATGCTCCTTTATAGCCTCACTAGCCTCTCTGATTCTCTTGTTAGCTAATTCTACCTCCAGATTTTGGAATTCGATTTCCTTGGTCAAAGTGTCATATTCACGATTATTGCGAACACTCTTCAGCTGCTCCTCATAACGTGCTATCAGACTCTGAGCCTCATTGATATCAGCACGACGCTCTACTAACTGAGACTTTAATTCTTCAACCTCAGTTCCAAGACGCTCCATACGAGTCTTCAAACCTTCTATTTCATCTTCCAGATCCTGAACCTCCAATGGGAGTTCACCACGTAATGTTTTAATCTTATCAATCTCGGTCAAAATAGACTGCAATTGATACAAGTTTTTCAACTTGTCTTCTACAGAAAAATCTGCAGGGTCTTTCTTTTCTTTTGCCATAATTACAAATAATAAATAGGATTGGTTCTCACGGATGTCAGCTGGACTGGCAATCCTGGGAATTCCTTCTCTATAATGTTTTTAAATAATTCTTGAGTATATTGTTCACTCTCATAATGCCCTATAACAGCCAAAAGCAAATCATCGTAATTGAAAAACTCATGGTATTTCATCTCACCGGTGATAAAGGCATCTGCACCTTTCTGTCTGGCCTCTTCTGCCAAGAATGCTCCAGCTCCTCCACAAAGTGCCACACGACGGATTTCTTTCTCTTCTGATGGACGGTTATGGAGTACACAGCCCACCCCGAATGTTTCCTTCACCAATTTTAGAAATTCCATCTGGGAATAAGCCTTAGGCAACTCCCCTATCATTCCAGCTCCGGCATTCTCCAGCAAGCTTCCATCTTTAGGTTCTAGTGCCTGAGGATGCTCTATCCCCAGTTTCTGGCACATCCACCAATTCACTCCTTCGGGAGCATTATCCAGATTGGTGTGAGCAGAATACACCACGATATCATGTTTTATGGCTTTCATGACACAACGTTCAATGTAGTTTCTGCCACTGATGCTTTTCAGCCCATGAAATAAGAGTGGATGATGGGAAAGTACCAAGTTGTAACCCAAGCGAATAGCCTCATCCAGCACCGCTTCAGTCACGTCTAGACACAATAATGCCCCTGAAACTTCCGCATCTGTCAATCCTAACTGCAAGCCTGCATTATCAAAGCCGTCTTGCAAAGGCAGAGGCGCGAAACGTTCAAGGGCGTTCAACACTTCCTTTATTTTCATTCCTTTCTCAGAATTTGCGTGCAAATTTAGTGATTTTCTGCCACATAATCAAAAAAAGTCCGGCTTGTTTCACAACAAACCGGATTTATTTTAACAAAGTTCGAGAGATTTTGAACTAATACCTCAATTAGAAACACATAATATACAATTATTCTTTTCTAATTTGACTGTTCCAGTTGTAAAAGGTTTAATTCTTTCCCTCAAAAATTTTTAATTATTGAAATAGTAAAGGAAAGTAGCAATGCCCTCTACAGCAGGCTTTCTCTCGCCTTCTGTCTGAATCTGGAACTTGATTTCTGTCTTAATGGTTCCACGAAGATTGGCAATGCTCTCCATCCAAACAGCCAAACGGATTCTTTGACCCACCTTCACTGCTGGTCCGAACTTCATCTTGTCCATTCCGTAGTTTACCATCATTTTCAAGTTGTTTACCTGGATAATCTGGTTCCACATGTATGGAAGCATGCTCAAAGTAAGATAACCGTGAACGATAGTACAACCGTAAGGACTTTCTACCTTAGCACGTTCTGGATCTACATGAATCCACTGATGATCCAAGGTGGCATCCGCAAACTGGTTGATGCGGTCCTGTCCCATATCTACATAATCAGAAACACCAATCTGCTTACCAAGCAATTGGGCAAACTCTTCGTAAGAGTTAACTACTACTTTCTCCATATTATTCTATTTTTTTAATTTTATATTCAAGTACTTAAGGAATTCCTCCGGTTTATCGTTCATGACCAGAGCCTCCGGGAATTCCGTTTCTGCCAGCAAGGGCCAGATGTAGTCATAATCTGCCACACTATAGGAAATATGAGCATCGCTTCCCAGAATCACAGGCACCTCATATTTCTTACACAGACGAAGAATCTCCAAATTATTCCCTTTGGACTTTTCCTTTCCCCTACCCGGATTCAATGACGAGTTATTGATTTCCAGCAAAGTATGAGATTCCTTCGATGCCAAAACGATGGGCTCAAAATCCAGTTCCGCAGTTCCATCACCCGGATGACTGATAATGTGCGTCCAAGGATTATGGATGGCTGCCAGCATTCCAGCCGTATTTTCCTCCTTGGTGCCTTCATCGTAGCACAAGGAGTGAATACCAGCTATACGGATATCTAGAAGGCGATAATAGAACTCGTTCAAGTCCAGATCACCCTTCGTGTTCAAGATGTTCAATTCTGCTCCCAGCAAGAGATTCACCCCCTTTATTTTCCGAGGAACCACATGCAAATTTCTGAAATATATAGGATTACACGTCCCTGGTATGCCTGGAGCATGTTCTGTGATGCCCAATATCTGAAGCCCCTTTTGAGCTGCCATATCCACCATTTCACTCAAGGTGCTATAGGCATGTCCGCTCATGATGGTATGGGTATGAGCATCTAGTAAAATATTCATGGTTTCATTATTTTTCTGCAAATTTACAGAACTTTCTGCTTTTTCGCAAAAAAAGCCGTACTTTTGTATGAGCATATGGAAATAAGCAGTCTGGAGATCATACTGAGCAGAAAAGCGATGAGAAGCATCAGGATAACCATTAAAGGTCCTGATGCTCAGGTACATGTGTCTGCACCCTTCTGGGTTTCAGAACGTGAAATCCGTTCTTTTATCCAGGGAAAGTGGGACTGGATTATGGAAAACAGAGCTAAAGTCATGGAGCGTTCCCAGGCTTCCTTGAAGAAAAGAGAATATGTTACGGGAGAAAAGCACTTGCTCTTTGGGGAGTTCTATGAGATGCAGGTGATAGAAAACAGCATGGGCCCTGCCATTCAGCTGAAAGAGAACCAGATTTTGCTCTTTGTACGCCCCGGTTCCTCGGCAGAAAAACGAGGTTCCATAGTGGATGAGTGGTATAGAAAGCTTCTTCAGAAAGAAATTGAGGAACTGGTTTATAAATGGTCGCTAAGGCTCCATGAACCGAATGTAAAATGGAGCATTCGCAAGATGAAAACCCGTTGGGGAAGCTGCAGTCCATCGAAGCGTAGTATGTTGTTCAATCTAGACTTAGCTCGCATGCCACTCTCCTGTGTGGAGTATGTAGTGGTGCATGAGTTTACCCATCTGAAAGAACGTTATCACAATGATCATTTCAAGAGTCTCATGAGCCAACATCTTCCCGAGTGGCCCAAATTGAAAAAATATTTGAATAATTTTGCACAAAAGAACATGGTTCCTTAAGGGTTCCAAGAGTTCCTTTACTAGCGAAATTTTTCTCGTTAACTAGAGAAAAATTTTTCTCCTTAAGGAGAGTTTTTTTCCTCCGTTTTAGCCCTCAAAAAAGCAGTGTTTTCTCCCCCATCATTTTTCTGCATAATTATTCTAAAAGTCCTTTAAATAGTCTCGTAAAATTTTGATTTTCACACCAGAATTTATTATATTTGCCATGGATAGCTATGACGTTGGAAACTGGTTTTACCTTTATCGTGTTAAATAGAGTTAAACCCTAATTCCTAATCTGTTGAAATAGCTAATACTAACCTTAAAGTAATTAAGAAGGAAATTTTTTAATTACGTAGAATTTACTAAATTTGTAAAGAGAACTATCGCTCTATATTAACAGTAAAACAACTAAACTAAAATTCAAAGACCATGAAGAGACTATTTGCTATACTATTATTGCTGCCAATAGCTGCTCTGACTATGGCACAAGAAACTGATGATGAAGGTTTTCTCATCAAAATAACTGGTCATGTACGTGATGAATTCAGTGGCTCAAAAATAGAAGATGCCAGCATTTCTGTTCCGGGTACAAATATCGGTACGGTGACTAATGAAGATGGATATTTCTCCCTTAAATTAAAGACGAAACCCGAATACATTCAAGTCACCTCCATCGGTTATAAGACTAAGAATGTGGACATTAACGACAAGCTGGAAGGCCTCAGAGTCAATCTTACACCTACCTCCATGGTGCTCAAGGAACTGGTGGTTTATTCCGGTGAGGGACGAAATCTGGTAAGGGCTGCCCTGGATAAACGTCATGAGAACAATGTTCAGGACACGGAACTTCTGACATCATTTTACAGGGAGACCATCCAGAAGGGTAATCGTTTCATTGATATCTCCGAGGCCATTCTTCAAACCTACAAAAGGCCTTATGACTACGGAATAGATTATGATAAGGTAAAAGTGGTTCAAGGCCGAAGACTCATCAGTCAGAGAACGAAAGATACTATTTCTGTGAAAGTTATGGGTGGTCCTACCCTCCCTATCACACTGGATGCAGTGAAGAACGATGTAGTGCTGTTCGACCCTGTAGACTGGCAAGCAGATGCCTATAAATACGAACTGGACAATGAATCTGCTGTCATCAATGACAGGGCACAGTTGGTTATCAACTTCACCCCCGCAGCAGAACAACCCTGGGCACTCTACTACGGTAAAATCTATCTGGATAAGCAAACCCTGGCTATCACCCGACTGGAGTTCTCTCTGGACATGAGAGACCGGGCAAAAGCCGTTAAACACATGCTTTACAAGAAACCTAACGGCCTCCGTTTCCGTCCTAGGGAACTTACCACTATAGTAGATTACAAGAACGGAAGAATAAACTATATGAAGAATACCTTCCGCTTCAGTTGCGACTGGAAGAAACGTCTCTTCGCACGAAGTTACACCTGCGTTTCTGAAATGGTTATAACCGATGTGGAAGAAGACTACAAGGGGCCAAAAATTATCAATAAAGAAAGATTCGGAGAACGAGACACGTTCAACGACGCAGTGGAAGATTTCTCTGATCCAGATTTCTGGGGAGACTACAACATCATAGAACCTACAGAAAGTCTAGAGAGAGCTGTAGGGCGCCTCAAGAAGACCAAATAAAAAGATAAAAGCCTTTCTCCGGGAAAGGCTTTTATCTTTTAAGACATCTGCTTTCAAGAAAGCAAAATGAGTGATAAAAAATGGAACATCTACGTAAAATCATACACATAGATATGGATTGTTTCTTTGCTGCTGTGGAAATGCGAGACAATCCAGAACTGGTGGGAAAAGCCATTGCTGTGGGAGGCACTACGGAACGGAGTGTAGTGGCAACGGCTAATTATGAGGCACGTAAATACGGTGTTCATTCTGCCATGTCTGTGGTCAAGGCTAAGCAACTCTGCCCTCAGCTCATCCTCATTCCTGCAAGGCACAAGTATTATCTGGAGGTGTCTGAACAAATCCGAGCTATCTTCCATGAGTACACCGATAAAATAGAACCCCTTTCCTGTGATGAAGCGTTTCTGGATGTGACAGAAAACAAACCCCATATAGAACTTGCTGTAGATATAGCTAAAGAAATCAAGAAAAAAATACAAGAACGTCTGCATCTGACAGCCTCAGCAGGAGTCTCTTACAATAAGTTTCTGGCAAAAATAGCATCCGACTACCGTAAACCCGATGGACTTTGCACCATTCATCCCGACAGAGCCTTGGATTTCATCTCCAAACTGGACATCGAAGATTTTTGGGGTGTGGGAAAAGTAACTGCAAAAAAGATGCACGAGCTAGGGATTAACAATGGGGAACAACTTCGGGCTCAAAGTCTGGAATTTCTGCAATATCATTTCGGAAAATCCGGACAAATCTTCTATGATTTCTCCCGAGGGATAGACAATCGGGAAGTAGAACCCGTCTGGATTCGGAAATCCGTGGGAACAGAACGCACCTTTGAACAAGACATTTCCACCCAGGCTGCAGTCATCATCCAACTCTATCACCTAACCGAGGAACTGGTTCGACGTGTGGAAAATGACCATTTCATAGGGCACACCTTAACCCTGAAAGTCAAGTTCAATGACTTCCAGCAAATAACCAGGAGCATCACCCGAAAGACACCCTTCAAGACTATAGATGACATTCTTCCTTCCGTCAAAGACCTCATCAAGGAAATAGACTACAAGAGCCACCCCATCCGACTACTGGGAATCTCTGTAAACCGCACTACAAAAGAGGAGAAAAAGAAACCTACCTGGAAACAGTTATGTTTCAAGTTTAAAGCAGAAAATGAAAGATTTTAATAGAAAATCTGGCAAATGCCAATACCTATCGCTAAAGAAACTGCAGTAGCTACCAGCCCTGGCATCATGAAGGAATGATTCAGCACATACTTTCCAATATGGGTAGTACCTGTAAGGTCGAAATTGATAGCAGCTACAACTGTGGGATAGTTCGGAATGAAAAAATAACCATTTACTGCTGGGAAAAGGGCTATCAGCAAGTAAGGATTAAGCCCCAATGCTATACCTAATGGCATGATGGCACGCACGGTAGCAGCTTGACTATACAGTAAAATGGACATCACGAACAGTGCCAGACAGAAGAGCCAAGGCATCTGAGTAACCAATCCTTGTATGCTGTCCGTGAGCTCTGCAATGTTACCCTGTATGAAAGTATCTCCCATCCAAGCAATTCCGAAGATAGCAATAACAGCCTGCATACCAGCTAAGAATACTGAACCTTGAGTAGCCTTGATACCATCCGTACGAGTAGCCAACAAGATAACTGCTGCTGCCACAAGCATCAGTATTTCAATAATGGTAGGCATATCCATCACTACTTCAACACCATCTACCAAGAAATGTGGACGAAGTTCAGGGAAAGAACCGAAAATGATAATTAAGAAGGTAGTCAATAAGAAAATCAGCACAGACCATAGAGCCTTCTTATTCCCTTTAAGGAGAGACTCCTCCTGGGAATGCTTCTTAGGGGTAGCATCTAAAATTCCCTCTTTTAAACGACGTTGGTATTCAGGATCATCCTCCAGTTCCTTACCCACTTTCATAGAGATAAGAGCTGCTACCATACAACCAATAAACGTAGATGGAATAGTAATGACAAGAATATCGAATAGCGTCACATTAAAGCCACCCAGCAGAGCCAGCATGGCAGCAGTAGCTGCAGAAATAGGACTGGCAGTAATGGCTTGTTGCGAAGCTATCACTGCTATACCTAAAGGACGTTCAGGACGAATCTTGCTGTCACGTGCCACTTCAGCTATAACAGGAAGCACACTATATGCCACATGCCCTGTACCAGCAAAAAGCGTGAAGACATAAGTAACTATAGGGCTGAGAATCGTTACATGAGAAGGATGCTTACGTAATATCCGTTCTGCCACCCGAACCATCAGATTTAGACCACCTGCAGCTTGCATGCAAGATGCAGCAGAAATAACTGCTGCAATCATCAGCATCACATCTATAGGAGGAGCTGTAGGCTGCAACCCGAAAAAGAAGCATAAGATAGCTACACCAACTCCACCCATGACTCCCAGGCCGATGCCTCCTAAACGAGCACCGACAACAATAGCAACCAAAACAAATAAGAGTTGGATTATCATCTTTACTTCATGCCACGAGCTTTATAAATCATTTCCTTTGCAGCATTTATAGCCTGGAATTTAGCCTCAGCAGCTTTTTTCACATCATCACCCAGGGTAGCTACTTTATCCGGATGATGTAATAATGCCAATCTTCGGTAAGCCTTACGAACTTCATCGTCGGTAGCTGTCGGTTCTATTTCAAGCACCTTATAGGCTTCATCCAACGACTTTCCACCCAGGTTCAACAAAGAATCCACTTCCTTACCATCCACATTCATGGCAGCAGCCACTTCCTTCAATGCATCAATCTCTACTTGAGGCAAAGAGCCGTCGGCCTTGGCAATGTTTGCAAGAAATGCCAGAAGCTGCAGACGCTGCTCGTAAGTCATATACTGAGCTATCTGCTGACCACATTCATGAATCGTATTTTTGAAAGCATTCGGATTCCGCGCTTCCATCTGCTTACGCTGCTCAAAAAGATTCCTCAGGATTTGCTCTCCCTGAGAAACAGACACTTCTCCGAAGTTGGTGCGAAGGAACTGTCGCACATACTCCATCTCAGAATGCATCACTTTTCCATCTGCCTTGATGATATAGGAAGCCATAACCAGCAGGGAGAACAAGAAACTGTTTCTCTCTCCTGTATTAAAAGGATTAGAATTATATGTGCCTCCTCCTCTTTGAGTCCGTTGTCCGTTCCACCCGGAAGAAGGCTCTTCTATCAAGTTATCTGTATCAAAAAGAGAGCCCAAAGCCACACCAGCCAAAGCTCCTAAAGGCCCAGCGACAATCCATCCCAGTATGCCACCTATCCATTTTCCTATTCCCATTTTATTCTTTATTTATCTTATTTTATTTGCAAACTTACTCAATTTTTTGCTATCTACAAATTAATTGCTACTTTTGCAAGGATAAATTTATGTAAACTAAGGATGAATACCTCAGATAGCCTGGTCATTATTCCAACTTATAATGAGAAGGAAAATATTGAAAATATAATCCGAGCCGTTTTCGGCCTGGAAAAGGAGTTCCATATTCTTATTATAGATGATGGTTCTCCCGACGGTACTGCTAATATCGTAAAACGTCTGATGAATGAATTTCCCACTCGTCTGTTCATTGTAGAGCGTTCTGGGAAATTAGGGTTGGGTACGGCCTACATCGCCGGATTTAAGTGGGGATTAGAGCATGGATATGACTATGTATTCGAAATGGATGCCGATTTCTCCCATAATCCGAACGATTTACCACGGCTCTACGCTGCCTGTGCCCAGGAGGGTTACGATATGTCTATCGGTTCCCGGTACATCAGTGGTGTAAATGTGGTGAACTGGCCTATGGGCCGGGTTCTAATGTCCTATTTTGCCTCCAAGTATGTGCGCATCATTACCGGATTAGACATCCATGACACTACAGCCGGATTCGTTTGTTACAAACGTAGAGTCTTGGAAACCATAGAACTAGATAAAGTAAGATTCAAGGGATATGCCTTCCAGATAGAAATGAAATTTACTACGGTTCAGTGCGGTTTCAAGGTAAAGGAGGTACCTGTCATCTTTGTCAACCGTGAACTAGGAACCAGTAAAATGAACACCAGCATATTTGGTGAAGCTGTTTTCGGAGTCATCCAGCTTAAATGGGACAGTTGGTTCCGGAAGTATCCTAAATCCCAAAATTAAAAATCATGTCTACCACACTCATTCAGCATGCAACTCTCATCAACGAAGGGAAACGATTCCAAGCATCCGTCCTTATCTCCAATGGAAAGATAGCCCGTATCCTCCCTGAGCCAGAAACTTGCACTGCCGATGAGATGATAGATGCCACAGGGCTTTATTTGCTTCCTGGTGTTATAGATGACCATGTTCATTTCCGTGACCCAGGCCTCACCCATAAAGCCGATGTTGCTTCTGAAAGTCGTGCTGCTGCAGCTGGAGGTGTGACAAGCTACTTTGACATGCCTAACACCAATCCTCAGACTACCACTATAGAGGCATTGGATGCCAAGTTTGAGAATGCCGCTCAAAAGAGTCTGGTAAACTACAGTTTCTTCTTCGGTGCCACAAATAAGAATGCCAGCATGCTTTCTTCCTTAAAGGACCGGAAGGACATTCCTGGTGTGAAGCTTTTCATGGGTTCATCTACAGGGAACATGCTGGTAGATCGGAAGGATTCCCTTTTACAAGTGTTCCAGAATACGCCAAAGGATATGGTAATCATGGCTCATTGCGAGGATACTCCTACCATTAGCCAAAACGCGGAACGCATAAAGAAACTTTATGGTGATGACCCTGAAGTCATCCATCACCCTGAAATTCGCGATGTGGAAGCTTGCTATAAATCAACCTCTTTAGCCATCCAAATCGCTCAAGAAACAGGTTCTAGACTCCACGTGGCCCATCTCACTACCGCTAAAGAATTAGATTTATTCCAGGCTGTTCCCTATAGCAAGGACAAGAAAATAACGGCAGAAGCTTGCATTGCCCACCTTTATTTCACTGATGAAGACTATAAAGTTCTGGGGACTCGCATCAAGTGTAACCCTTCTATAAAAACAGCAAAAGACAGAGACGCCCTTCGCAAAGGATTGACTGATGGAAGAATAGATGTGATAGGAACAGACCATGCGCCTCATTTGCTTTCAGAGAAACAAGGTGGTTGTCTAAAAGCAGCTTCGGGCATGCCTATGGTTCAGTTCTCTTTGGTAGCTATGTTGGAACTGACACGTAAGGGAGTACTCACCGTAGAACAAATGGTAAACTTGATGTGTCACCGCCCTGCTGAGCTCTTCTGCATACATAACAGAGGATTCATCCGAGAAGGATACCAAGCCGATTTGGTATTAGTGAATCCAAATGCCGAATGGACAGTCAAGGAATCTGATATTCTCAGCAAATGTGGATGGAGTCCCATGGAAGGACAATCTTTCCATCACCAAATAGAGTATACGTTCTGCAATGGGAATAAAGTCTATCAGCAAGGAACCGTAATCGACTCTTCAGTAGGCCAACCACTTGAATTTCGCTAAACAGGATATATGCAACTAGGATTACACCGCAGACATTACCGGATTAGGGAAGTGGCTCCATACATCAATTGGATTTACTTTTATCATGCATGGGGCTTCCCACCTAAGTTTGCTGCAGTAGAAATCTTTAGTCATTGTTACAGTTGCATGACAAACTGGGTTCATTCTTTTCCCCAGGAAGAGCAGCCCAAAGCCAAAGAGGCCCTGAATCTTTGGGAAGAAGCCAAGCAGTTACTATTTTTCTTGGACAAGAAGTATGAAACCCGAGGTAATGTACGTCTCACTGAATGTAATAGCCAAACCAATGACATTTTGCTGAATCTCGACGGTGAATGTTGTACCCTGCCCTTGCTTAGGCAGCAGAGTGGAGATGCACCCTTGCTCTGCCTCTCCGACTTTATTCGTCCTATAGAACAGAAAATCCCAGATACCATAGGACTTTTCTGCACTACGATTGATGCTGAGGTAGAAACTCTATTTCCGAATGACGATTTCAAGCACCTATTAGCACAAACATTAGCAGACCGTTTGGCTGAAGCCACTGCAGAGAAATTGCATGAAGAAGTACGTAAATACCTTTGGGCTTATTCACCAGATGAGCGACTGACTATTGCCCAAATGAACCATGAGGAATTTCAAGGAATCCGTCCAGCCATTGGCTATCCATCCTTACCCGATATCAGCATAAACCGTCTAATATTGCCTTTATTAGACTATCAGCAAATCGGAATTTCACTTACGGGGAATGCCATGATGAAACCTCATGCATCGGTTAGTGGACTTATGATTTCCCATCCTCAAAGCCATTATTTCAGTATTGGAAAAATTGGAGAAGATCAGTTGGCCGACTATGCATCTCGCAGAGGCATGAGTGTAGATGAAATAAAACCTTTCTTATTGTCGAACCTTTAAAATTCAAAATATGAGACTACTCTACTGTTTATATCAGCTCTTTATCGCAGCACCTCTACTCATTCTGGCTACCATATTAGCAGCTCTCTTTACCATGGTCGGAACCAGTATAGGCAATGCGCATTTCTGGGGCTATTATCCAGGTAGATGGTGGTCTAAGTTCTTCTGCTGGATTCTATTGCTCCCCGTGCAAGTAAAAGGAAGAGAGAATGTCGACAATCATACTTCTTACGTGTTTGTAGCAAATCATCAAGGGATATTCGACGTATTTCTCATCTATGGCTACCTAGGTAGAAACTTTAAATGGATGATGAAGAGGAGCTTGCGTAAACTCCCTCTAGTAGGAAAAGCATGCGAATCTGCCAAACATATTTTTGTAGATAATTCATCACCAAGCAAAACTGCCAAGACTATTTCCAATGCCCGTGAAACCCTAAAAGATGGAACCTCTCTGGTGGTTTTCCCTGAAGGAAGAAGAACTGAAACCGGGAAGATGGGGCCTTTCAAGAAAGGAGCATTTCAGTTGGCAGAAGAGCTGCAACTACCCATCGTTCCCATGACTATAGATGGCAGTTGGGAGGTTCTTCCACGTACCAAAGGTTTCAATTTCGTATCTTGGCACCCACTTATCCTAACCATACATAAACCAATCCTCCCAACCCGTAAAGGTCAGGAGGATGTTAAAAATATCATGCAGCAGTCTCGTGAAGCCATTAACAGTGCGCTCCCTACTGCCCTCAAAGATTAGCTTTATTTCCCGTATATATTACGATGGTTCTGCTCGGCAGTCTGCATGAATGCCTTCACATACGAGTCATTCTTGAATTTGTCTGAAGCCTTGCTCATAATATCCTCAATCTGAGGTGTTATCATTGGAGCCTGACCACCTTGTGTATGAATCATGAAGACACCCACACTTAAAATGTTGTCAAAATTCTGAGTGATATATTCCATCACCAACTTGTCATAATCGGAAGTGATCTTCTGCATCGTATTGGTCAAGGTCATATTTATCTCATATTCATCCTTGCCATCCATAATCATACGACTTTCCTGACGAGGAAGATCTGATAATTGCTGCTCCAACTCTGCTTTTTTATGAAGGAACTGATAAAGTTTGTCATTAGCTTCCGTTCCAGACACCTTGTAGACAGTATCATTAATGCATACCTGCAAAGGAACAGCCTCTAAAACCAAAGGCATTATAGGAGTAGTATCAAGGAAAAGTTCTGCCATACAGACCGTATCGCACCTACCCGACATAGAAAAGTTTCCGTGAATAATCTCACAAGAGTCTATACTGTTCATGCCATCCACACTCACAGTTTTCAAGAACACCATTTTACCCTCTAAATCTGAGCTGGAAGTCTTACCATCTATGGAATACTGACTGGCACAAGAGCAAAACACCAATGCTGCCAGTAAAGTATGAATAATCCTCTTCATTTAAGTTATTAGCTTTGTAATCTTTCTATAAAGCAAAAGTACAACGTATTTTCCATGCGAAGGGCATGGTTTTAGCTTTATTAAAAAATTATGTCATATTTTAGGGATAATTTGACCTTTTTTGCCAAAGAGTGTTAAATAACCCTCATGCCCAGTTCGTTCTTTAATTTCAGTAAAGCTGGATTTCTTTCACACATAGCCTCAAAACGTTCATGAGACGACATATATTTACGGGCCTCTTTTTCCGATGCCACACGGATTCTCATACATAGACGGGCATTGCCTATTCCCTCACGCATGTGCTTTTCTATACGAGGTTTTACCATCTTCATATCACGTTCCACCTGCTTGTTTCCTACCACTATTTCAAATGTCTCTGCATCCACCAAGACGGGATGCATCAGTTCCATACGGCCACGGGTTGCCGCTTCTTCTTGAGGTAGGGACTGGAGAAATTCCATCCAATAGAAACGGATATTTTCTTCAGTGGCAGGATTATTCATTTTCTGCAGACGCTCAGCTGCAGCATTAGCCGCTTGCTGTTCCTTGCTGATTTCAGGCTCTGGCTTATTAGCATTGCCACTCAATGCTTCTCGAATGGAAAAACCTCCGGTCTTCCCACCTTTCAATGTCAACTTCATTTTTGTAGGGCCTGAAGCACGAGCCAAAAGTTGTTGGATACCTGATTCTGGATGTAAATCCACAGCAGGATCATCGGAATTAGCAGCAGGAGATGTTGTCTGAGACGACGTCTCTTCCTTCTGTATGTTTGTTGCTACGTTATTTTGTTTCTTAACTGCAGTAGAAGGTTGCTGATCAAATATGGGTTTTAAAATCTTCGTGGGCCGAAGCCCACCAACAGGCTCGTCACTGGCTTGGGTCAACTGCGCACACTGTATCAAAGTTAATTCTACCAAAAGGCGCTTATTCTTGCTGGCTTTATAGCTCAAATCACAGTCATTGCACAGTTTCATTGCCTGATAAAGAAATGATTGTGTGCATCGGGCAGCTTGCTCCTGATAACGTTTCTTCACAGAATCTCCCACCTCCAGCAAAGGAAGGGTCACAGGATCACGGCTTACCATCAAATCACGCAGATGCTTGGCTAACCCTGTAATAAAATGATCTCCTTGGAATCCCTTATTTAAGATATCATTGAAAAGAAGCATCAGCTCTGACACCTTATTCTCTAAGAACCCGTCCACTACCTTGAAATAATATTCATAATCTAATACATTCAGATTTTGAATAACCTTATCATAAGTAAGATGACCGGCTGTAAAACTAACCACCTGGTCAAAGATGGAAAGGGCATCGCGCATACCTCCATCCGCTTTCTGGGCTATCACATTCAAGGCCTCTGGTTCTGCCTCAACATTCTCTTTCCGGGCTATATCCTCCAAGTGCTGGACAATATCAGATACGGACATACGATTAAAATCGTAAATCTGACAACGGGAAAGGATGGTTGGTAAAATCTTATGTTTTTCAGTGGTAGCTAAAATGAAGATGGCATGCCTAGGAGGTTCCTCTAGGGTCTTCAGGAACGCATTGAATGCAGAGGCAGAAAGCATGTGTACCTCATCTATGATGAATACTTTGTACTTTCCTACCTGAGGCGGTATGCGTACTTCCTCTATCAGGCTACGAATATCATCCACCGAGTTGTTTGATGCAGCATCCAGTTCATGGATATTGAATGAACGTTGTTCATTGAACGCCTTACAAGATTCACATTCTTCACAAGCATCACCATTCGGTTTTGGATTCAAACAGTTGATGGTTTTTGCGAAAATACGAGCACAAGTAGTCTTTCCTACTCCTCTGGGACCGCAGAACAGGTAGGCATGAGCCAATTTACCTGTATGGATAGCATTCTTCAGCGTGGTAGTTAGTGCCCCCTGACCTACGACTGAATTAAAAGTCGTAGGGCGATATTTTCTAGCAGAGACAATATATTCCTCCATAATTCAATATTTGTATGCGCAAAGTTATAAAAAAATTTTTTGTCAATCGAGGGTTTTGATTTATCTTTGCAACAAAAGAATTTAATATGTCTAAAATAAACCGAATATTGACTTTCTTCCGCATCTACCGTTACATTATTGTAGTGGGATTGGCAGTCATCTTTCTTGGCTTTGTAGGTGAGAACAGCTATCTGGCCCATTTGCAGCACCAGAGTACCATCAACGAGCTTAAGAGGGAAATTGCAAAGAACAGGGAGCAGTACAACAAGGATACTGAACAACTTAATGAGTTGTATAACAGTCTGGAAGCTATTCGTAGGGTAGCCCGTGAGCGCTACTTCATGAAAGCTGCAGATGAAGACATATTCATCATCGAAGAATAATCACATGACAGAATTAAAAAAATGGCAGCTGGGACTGCTACAAGCCGGTGGCATTCTTATGGCTGTTTCACTTATTGCCCCTTTTTTTTACCCTTCTAGCATTTGGCCTTATCTGTTTCTATTGGGCACCCTTTTATTCGGATGTATCCAGATGCTCCAACGTTATAATGGGAAAAATGTGGTAATCCGCCGTCTCCGACGTATTCAGATCTTTAGCAACCTAGCTTTTATTCTTTCTGGATTGAGCATGGTTCTGCCTTTACATAATATTTACTATGGGCATCGAAACGAATGGCTTATATTCTTCAGCATCGGTGCCATATTACAGTTGTATACTTCTTTCCGTATACCTACTGAACTGGAAAAAGAAAAATAAAACCATGACTTTATTTCAAGTCATGGTTCATTAGCCTGTAGTTGGCCATTTCCTCATATTTCGTTCCTGGACGTCCATAATTGGCATACGGATATATGGATATGCCTCCTCTTGGAGTAAAGATTCCTGTCACCTCTATATACTTTGGATCCATAAGCTTTATCAGGTCTTTCATAATCTTGTTCACACAGTCTTCATGGAAATCTCCATGGTTTCTGAAACTGAACAGATAAAGCTTTAAGCTCTTGCTTTCCACCATCCGCTTATCAGGCAAATAACTGATGCGAATCTCTGCAAAGTCGGGCTGTCCGGTAATAGGACACAAGGTTGTAAACTCTGGACAGTTGAAACGAACCCAGTAATCGTTCTCTGGGTGCATGTTTTCAAAGCTCTCCAATACTTCAGGGGCATAATCCTGACGATATTCAGACTTTTTTCCTAAGGACTTCAGTCCTTCTTTTTCTCTTTCCTTCACTATTATAGATCTTTTAAATTCAAAATATTATATGATATGTCTTTGTCGTAGACATCGGTTCCTTCTATTTCTTTCACCTTCTTTACCACACGAATGGTCAAGGGTAAGGCTATGATTTCATACAGTGTCTTTGCTACCACTTGAATCACCATCAACTTTATTACTTCATTAAAAGGCATAAGGCCAGCAAAAGCCAATGGGAAAAAGATAAGCGAATCGGCTCCTTCACCCACTAAAGTGGAGACAACGGCACGCCAGGAAAAATGTTTTCCCTCCATGGCCAACTTCATTTTGCTCATGACATAGGCATTCAGAAATGAGCCTACCAGAAATGCCAAGAAACTAGCTATAGTCACACGGGGTGCCAGGCTAAACACGAAATTAAAATGAGGCTCATTGGCACTCCAGTATGAAGTGGCAGGAAGTGCCACAGCCAAAAGTCCCATAAGTGCCACAAAGAAGTTCATCATGAACCCCATCCATATTATCAGACGGGCTTTCTTAAAACCCCAGACTTCGGCTATACAGTCATTTATAATATAGGAAATGGGAAACACCAAGAAACCTGCAGTGAGGGAAACTGGTCCCAGTTGCACAACTTTTGTTTCCAGCATATTGGATGCCACCAGGCAAACACAAAAAAGTATCCCCATCAACATAAAGGATACAGAAACTTGTTTCTGATTCATAGTTCTTGTTTTTTACGTGGTGTTCAAGCACACGGATTAAATCGGCTGCAAAGGTAAGGGTATTTTCCGAATTGCACAAGAAAAACCGGCACAAGGGGGAAAAAACACCTTGTGCCGGCTCTTATTCAATTTCTAGTTGAGTCCTTAGAATGTAAAGTCTACACCAGCACCTACTACATAGTTGGTACGTGTGAAAGAGTTCTGTACTCCTTGAACAGCAGCAGTATTATAATCACCATAATTAGTCTGGAAATAAGCCACGTTCAAAGCTATCTTGTCATTGAACTTATACTTGGCTCCCAAACCAAAGGTCCAAGAATTTACCACAAAGGAGATATCGTTCATATACTCATCGGAAAGACCATACTTGGTAATCTGGAAACCACCGCTCACGGTTAGCTTGTCTGTGGCATCATACTCTATTCCACCCAAATACTCATTGGTACCTCCCTTAAGCAAATCCTGCTTGTTGCCATATTTGGCAGATTGCTTGTCGTAGAAATAATGATAACCTGCATCTACACGCAGATTAGGAAGTATGCTATACTCTGCACCTAATGTCAGAAGAGCCGGAGAATCTTCACGTACTGTAGTTCCATCCAGGAACTGGTTTGCAGCTTCCACGGCTATGGCTTCGGTCAAGGTACTCTTGTTCTTCATTCCCATATGGGTTCTAAACTCATATTTGGCAGCAAAATTAAACTTTCCAGTCTTATAATCGATACCAATGATAGGAGCAATACCAAAACCTGTCTGGTCTGACTGAAGGTTCACACCATTACGGTAAACTTCCAGCTTCTCAATCTGTGGCATGGCTGCCTCAAGAGCCCTATATTTAGCTACATTCTCTGGACCTATGGCATCCCCATACTTTTCATACATTTGTTTTAATTGGGCATAACTGGCATTTATACCATCCAGTAAATCTCCTAATGAAACCAATTTAGTCCCTTCATGTACCTGAATATTCTCTATCTTAGCCTTATAGCTTGCCGTTCCATAAAGGGCACGGAGTCCACCATAAACAGAAAGATTATCCGTTACCTTATAAGCTGCGCCCAAAGTAAAACCAAAATAGAACTGGTCACCTTGCAACATACTGGTCATATCATAACCTGTTACACCAAACGGTTTCAAAGCATATGCAATCTGTGCCACAGCTCCTTCAAAAGAACCTAGTCCATCATCGAACTCACACTTACCTCCTCCACCGGAAACGGCAAATCCAAACTGAAAAGACCATTTATCTGTATTATAGGCTGCCTGAATAGAAGGAATAAACGGAGCCCTAGCTTTACCTTCGAATGTTTTTGTAACAGCGCCATTATTATTGACACCTAATGCAAACAATGGATTCGTTGTTGTAATGGTACGCGTCTGCCATGCACTCTGCCAGTTCAATGAAATATGGAAACCTGGGTCCAAAAAAGCCACACCGGCAGGGTTTGAATATACACCATCAATACCGATTGCACCGTCACGAGCCAGCATACGTAAAAAGGTTACACTCTGATTTGTGTTAGTAAGAATACCACCTGCAAATGCTGAACTTGAGAAAGCAACCAAAAAGGCTGCTGTTAGTAAGAATTTCTTCATTTTGTCGTTTTTTTTATCCAAATCGTCTGCAAAGATGGGGATTATTTTTGACTTTTAAAGGATTTTTAAGCAATAATTCACTTTTCAACATCAAATTTAGGTAAATCCCTCCTGTTATACCTTATTATATGTTGCCCGAATGATAGAATTTTAAAGAAATTATTTTATTCGGCACAAAGTTTGTGTTATCTTTGCATCCAAATTTGAAAAAACTGTATTTATGTTTGATAATCTAAGTGAAAGATTAGAGCGTTCCTTCAAAATTTTGAAGGGTGAAGGCAAAATTACCGAAATCAATGTAGCAGAGACATTGAAGGATGTGCGCAAGGCACTGCTCGATGCCGATGTGAACTATAAAGTGGCAAAATCATTCACTGACACTGTTAAGAAAAAGGCATTAGGTCAGAATGTACTGACTGCAGTAAAGCCTAGTCAGCTGATGGTGAAGATTGTTCACGATGAGTTGGCTCAGCTCATGGGTGGTGAGGCTGTAGAGCTGAACCTGAAAGGTACCATAGGAAATCCTTCTGTGGTCCTCATGGCTGGTTTGAACGGTGCTGGTAAGACTACCCTTTCTGGAAAGTTGGGACTTTTCCTGAAAAATAAGAAGAACCGGAAGCCTCTGTTGGTGGCTTGCGACGTTTATCGTCCTGCTGCAGTAGAGCAGTTGCGTGTCTTGGGTGAGCAGATTGGCATTCCAGTCTATATGAACCTGGAGAGCAAGGATCCTGTTAAAATTGCACAGGAAGGTATTCAGGAGGCTAGAGCCAAGGCATACGATACAGTCATCATAGATACCGCTGGTCGTCTGGCTGTAGATGAAGAACTCATGCGTGAGATTGCAGCCATAAAGGAGGCTACCCAACCAGATGAGACTTTGTTCGTAGTAGATGCCATGACCGGTCAGGATGCTGTGAACACGGCAAAAGAATTCAATGACCGTCTGGATTACGATGGTGTGGTTCTGACCAAGTTGGATGGTGACACCCGTGGTGGTGCTGCACTTTCTATCCGTACAGTGGTTGACAAGCCTATCAAACTTGTGGGTACCGGTGAGAAGATGGAAGCACTGGATATTTTCCATCCAGAACGTATGGCCGACCGAATTTTAGGTATGGGAGATATTGTTTCTCTGGTGGAGAAAGCTCAGGAACAATACGATGAGGAAGAGGCTAAACGTCTGCAGAGAAAGATTCAGCGCAACCAGTTCGACTTCAATGATTTCATGAACCAGATTCAGCAAATCAAGAAAATGGGTAACTTGAAAGACTTGGCAGCTATGATTCCTGGTGTAGGTAAGGCCTTGAAGGACATTGATGTAGATGACAATGCTTTCAAGAGCATCGAAGCTATCATCCAGTCCATGACTCCAAAGGAGCGCACTAACCCAGAGATTCTGAATGGAAGCCGCAAAATGCGTATTGCCAAGGGAAGCGGTACTAATATCCAGGAAGTAAACCGGTTAATCAAGCAGTTCGACCAGACCCGCAAGATGATGAAGATGGTAACTGGCAGCGGAATGAAGAACATGATGGGCCAAATGTCTAAAATGAAAGGTATGGGCATGCCAGGCATGCCAAAAATGAAATAATAGGTATGGAATTATTAGATGGTAAGGCAACGTCTGCAGCTATCAAGAAAGAAATTGCAGCAGAAGTAGAAAAGATTGTAGCAGCGGGCGGAAAGCGCCCTCACTTGGCAGCTATCCTTGTAGGACACGATGGTGGCTCTGAAACCTACGTAGCCAATAAAGTAAAGTCGTGTGGAGAGTGCGGTTTCAAATCCACTCTTATCCGTTTTGAAAGCGATGTAACCGAAGAGGAACTGCTAGCTAAGGTTGATGAACTGAATCATGATGACGATGTGGATGGTTTCATCGTTCAGCTCCCACTTCCAGAGCATATCGATGCAGAAAAGGTTATCGAAGCCATAGATTATCATAAAGATGTAGATGGTTTCCACCCTATCAACGTGGGACGTATGGGTATTGGCCTGCCATGTTTCGTGAGTGCCACCCCTAATGGAATTCTTGAGTTACTGAAGCATTACAACATAGAAACACAGGGTAAGAAATGCGTGGTTCTGGGCCGCAGCAATATCGTAGGCAAGCCTATGGCCATTCTCATGATGCAGAAGCACTATCCTGGCGATGCTACAGTGACCATCCTCCACAGCCATTCCAAGAATATAGCTGAAGAGTGCCGACAGGCCGACATTCTGATTGTGGCTATGGGCAAGCCTGGATATGTAAAGGCAGATATGGTAAAGCCTGGCGCAGTAGTTATCGATGTAGGCACCACACGTGTACCAGATGCCACTAAAAAGAGCGGTTTCCGCTTGAGTGGTGATGTACAGTTTGATGAAGTGGCTCCTAAATGTTCTTACATTAGCCCTGTTCCTGGAGGCGTGGGCCCTATGACCATTTGTTCTCTCATGAAGAACACGCTCTCTGCAGCTAAAAAGGAGTTTTACAAGTAAAAAAGTGTTCAAAGTTTTGGCAGATTCAAAATTTGTCGTATCTTTGCACCGCTTTTGAGAATAAAGCCAACATGATGGTGGGTATAGTTCAGTTGGTTAGAGCGTCAGATTGTGGTTCTGAATGTCGT
>AUXO010863750.1_pt1 | contig 26030 bp, 12 predicted proteins | sample 768731 | NCBI WGS metagenome assembly AUXO01 (sample SAMN02715735, study PRJNA202380) | gut metagenome | biome: sheep rumen | host: Ovis aries | place: New Zealand: Palmerston North | reverse complement strand
TCCATCCGGAATCACGCCAAATTTATTACCATGAATGGAATCTGTATCTGGCACGAAGGATTTGGTACAAAATTCTCCGGTTCCATGGAACTGTATCAGGTACACCGGAATGATCTGATCCTTCAGACGATGAATAAACATATCAGTGATATTACTGTAATAGAACGAATCAGGAAATTGTTCTGGGAGGAAATTTTTAAATTCAATTATAAGGGCTGCAATCTTCTTTTAGATGCAATTGAAGATTTCCTGAAAGGCCCGGAGTTTATAAAAAATCTTGACGGAGAAGCCTGCATGAAGCAGAAGAAGGCGGAAGATAACCAACTGCAGCCAATTACGGATGACATACGCCCGTTTATAGATTATGCAAACCTGTATTCCAGTGCTCCGTTGAGCGGATGGAAATTGAAGATGTATGGGCATTTTGTAAACGGGCATAAGCTTCCCGAATCATTTGCGGGGAAAGGAGTCACATCGATTCCTTACGGTTGGGGATACTCTCAGCAGAAACTCTATAAAGCCGGGACTGTATACGCAGTAGACCCCGTGAATGACCTGTATGTGAAATATACACGTGACAGGCAGCAATACGCAAAGACAGTATCCCGTTACGAAAACCTGATGAAACGTTACGACGCGGAATATGAACAGGTAGCGAAAGCATTTCAGGCGGAAGAAAAGATGATGGAAGGAAAGCCTTTCTGGATGGAATACCTGAAGTAAGCGGGCTGGTCTGGAAAGGAGTATAGAAACATGGACAAACAAAAATACGATATTGGCATATTCGGGTTATGGTATGGCCGGAATTACGGCAGCATAAGCACTTATTTCGCACTGCGGACAGTGGTGGAAGATATGGGGTATTCTACTGTGATGATAGAAAACCCCCTGAACAAAGATTCCTTAAAAATAGAGAGTCTGCCGGAATCGCATCCGAGAAGATTTGCGATGAATCATTATGAGATCACACCGCGTTACAGACTGACGGATATGCAGAAACTGAACAGTCTGTGCAAAGGGTTTCTGCTGGGTTCTGATCAGATGTGGAACTACGGATTGAGCAAACCTTATAAACAGTCGTATTTTCTGGACTTTGCGGAAAGCGATTCCGTAAAAATCGCGTATGGAACTTCCTTCGGGAAGGAACCCTACAATGGTCCGGCATCTGAGAAGCCCAAAATCAAAAAGAACCTGATGCATTTTTCGGGACTTTCGGTGCGGGATGATTTTTCAAAAAGAATCCTGGAAAAGGAATTTCAGCTGGAAGCAGTACAGGTGATGGATCCTGTATTTTTGTGTCCGGTATCTGCTTATGAAGGGCTGATCGAGGAGATTGACCCGATTCCCTTTAAGGATTATATCTTTGCTTATATTCTGGATCCGAACAAAGAGATCGGGCAGAGCCTGCTGAAGATACTGGAAGTTTCAGGGAAGAAGATGGTGATTGCCTTTGATGAAGCCGCAGATAAACAGGAGAAACTGAAACTCCTTGGGATAGAACACCCTGATCTGATCGTTTTACAGGATCCTCCCGTAAATATGTGGATGGCATGTTATCAGAAGGCAGACTTCGTGCTGACGGATTCCTTCCACGGCGCGTGCTTCTCCATCATCTTTCACCGACCGTTTATTGTACTCAGAAACAATAAACGGGGAGGGGGCAGGTTCTCGAGCCTTCTGGATCCGATCGGTCTTGGCAACAGCATGGTGACGGAGCCGCTTCAAATCGGACAGAAATATCTCGGCCTCGGAGAAGATACGGATTATATAGATTATGAAATCGTGGAGCAAAAAATAGCTCCGGAAAGAGACCGCAGTTATTGCTGGCTGATGGAAAAACTGTATCCGCTGCATTCGAAAGCGGTAACAAGCCAGCTGAGAAAGACGATGTGCAGCGGATGCGGCGCATGTGTGGCAGCATGTCCGGTTGACGCGCTTTCACTGAAGATGGATGAATGGGGATATTACAGATCTTCTTTAGACAGTGAAAAATGTATCGAATGCGGGAAATGTGCAAAGGTGTGTCCGGGGATTTCTCTCCCGGAAAACCAAAACACAACGAATGCTGCCTGTTATGAATTTGTATCTTCCGATGATGAAGTGCTTCGAAAGAGTTCCAGCGGCGGAGTATTTACTGCTTTGGCCAGTGAGATTTTTTCAAAGAATGGCGTTGTCGTTGGTGCTGCGTGGAAAGATGACTTAACGGTTGAGCACATCATCATAGAGAAAGAAGCGGATTTATGGAAGCTTCAGAAATCCAAATATCTCCAGAGTTATATTGGCACTTGTCTGAAAAAAGTGAAAGAGTATCTGGATGCCGGAAGATATGTTCTTTTTTCCGGGACACCATGCCAGGTGACCGGACTTCGGGCCTATCTGGCAAAAGAATATGACAATCTGATCGCTGTAGACTTACTGTGCGGGAACGCTCCGTCGACGATGTTCTTCAAGAAATATCTGGATTATACATTTGGTTATGAAGTGAAGTCCTATCAGTTCCGTTATAAGTCGGATGAAGTCAAATGGGATGCCTTCCACATCCGGGCGGAGATGGAAGATGGAGAAGAGATGATCCATAATGGTGCCAGAGAGGATGATTATCAGCGCGTTTATCATAATCATACAATGTGCGCTCCTCACTGTGAAAAGTGCAGATATCAGGCTTTCCCGCGTGTCGGGGATCTGACAATCGGTGATTTCTGGGGAATCAGCAAACTGGATCCTTCACTGGATACATTCAAAGGAGTCTCGTTAGTCCTTGCGAATAACACAAAGGGAAGATTGTTTTTTGAAGCTATTCCGGAAGAAAAGAGCCGGGTGAAGAAAAAGGTTCCTCTTTCCTGGATGGGAGGAAATGGGTATTCCAGAAATGGAGGCCATAACTTCTGCTCTCCTCAGCGGGATGAGTTTTATGATGCCATCCTGACCATGCCTTTCGGAGAGGCTGTGAACTATGCGCTGAAGCCCAACCATGGGAAATTCCGGAAAGCCTACAGGAACAGTAATACCCCGCTTCGCTTCGACCGGACGATGCTTCGGTTCAAAGCAGAAAACAGCATCTGGGAAGAGCATATGATAGAAGGATGTCCGACATTGATTGTCAAGAGCAATAAGTGGAAAGAAAACGGACATTATGCCAGACTTTCCATGAGCTGCATGCTGAAAAGGGGGCAGAAGTATAAGCTGTCGGCCAAATTCCGAATTAAATCAAATGCGGATATCTTGAATTTCCATCTGATTGACAGCGGCGGGAAGACAAATCAGGTCATCCATACCGAGGAAATCAGAGGAAGAAATGACGGACAGACATGGATTGAGTTCTCAGATGTATTTGAACCAAATGCCGGTTTTTATGATGAGTTCATGTTTGGAGCAGCACAGGTAAGCGGACCGAACAATTTCCTCATGATTGCATATATTAACATTTCGGAATCAATTTAAGCAGCGCCATATTTGCAGGGTATAGGTATGAGTGATATAGAAATAAGCAATTTAAGGCCAAAAATATCAGTAGTAGTAGCTGTATATAATGCAGAGCTGTTTCTTCCTCAGTGTCTGGACAGTATCTTAAATCAGACGTTGAAAGAGATGGAAGTGATTTGTGTTGATGATGCTTCTACAGATCGTTCTCTGGAAATCCTGAAACAATATCAGGAACAGGATAACCGAATCATAGTGATTGAACAAGAACATGCCGGCGCCGGAGCTGCCAGAAATAAGGGCATGCAAGCTGCAAGAGGAGAATATCTTTCCGTACTTGATGCGGATGATTTCTTTGACAGAGATATGCTCCGCCTGGCGTACACAGCCGCAGAGGAACAGAAAGCGGATATCGTAGTGTTCCGCTGTGATCAATATGATCATCAGAAGGAAGCGTTTTCGGCGTGTGACTGGAGCATTATGCCCTGGATGTTAAAGAACAATCCGTTTTGTGCATCAGATATCCCGGACAGGATCTTCAATATCGGCTGCGGATGGGCCTGGGACAAGCTTTACAGAAGAGATTTTGTTTCCCGAAACGAGATGACTTTTCAGGAGATACGCAGCACGAACGACATGCTGTTTGTTTATTATCTGTATACAAAGGCAGACCGGATTTTCGTGATCAATCCTGTATTAGCCCATCACAGAATAAATATGAAAAAATCTCTGTCCATGACCCGGGAAAAATCCTGGGATAACTGTTATCTTGCCCTAAAAGCATTGAAAGATAAACTGACAGATGACGGCATTTATGAGACATATAAGCAGAGTTTTGTGAATTGGGCATTAAATCTGATCTTGTGGCACATAGACACTTTAGAACCGGAAGCAGCAGAAAAGCTGAAGCAGAAATGCCGTGAAGAATTCTTTGACAGTTTAGACATTACTGGAAATGAATACACTTATTATTACAACAAAAAGGAGTACAACAGAATGAAAACAATCATGGATGGCAGCGCAAAAGTTTCTGTAATCATGCCTGTATATCAGGCGGGAGATTATTTACATCAGAGTATGGACAGTCTTATCAACCAGACACTTTATAATATCGAGATATTGTGTGTGGATGACGGATCGACAGATAACTCTCTGGAAATCCTGCAGGAGTATGAGAAGCGTGATGAACGTGTACATGTGATAACAAAAGAACACTCTAATGCCGGCGATGCAAGAAACATGGGACTTGATGCCGCATCAGGAGAATATCTGGCATTCCTGGATGCAGATGATTTTGCGGCCCCTGACATGTTAGAGAAGGCATATCTGGCAGCAAAAGAGGCAGATGCTGATATCTGTCTGTTCCGCTGTAATCAGTATGATCATAATTCCGGTGATTTCAGAGAATGCCCATGGACGATGCGTACATGGGAGATGCCGGAGCAGAGGCCTTTTTCCGCACAGGATGTATCCGGAAAAATATTTAATATGTCCAGCTGTACTCCCTGGGACAAACTCTTTAAGACATCGTTGATCCGTGAGAAAGGAATTCGCTTCCAGAGTGTTTCCTCCAGTAATGATATGGTGTTTACCTTTTCTGCATTTACACAATCCCGGCGGTTTATTACCTTAGAGGATATTCTGGTACATCAGAGGGTTGGGCATCCCAGATATCTTTCCGAAGATATCGAATATATGACATCAAATTACTACAAGGCTTTGATGGGAGTGAAGAACTTCCTGTCAGACAATGGTATTTATGATGAATACAAAAAGAGCTTTATCAATTGGGGCCTGGATTTTTCACTCTGGAATATGCATAACTTCGGCGGCCATTTCGGCGAATTGGTAAAACAGCAGCTGAAACAGCGGTATTTTGCTGATATGGATATTTGCAATGCATCTGAGGAGGATTTTTATAATCACGATCAGTATGTTGAAATGCGTGAAATCATGGAGAGCGGTTTGGCTGCAAACAATATATCGGGGAATCCGAAAGTATCTGTTATTATCCCGATTTATAATGTTGAGCAGTATCTCCGTCTTTGCCTGGACAGTGCCGTCTATCAGACGATGCATAATATCGAGATTATCTGTGTCGATGACGGGTCAACCGACAGTTGTCTGGATATTATCCGGGAATATGAAAAAATGGACAGCAGAATCGTTGTGATCACAGGGCCGAATGGCGGTTATGGTCATGCAATGAACCAGGGACTTGACCGTGCGCGCGGTGAGTATATAGCGATCCTTGAACCGGATGACTATGTGGATGTCCGCATGTATGAAGAACTTTATCAGATCGCTATTGAAAATGAGCTTGATTATGTGAAGGGTGATTTTTACAGATTTACACATGATGAGCGGGGAAATCAGATCGTTTCCTATCATATGGTTGCGAAGGAACAGAGTAATTATGAAATCGTAAAAAATCCGGCAGTTGACAGCGATGTTTTCCGTTACATGATGAATACCTGGAGCGGTATTTATAAAAGAGATTTTCTGGAAAGAAATCATATCCGGCATAACGAAACACCGGGTGCGTCTTTCCAGGATAATGGATTCTGGTTCCAGACATTGGTTTTTGCTTCAAGAATCATGGTACACAACTTCCCTTATTACTATAATCGCAGGGACAATCCGAATTCCTCTGTTGCAAGCAAAGCAAAAGTATACTGCATGAATGAAGAATATGCGCTCATCCGCAACAGACTGAAGGAATATCCGGAGCTGGAGAAAAAGTATATCTACCAGTATAACACAAAGCGGTTCCTGAATTATCTCTTTACATATAACAGACTGGCGCCGGAGTTTAAACTTGAGTACCTGACAGCCTTCCATAAGGAACTGAAAGAGGCTGATGAAGCGGGAGAAGTTGCCTGGTATCTGTTTACGAAGCAGGAAAAAGAGGAACTTAAAATGGTCCTGGAAGAACCGGAAATGTTCCCTTCTGTCTATCGGATTCGTAAATATAAGGGTGAGATTGAAAAACTTCAAAGAGAGGTAGCCGGGCTGAAAAAAGACAAGAAAAACATCGAGGATGAATATAGGGATAAACTGGACTTCTTCCTTTCATCTTTTTATACCGCAAATGGGAAAAGGAGAACAAATACCGGGAGAAACAAACCTGTGAAACAGGATAACAGGATCGTTCATCTGGCATTTATTTCAGATCAGAATTACTGTATGCCTACCAGTGTCGCACTGACATCTCTCAAATTAAATAAGAATTATGACACGGTATATAAGATTCACGTGATGTCTTCCGGAATTGATGAGGATGGCAAAGCAAGATTAATGCAATTATCATCCGATGACTTCCAGATTGATCTTATGGATGTCCAGGAAGATCCCAGATTCAGTGGGTACACCAAGGGGGATGGAGACCTCCATGTGTCTACTGCGGCAATTATCAAGCTGAGGATTCCGCAGCTGCTTCCGTATGTTGGAAAAGTTTTATATCTGGATGGAGATATTCTGATTCAGGATGATTTGCTTGATGTATACAATACGGATATTGATGGCTATTATGTTGCGGCCGTGAAGGATATTATTTCTGAACGGAATCCAAAACATCTTAAGAACCTGAACTATCCTCATACCTACTATTTTAATTCCGGGATGATGCTGATGAATCTGTCAAAGATGAGAAAGGATAATATGACAGAAAAGCTGGTCGATTACAGACTTCACGGCAAGAATCATTTTATGGATCAGGATACATTGAACGTGGTTCTCGGAGAAAAAGTTAAATTCGTTTCTCCCAGGTATAATTTCCTGAACAAGTTCTATGACTGGTGGGATTATATGAAACTATCTGTTTTTTATGACGAGCAGCTTCCGTCAGAGCGTATTGAAGCATACAGGAATGCGGTAATCCTTCATCTGGGCAGTCATGAAAAGCCGTGGAAATATGAGATGGGATATTTGTCAGAATTATATGACAAATATTATTCAGAATCTCCGTACAGAGAGATTCCGCTGACGAGAATTCCTATGGAATAAAAAGCTTATTAAAAAAAGGACGGTAATGATGGAACATTCATACGTTAATATCTGTATGATTACGGATGATAATTATATAGTACCCACAATGGCGGCGATCCAATCCATGAAGGATACGATGCATGAAAGCAGTTATTATCGTTTGTTTGTGATAACCGGCGGGCTGTCAGAAGAATCGGGACAGTATTTAAAAAAGCTGGAATCAGATAATCTGTCAATCACTATTATTTGCGAAGATGCCAATGGCAGATTTGCAGGATATCGCCTTTTTGAGGAAAGAAAAAACTGTACGGCATCTATTGCGGCATTGCTTAAATTGCGGATTCCTGACTTGCTGAAAGATATCAATCGCGTACTGTATCTTGACAGTGATATTATTGTTAAACACGATTTGTCCGATTTATATGGAATCCATTTGTCAGAATCCAGTTATATTGCAGCTGCAGTAGAGCCGGACGGGAACAGATTGCAGCATGACATTGCGAACGGAGTAGAAAAATACTTCAACTGTGGTGTGATGATTATGAATCTTCAAAAGATGAGAGATGATAATGTTGTTTCTGTATTGCAGGAAACCGGGAGAAATATAAATGATTCATCTCTCATGGAGCAGAAGGTGTACAACCTGGCTTTTGCCGGAAAGTTTACGGAACTGCCAATTCGGTTCAACTTTATGCCGGTAATTTTATATCGCGACTATCATAGGTGGACGATTGATCAGATTAATTCCACATATCATGCGGCCTACAAAAATAAAAATGAATTATTTGCAGATGCATCTATCATTCATTTTTCTTCACAAGACAAACCATGGAAAGACCCGGACGGAGCATTTGCTTCCGAGTGGATCTCGGCCTATTTGAGAGCGCCGCTGAAAAATGAGCTGATTCCTGTATCTGATGCATCACATGACGGACCGGCTATATCTGTGATCATTCCCTGCTACAATGTTGAAAAATACATCGGAGATGCGCTTGAGAGTATATTGTTTCAGACGTTCAATGATCTGGAAATACTGTGCCTTGATGATGGATCAACTGATTCTACGAAAGAGATAATCAGAGAATATACAGTAAAATATAATAATGTATTTTTATACACAGATACCAACCATGGTCCCGGGTATGAAAGAAACAAAGGAGTTCATCTGGCAAGAGGAAAATACATACATTTTATGGATTCAGATGATCTCCTTGACAAACATTTTTATGAAATACTGTTCAGGAAACTTTCTGAAAATGATTTAGATATCGTCTGCTGTGATGGTCAGACGTTTTATGATTCAGAGAAACTGGAAAAAGATTTTCCTGAGTTTAAAAACCGTTATAAGAGGAAAGAAGCTTATCCGAAAGTATATGCTGGAGAAGAATTATACATATTGTTAAGAAAAGCCTATGATTTTATAGTGCCTGTCGGAATGCAGATGTTCAGAAGAGAGTTCCTGCTGGAAACAGAACCGCTTTTCCCGGAACTTTTTGCGCATGAAGATAATCTGTTTCAGATCAGAGTTCTTCCGGCTGCAAGCAGAGTTTTATACGTTAGTGCCCCGCTGTATCTGCGCAGAATCAGAGAGAATTCTATTATGACATCAAAAAAAGAACTTGAAAAAACGATGTCATGGATAGAAGTCATAAGACTTTCTATTGAAGTCATGCAGTCATGCTATGAAAAAAAACAAGAGGTTTTCAGGACTGTAAAAAAACATATAGAGCGTTTTCTGCGCGCATTATATAACAGTTACGGAAGACTTGAAGCCAAAGAAAAAGAACAATTGATGAAACAACTCTCTGACAGCCAGACAGGCATATTCCGGATGTGTTTGTCCTTTCAGGGAAACAAAATCAATCATGAAGAGGTATGGAAGAAACTGATAGATCAAAGGAGTATCAAAATGATGGAAGAGAAAACAATAAAAACGGTCAGTGAAGATCGCTGTACAGGCTGTGGTGCCTGTTATAATGCCTGCCCGGTCAATGCGATCTCTATGCAGTACAATTCGGAAGGATTTATCTATCCGGTTGTGAATGCAGAGCTCTGTGTCGGATGCACAAAGTGCCGGCAGGTATGCCCTGAGGTGGGATATGACGGAAGCTGCCTCCGCGAGGAGGGAGAATGCTATGCCGTGATGGCATCGGATGAGATCCGGAAAGTCAGCTCCTCAGGAGGAATGTTCACACTGCTGGCTGAATTTGTTCTGAGTCAGGGCGGAGCAGTATGCGGTGCCGCGTACGCTTCTGATTACAGAAAAGTGCAGCATATCATTGTAGAATCCTCAGAAGAATTGAATCGTCTTAGAAGCTCGAAATATGTTCAAAGTGAGACAGGAGACTGTTATTCTCAAATAAAACAGATTCTTGAAGTGGGGAGAAAAGTTCTTTTTACAGGGTGCCCTTGTCAGGTCTCCGGGTTATATGGATTCCTGGAAAAAGACTATGACAATTTAATTACGGCAGATTTGGTGTGCCATGGCTCGAATTCCTTGAAAGCATATCAACTGTATTTGAAAGAAATTGCAAAAGGAAGGGAAATATCAAGAGTCGATTTCCGTGAGAAAGAAAACTATGGATGGAGATCGAATGTAAATATATATTTTGCGGACGGGACGAATTTTATAGAACACCCTGATAAGAAAAAATCCAGCTGGTATATCGGGTTCCTTCAGGGCATTATGAATCGGTTGTGCTGCAGCACGTGCCATTATGCTGCGAAGAAGAGGACCGGAGATTTTACTTTGGGAGATTTTTGGCAGGTTAACAGGTATAATCCGGAGTTTAATGATGGGATGGGCACATCCGTTGTAATCTGCAATTCACTGAAAAGTAAATCTGTTTTTGACAGCCTGAAACCATCTATGAAACTATGCGAAGCAGCTCCTTTAGATTTTGCTGCAGCGCATAATGGGCAATTGCGGCAGCCCAAAAAGATGAGTGGCGGAAGGAAGTATTTTTTTCAACACTTAGATAAGGATGGATACCATAAGGCTCTCTGGTACGGACAAAAGAAAAGATATGATTTTGGAGTAATTGAAAATTGGCAGAATCATGGTCATCGAGGTCTGCTGGCAGGGTTTTCTCTGGCAGCTGTTGCGGATGATTGTGGCATTCTTCCAATTGTAATCAGCAGTATTTCGGGGAATATTGAAAAAGGAAATGCTGCAGCCGACATTGAATTTATGAAGAGATTTTTCAATGTTTCCAAACAGAGAAAGCCGGAAAACATGCCTGAGATTAATCATTTTTGTGATCAGATGCTATTGGGCCCGGGGAATAAGGAAACAATACCGCTCTATTTTGTGAATGACTCCAAAAGAATAGCATGCTGGCCGGAAAATATTCTGGAACCGCTGCTGGTATGTGATCAGAGGCACCTGGATTCTCTTGTGCAGAAATCAGATATGCATCCGGAGAAGCCATATGTGGCTGCATTATTAGATAAATGGACCGAGCAAGCCGGAATGCAGTTAGACAGACTTGGACAGAAACTGGGATGTCAGCTTGTTGTGTATGCTGAGAACAATTCGGATAGCTCTTCGAAAGTAAAGTCACTGGCTGACATATCGACTGAGGATATTGCAGCGTTAGTTAAGGGCAGCCGTTTCTGTGTGACTGACAGATATGATATGGTTTGTCTGACCCTGAGATTTCATCGGCCATTTGCGGCGATTGCGTCTGGCAGTGATGAAGATAAAATCATGGATTTGCTGAAACGTATGGGGCTGGAAAACTGTATGACAGCAACAGAAGGAAAAGAGGCTGTGAAGTTCGAAGAAGTTTCAGACATTGATTATAGTCGAATCGATGACATCCTTTCCGGAGAACAGAAACGCGCACATGAATGGCTGGAACATACCTGGAGGAATAATAAACAGACCAAGGAAGATGCATTAAAAAATCATTCAATAAATGATAAAAAACCTTATGATGTGGGGATTACGGGGTATTGGTGGTCATCTAACTATGGAAGTGTAGTTACTTATTATGCTCTTTATCGTCTGGTTGAACAAATGGGGCTCAAACCTATTCTTTTAGACCGGCCGGAGAAAGAAAAACATGGAGATGGACTGGATGTTTTTTCCAGAATATTTATGGAAACACACTGCAGAACAACCAATAGTCTGGGCTGGAATGAGTTGGAGAATTATAATTCCATAGCGGACACATTCATGATTGGATCTGATCAGGTCTGGGGACCCGGAGCAGTCAAATCATATAAGTATTTCTTTTTCCTGGACTTCATAAAAAGAGCAAAAAAGAAGATTGCATATGCAGCTTCATTCGGTGAACACTTTAATGTGTCGGATGAGATTATGAAGAATGCACGAAAGTGTATTTCAGAATTTGACCTGATTTCTGTTCGCGAAAAATCTGCAGTCGGAATATGTCAGGAGAAATTTGGAAGAGATGCCACATGGGTATTGGATCCGGCATTCCTCCTCGATGTTTCCGAATACGATAAAATCGCGGCAGCGTCAAAGCGGGAAGTTGAGCATGAGAATTATCTGGTCACTTATATTCTTGAACCATCAGAAGAGAAAAAGAAAATCATTCTGGAGGCATCCAGGAGACTGGGACTGCCTATGGTCAATATTCTTCACGGGAAAGCGCATTCATTCAAGAAGAATCATGCCGTAATGAATCTTCCGGACACAGTACGGGATGTAGGAGAAGAAGATTGGCTTTACTACATCAAGCACGCAAAGTATATGATTACCGATTCGCATCATGGAACGGTAATGGCTGTTGTATATAATAAACAATTTATTTGCTGTTCGAACAAGCCCTGGGGGCGCACAAGATTCCGGTCGATTCTCGGATTGCTTGGGCTGATGGATCGCTGGAAAGTCACGCTTGAAGATATTGAAAAAGAGAGAACATTTGAACATGCGATCGACTACTCCAAAGTAAATGCTGTTTTAAATTCTGAGAGAAAACGATGTCTCAGATATCTTACAGAGGCTCTGGGATGTGACTATGATTCGGTTTTTGGGGAACAGATGGTGAAAAGTGAAGACCCGGGAGTACATCGTCAGATTGCATCACTGCAGGGAGAACTGGAAGACTTAAAGCAATCTCTGGACCAAATTCTTAAAAACCAGAAAGAATGTCTGGAATTACTTCGCAGGCTGTCATAGAGAACAGGGGAAATTGAAAAGCAAATAGCAAAAGATAAATAAAGGTGGATAATACAAATGAAGATTACAGTAGCGGGTGTGGGATATGTCGGACTCTCTCTGGCAGTACTCCTGGCACAGAATCATGAGGTGACAGCAATAACGACAACTCCTGAAAAAGCAGAAAAATTAAATCAGTTTATCAGCCCGATCCAGGACGATGAGATTGAACGATTTTTTGCGGAAGCAAAAGACGGCAAAAGGACGCTTGCTTTGTATACAACCATTGATAAAGAAGCTGCATATCGGTCTGCAGATCTTGTAATAATTGCAACACCTACAAATTACGATGATGAACACCATTTCTTTGATACCAGCGCAGTGGAAGATGCAATAGAAACTGTTTTGAAGGTGAATCCAAATGTTCTTATGGTGATTAAATCAACCGTGCCGGTAGGATATACCGATTCTGTAAGAAAAAAATACGGAATCAGCAATATAATCTTCAGCCCGGAATTCCTTCGCGAGTCAAAGGCTTTGTATGATAATCTTTATCCTTCCCGTATTGTTGTTGGAGCGTATGCGGAACAATCAGAAGAGGCTTCCCTGTTTGCAGACCTGCTCAAAGAGGGAGCAGCAGTCAAAGATATACCGGTGCTCATTGCGAACCCGACAGAGGCAGAAGCGATTAAACTTTTTGCAAATACATATCTTGCAGTGCGTGTGTCGTATTTTAATGAACTGGATACCTACGCACAGATGAAAGGATTGAACACCCAGCAGATTATTGACGGGGTATGCATGGACCCGAGAATTGGGTCCCATTATAATAATCCTTCATTCGGATATGGCGGATATTGTCTGCCAAAAGATACCAAGCAGCTTCTGGCAAATTACAAGGACGTACCGCAGACTATGATTAAAGCTGTTGTTGAAAGCAATATCGTGCGAAAAGAATTTATCGCGGACAGCATCATGCGAACGAACCCTTCAAAAGTGGGGGTCTATCGATTGACAATGAAGAGCAACAGTGATAATTTCCGGGCATCTGCGATCCAGGATATCATGAAGCAAATCCTCTCAAAAGGAATCCCGATTATCATATATGAGCCGACATTAGAAGATAAAAGCACATTTTTTGATTGCGTCGTTGAAAATGATTTAAACACATTTAAAGCAGAAAGCGATGTGATTCTGGCCAATCGTTTTGATGAGAGCCTGAAAGATGTTGAACAAAAGGTGTATACGAGAGATTTGTTCCGTCGGGATTAATGGCTTCCTGAATGTAATGAATGATAATGGTGATTTCTGTATGCAGATGATATTTATAGGAGGTAATTTTACTTCAAAATGAGCGGTCAGATACATGTAAACATATTAGGCATATGTGTAACCAGAGATATTTTTAAATCATTAACAGATCAGGAAAAATATGTGGTGGACAGATATGTTCAATCTGCGAATCCTCTGTCATGTGTTTTAGAGTCGCCTCTTAATACGGACGAGATACCTGATATTGTATATGAAAACAAAACCAATTTTTATAAACGCTGTATAGAATTGGATATAAAGAAGCATGTTTTTGATTTCATGGGAGAAGTAAAACCGGATTATTTGGTGATAGATGCCGGATCCATGAGAAAGCCTCTGTTTTTTGCGGGAAATAATAAGAAAAAATGTGCGACACTGATCTTTGACAATACGGCTCAGCAGTTATTCGAGCAGGGAGCTATTCCTTCGTATACGAAAGGTGATATTTGGGATTTTGATAATGAAGAGATTTCGGGTTTATTGGATATTTATATCAATAAAATAAAAGAAATCTGTGCAGAAGAAAATATTATTCTTATAGAATCTTACGATGTACCATATAGCATAGATTTAAATAGCCAGAACGTAGGATGTTTTGATGAAAAAAGAATATCCATGGAAAATGACAGAATAAAATACGGGTACAATTATTTAAGATCCAAATTAACCAAGTGCCATGTTATTGAATTCCCGAAAGGTGTTGTCGGGGATAAGAATCATACCTGGGGGGAAGCTCCTCTCCACTATGTTCCGGAATATTATGAATACGGAGCAAAAGCAGTTGAAATCATAACAAGTGGTTATTGGGAACTGTCAGAAGAAAGAAACGTACTGGATATTCTAAAACAGCAGTATGAAAAGCTGTTTATGGAAAAATATTCAGACTGTATATATCATCAATTGGTGAAGACAGAGAAAGAATTGGGTGTATTCAAACGATATCGTATATACGAGAATTATTTTAAACAGTTATTGCTTCTGGATGGGAAAAACCTTATCTACAACTGGGTTGCAAATTGTAATATTCAGCACGTATCATTTTATGGACTTTCAGAAATCTCAAAACTATTTGTGACATGGTTTAAGGAATGGAATGTAACTATTGATTATATTGTGGAAGAATCTGCCAAAAAGGAATATGAAGGAATTACTTTGATTAAGCGTTCAAAAAATATCTTTCCTGAAACGGATGCAATGATTATAACTGATTTAAATAAAGAGCCCGTACAAAAGAAGTTGATTCGTCTTGAATACGCTGGTTTTGTAACTGATTATGAGAAACTGCTAAAGGATAACATATTCTGACTATTAAGTAGATCAGCATGGCTGCCTGTTATAAATGTCAATAGAATATAATTATCAGTATGTGTCAATAGGATTGAAGGATTGCCGCCTATCAGAATAAGTATCCGATTATTTAAGGAAGGTCGTTATTAAATGGAAAAGGAAGAAAAAACCAGTTTAAATATATTCGGAGCCTGCACATCCAGAGATATTCTGGATAATCGTTATCAGGTCCATCAGTATGTGTCTTTTACATCGCCTATGATGATGATGCTTGAGCAGGATAAAAAATGGGATCTGAATCAAAGCGATATCAGCAGTTTCAATTTGTCGGGTACAGATTTTTCAAAACGCTGCTTTTTTCTGGATCACAATAGAATGGCATTCGAATATCTGACTCGTCAGGAATCGGATTATCTGATTCTGGATATAGCTGATAGCCGAATTGATATTTTGAAATACGGGGAAGAGTATTGCACCCTCAGTAATATTGTGAGAAAAAATCAAAAGAAAATCGCGGCTGACAAGGATACACAGCTAATCAGTTTTCGATCATTTTCAGATGAACAATGGATGGAATGTATTGTAAGGTTTTGTAATGAAATAAAAAAGTTATACAGACCGGAACAGATCATTTTACATGAATTTAATCTTGTTTCAGAATATGTTACGAAGGCATTTGAGATTATTCCTTTCAGAGTCTCACAGGGTGTTGAAATGAAGAATGATCTGCTGCAGAAACTTTATCCGGTTATGGAACGCGAGCTGGAAGGGTGTCATATTATTAAGTTTCCGGAAAACATGCTTGGAGATCAGGCAAATAAATGGGGAATACATCCACTGCATTATACACCATTATACTATGAATACGGCTTGCGGGCGATTGATTATATTATTTCCGGACAAAATGAGCCGGATAGAAAAGAAGAGAAACGCTATCTGGAAGAGCTGCGTAAAGAATATTCTTTAAAGGGTTTAATCCAAAGAAAAGAGATAGAGCTTAAACGGCAGAAGATTTTAAACAGAAGTCAGCAGATTAAAATCAGTAAGCTGTTGCATTATGCCAAAAGTTTCCTATATGTTGAACAGAATTATCTGGATGTAATATGTTCGATGAAGAATTTCCTGAATCAGAATAACATCCATTCGGTTGCGTTATATGGAGATTATCTGACAACACAGATGTTAAAAGATCTTCTGTTAACCTGTAAGGTAAAGATTGATTATGTGGTATCAGACAAACCTTCATCAATCTGTTCAGAAGTTCTGGGAACGGGATTGGATTCTTATCCGAAAACAGACGCGATGATCATCTGCAACATATTAACAATTGATTTAACAAAAAAATCCCTCCAGGGAAAGATTACATTTCCTGTTTATGATTACTATGACTTTATTGCTGCAAAGTGACAATGGAAGAATGAGTGCCGTATGCCATCATTATATTTTATGAAGGAGGAAATCATGAAAAAGGGTTTTTTTATGATCGCTGCCATGTGTCTGGCTTGTATGATGATTCTGTTTCATCCGATTACAGCGGAGGCTTATCAGGAGAGAGTTAACGCGTATGTACCTTCGGTCTTGAATTATGATTTCGCGAATGAGGTGGTTGACCGTGTGAATCAGGAGCGTGCAGCACAGGGAATTGCGCCTCTAACGCTGGACAGCGGACTGATGGAGACAGCAATGCTGAGGAGTACAGAGCAGTTCATCAGCTATTCTCACACCAGACCAAATGGAGAAAAGTGTTTTACAGCCTTCCCTTATCAGAGGGGATATCGTGCGGAGAATATCTGCTATGGTTCTACCACTCCGGAAGGAGCAATGATTCAGTGGATGAATTCCGCTCCTCACAGGGAAAGTATTCTGAATGGAATTTACAATTCCATCGGAGTAGGATGTGCCTATGACAGTGAAGCCGACTGCTACTACTGGACACAGTGTTTCAGTTCCGATGCAGGAGATGGTGCAAAACGTTACGGGACCGAATCCAGAAACTATAATATTGATGCACAGATCCTTATACCGGACAGTATGCCGGATATCCGTATAGACGGTACAGATACAAACTCAATTGAACTGAGATGGGATTATGTAAGCCATGCTACCTCTTTTGAGATTGAGCAGTATATATCCGGAAGCTGGATCCGGATCGGAACAGAAGACGCACTGACAAATTATTACAAAGCAGACAGTCTGTCTCCGGGAACGACATATCAGTTCCGGATACGGGCGATAAAAGATTTCTATCAGTATCATTATACGACGGATTATAGTTATGTAACAGGCACGACTACAGGATCGCCTGCTCCAGAAAAACCTGAAAAAGTGCAGGGACTGAAAATTACCAAAAGAACAGCGAAATCTCTGAGTCTAAAATGGACAAAACACAGTAATGCAGATGGATATATCCTGCAGCAGTATAAGGGCGGAGAATGGAAACGGATTGCCAACATATCTGATTCTGACACAGTGACTTATGTAGTATCCGGCCTCAAGTCAGCAACAAGTTATTCCTTCCGGGTCAAGGCATACATTTATAATGGCGACACGACAGTCTCCGGCGGATGGACTACTGTGAAAGGAAAGACGAATCCAGTGGCAGTATCCGGGTTAAAGATCGCCGGCAGAACATCCAATACACTGCGTCTGAACTGGACGAAGAACAGTAAAGCATCCGGATACATCATACAACAGTATAAGAGTGGAAAATGGACACAGGTCGCAAAGATTACCAATAATGCAACGGTAACATATCGAGCAAGTAATCTGAAAGCATCTACGACCTATAAGTTCCGGATCAAAGCTTACGCATACGATGGAAAAACCATGTTATCCAGTGTCTGGAAGACGATTTTCGGGAAGACGCAGGCTCCGGCATCTACGCAGACATTAACAGCAGTTTCAGGTCTGAAAATAGGCGGACGTGCGACAGATGCGATTCGTCTGAACTGGAATAAGAATAACACAGCGTCCGGATACATTGTGGAACAGTATAAGAGTGGGAAATGGACACGGGTTGCAAGTATCGGGAAAAACAGTACTGTGACATACCGGGTAGAAAAGCTGGCATCAGGAACGAAATACGCCTTCCGCGTAAAAACATTCCAAACGAAAAACGGGAAGGCCATATACAGTGCATATAAGAAGATTTCCGGGAAAACACTTCCGGCAGAAGTGACCGGATTAAAAATCGGCGGAAGAGCGAAGGACGCTATCCGTTTGAACTGGAACAGAAACAGCAAGGCAAGCGGGTATATCGTAGAACAGTATGTGAATGGGAAATGGGTGCGAAAAGCCAGAATTGCCTCTAACAGCACGGTTACTTGCCGGATTGCGAAACTGAAGACAAAGACGACCTATGTGTACCGGGTAAGATGTTTTGATTTTGACGGCGAAACACCGATTTATGGTCCGTATAAATACATATCGGGAATTACGAGATAATGATGTGACGGCAGACTTTTTGAGGTCTGCCGTCATTAGTTATTTGTTTTCAAGTCTCTCTCACTGAGATAAATTGGCGCTTTAATATTCAGAACAACAAGTAATTAATTTCTTGAATTTTGTTTATACATAAGATAAAATATACTTAATAAGTTCTTAATAAAATACTAATAAAGTATAATTTCGACTTGGTTATTTTTTTACAGGAAGGGAGGAAGTGTGATGATCAGAAAATTAGCGGCTGTATTTTTATGTGTCATGTTGGTTTTGACCGGATCTTCAGCCGCAATTGCAGGGCAGCCAAATCAATACAGGCAGACATCTGCTTTACAATTGGAGAAACTGTCAATGTCACCTCAGCCAGTCACAGATCTGAAAATTGGGGGACGCGCATCCAATGCGCTGCGTCTGAACTGGGTCGGGTCAGATTCTGCATCCGGTTACATTATTGAACAATATAAGGAGGGTGAATGGAAACGAATTGCGAGGCTGGCTGACCCTGCAGTACAGACGTATCGGGCAGTTCATTTGTTTCCTTCAACTACCTATAAGTTCCGTGTAATGACCTTTGATTTTGAGGGAACAAAACCAGTTTACAGCAGTTATGCTTCAGTCAATGGCACAACTCTGAAAGCAGTACCAGCGACACTGGCCCCGGTGCAGGGATTAAAAACTGTCAGCAGAACGGTTGATTCAATTCGGCTGGGCTGGTCGCAGAACAGTAGTGCTTCCGGCTATATTCTGGAACAGTATAAGAACGGAAAATGGACGCGGATTGCAAAAATTACGAATAATCAGACCATTTTTTATAAGATAAGCAATCTGACAGACTATACATCGTATCAATTCCGTATCAAAGGTTATATTGACAATGGGGCACATCCTGTTTACAGCAGTTATACAACGATTGGATCAGTTACATTGCCAATGGCTGTGACAGGTTTGAATATTGGCACCAGGACATCAGGGTCACTTCAGTTGAACTGGAGTAAAGTGGAAAAATCAAATGGATATATTATAGAAATATACAAGGACGGATCCTGGAAGCGTCTGATGAAAACCGGCTCCAATGGAATCTTGACATACCGTGCATCAAAACTGAGTCCCCGGACACTATATCAGTTCCGAATCTGTACTTACGGTTTTGATGGAAAGGTGCCTCTTTATAGTTCTTATCAATATGTCAGCGGCACAACAGAAACTTCGCAAATTACTCCGACACATCCGAAGATTGTTTACTGGACGGCTTCTGGTTCTGTCTATCATTTATCAAAGGATTGTCCGACTTTGAAAAGGTCGAAAAAAATTCAGAGCGGAAGTATTGCTGAAAGCAAAAAAAGCAGAGTTTGCAACGTCTGTGGACATTAAAAAAGATATATAATGAGTGATAAAACACATGGAGGAGAAAAATGTTAAGGAAATTCAGAACAGTAATGATTGCATTACTCACAGCAGCGATTTGCCTGACGCAAATTCCTTTCGCGCAGACGAATACGCAGGCAGCATCACCTGCTGTAACGAATAAGAGCGCAGTACAGAAGAAAACTGCAGAACAGACATTCACCTATGTGAATCCATTGTACAGAGACGTGTTGAGTGAGGCAGATATAGAAGCACGTGTGAAAAGAAACGAACTGACTAAAAACTGGAACCGTCTTTACGGTTCAGAGCCACAGTATTACAGCACAGTGGCATCTGCGGGAAAATCGATGCGAAAAGGGCTGGCTAATCGAGATGAGACGGTTACAGTATGTTTTAAGTCAAATACGTATCCGGACGGCGACCTTCATAATGATATTATGGAAGCGGCTTTTAAACATACCGGTGTACCAAAGGAAGGCGATTCACTCAGATGGGTAGTTGGCGGTTACAGAGTCGGGCGTTCTTATTATGAAGACAATGGCGTATACTATATAACATATAATTATTATATGTATTACTATACGACTTCTGCGCAGGAGAAGAGACTGGATTCTGCAGTGAATTCTCTGTTGAGTCAGTTGAATCTGAGCGGGAAGACAGATTATCAAAAGGTATGCGCAATTTATGACTATATGTGTGACAACATCACATATGACTACGAACACTTAAATGACAATGATTACGAGCTTCAGTACACAGCTTATGCTGCCCTGATTGACAAAACTGCGGTATGTCAGGGATATGCGGTGCTGTTCTACAGACTTGCACTGGAAAGCGGTGTGGAAAACCGTGTAGTTACCAGTATCAGACATGCATGGAATATGGCAAAGCTGGGAGCGCGGTACTATTTCCTGGACGCTACCTGGGATGCGGGCACCTGGAGTTATCAGTATTTCCTGAAAGGAAAAGATAATTTCTGTACAGAAACTGACCACATCATTGAGGATTCCTCTGATATACTGAATTATAATTACAACATTTCCGCAACAGATTATGATCCGGATACATCCATTGATAATCCTGATCCGGTCGGCGGCCTGAAAGTTACAGCCCGTACGAAGGATGCGATTCGCCTGAACTGGAACCGGAACGCGAAGGCTGTCGGATATATTGTTGAGCAGAAGAAAAGCGGAAAGTGGACACGTATTAAGCGAATTGGAAGCAACAGTACCACAACTTGCCGGATTGCAGGATTGAATCCGGGAACAAGCTATCAGTTCCGTGTAAAAGCATTCGCGCATGATGGTGACTATTCTCTGTATAGTACATATAAGACTATTACGGGCAAGACAAATCCGGCACCTGTGACAGGACTGAAAGTGGCCGGCACCGCTAAAACAGCGCTTCGCTTAAGCTGGAATAAGAATTCGAAAGCAGAAGGTTATATTGTTGAGCAGTATAAGGGCAAGACATGGAAGCGCATTGCAAAACTGGCAAAGAATACGACGACTTCCTACCGGATTACAGGTCTCTCTGCCGGTAAAACATATAAGTTCCGTGTAAAAGCATATGCCTTTGACAAAAAGACAGCAATTTACGGTGGTTATGCAAGTGTATCAGGAAAAACCGATGCCGATACGACAGCAAAGACCCCGACAGCAGTTACCGGTCTGAAGATCGGAGGGCGTGCGGCAGATGCCATTCGTCTGAACTGGAATAAGAACAGCGGCGCATCGGGTTATATCATTGAACAATATAAGAGCGGACAATGGAAACGAATTGCCAGAATTGGTTCAAACAGCACTGTGACCTACCGTGTTGAAAAACTGGCGGCAGGAACCAAGTATTCCTTCCGTATCAAGTCATACAGTTTTAAGAATAGCAAGGCGGTATACAGTACTTACAAGAAGATCAGCGGATACACAAAACCGGCTGCTGTATCAGGGCTGAAGGTTGCCGGCAGAAGCAAAGACGCACTTCGTATCAGCTGGAACAAGAACAGCAAGGCAAACGGATATATTGTAGAACAATATAAAAACGGGAAATGGGTTCGTATTTCACGAATCGGTAAGAACAGTACCGTGACCTGCAGAGTATCCGGTCTCAAGTCATCGACATCTTATGTGTTCCGTGTAAGAACATTCATAGTAGATGGGAAGACGCCTCTTTACGGTTCTTCTGAATATGTGACAGGAACTACAAGATAATCATCTGGCGGCAGATAATTACATCTGCCGCCAAATCTTGAATTGTCTTTAAAGAAAAAGTATGTTATTATGGAAAACAGATTCTGTATAGCATACTTTTTTTGCTTTCTAAATCATCATTTTTTCAAAAGAGGAGTTACATATGAAGAAAAGGTTATTAGCGATTACGTTCAGCATTCTTGTCGCTCTGACGGTCCCTGCGCCTGCATATGCCATGCAGCAGACGGATATTGCAGTATCTGCAGAAAAACAGGCTGTAAAACTGGAGAAGGTTAACGGGCTGAAAATCGGAGGCAGAGCTGCAGATGCGCTTCGGCTGAATTGGTTGAAAAACAGTCAGGCATCCGGATATATTATCGAACAGTACAAAGGAAGTTCATGGACGCGGATCGCAAAGATAACAGATAACGCAACTTTGACTTATCGGATCAGTAATCTTTCACCATATACGACCTACCGGTTTCGTATTCGGGGGTATCTGAACAATGGGAACAATCCCATCTACAGCAATTATACAGCTGTTTCCGGAACGACAGCGCCGGGTTCTGTTACCGGGTTAAAAGTTGGAGGGAATACCACAGATTCCATTCAGCTGAACTGGGACAGAAATGTAAAAGCAAATGGTTATATTGTTGATATCAATCGGAATGGGGTATGGAACCGTGTGGCAAGGATTGCCTCCAACACCACGGTTTCTTATCAGGTTTCCGGATTGGATCCGCAGACGACCTATCAGTTCAGAGTGAGAACATTCGGATTTGATGCGAAAACGCCTGTCTACAGTACCTGGAAGAAAATCAGCGCGACAACATCGACGGCGGCCCGGGTATCACTGAGCAAGTGTACCGTTGCATCCATTCCCGCTGCGACATACAACGGGTCTGCATATCGACCGGATCCGGTACTGAAATATGGAAATACAACGCTGGTAAAAGGAAGAGACTATACGGTCAGCTATTCCAACAATACAAATATCGGTCCGGGATCTGTGACTTTTACCGGAATTGGAAATTACACGGGTAGTGTTACCAGGACCTATGAAATCAATCCGCCGAAGACCAGGATTACCGGAATTACTTCACAGGCGAATGGCATAAAAGTCTCACTGACGGCCGTCAGCGGAGGCTCATCCTATCAGGTTCAGATCCAGAGAGCAGGGCAGAAAGCCGTGAATTATAATACACCGACTCCCTCAAAGCTGATCAGCGATCTGACCGAAGGCGGGAAGTATACCGTCAAAGCAAGAGCTTATAAGAACGTTAATAATAAGAGCTATTACAGTGACTGGACAGAGATCAAAACGGCGTCCTTCCCATATGGACAGGCAGCCGCGAATTACGCCTGCAAATTCGTTGGCAATCGCTATGTATGGGGCGGAGAAAGCCTGACAAATGGAGCGGACTGCTCCGGATTTGTCAAAGCCGTCTATGCTCATTACGGCAAAACGCTTCCTCATTCATCCTATATGCTGAGAGATGTGGGACGTTCGGTGACAAGGGCGAATATCCAGCCCGGCGACATCGTTTGCTACTCCGGTCATGTGGCGATTTATATTGGCAATGGGAAAATCGTCCACGCAGCTAATGAATCAACGGGAATTACGATCAGCTCCAATTATGCCTATACACAGATCCTGGCAATCAGGAGATTATTCTAAGACAATCTACTCGAAAAAGAATACTCTTTCTCGAATAGGATCCATAAAAGAAAAGGTACAGAAATATTCGTTTCTGTACCTTTTCTTTATTGTTGTAAACGTCGTGTGATTTCCAGCAGCAGTTTTACATCTTCCGGTTTCAGGTTTTGTGCACCATGAAGTAAATCCCGCAATTCCTGTGAGGTATCTGAGCCGGAATCGAAAAATATTTTTGGCTCGATACAGAAATAATCACAGATGTAGAGAAGTTCTGACAAAGATGGAAGGGATTTCCCGGAGGAGATGCTCTGGATATAGCCTTTTCTATGGCCGAGATCAAGACTCATTTTGCATTCTGAAATATTTTTTTGCAGTCTGAGCTGCGTGATGCGGTTGCGAATAAAATCGGGATCCATTGAATGTCCTCCTTTTTGAATTTTTATACCACATTGTGTATAACTTTACACTCATTTTAAAAAATTCAGGGCAAAGCACACAGGAGTCTTATGGCTTCTGATCTGGGTGCTTATCTTTGTCGCAAGTTTCAGCTCTTTTCGTATTGTTGAGAACAGGTATTATCAGCTGTATACGATTTATGGAATGATTATAATCTGGATCCTTTTTGTACTGTTCCGGGAATACCGGATTCATCTGCTGGAAGAGCATGCATTTCTGGAAAAACAGTGGGATATCATTTATTTCGATATCCAAAAAATTCAGAGCAACTACAATGAGATGCTGTCTGATCTGCAGGCTGCGACCGCTCAATGGGATCAATTCCAAAAATACGGGGTGTTTTCCGGAGACGCTCTTTCTATCTATGATTATCTGATCCAAATGAAACAGAAACACAGCAGGCTGATGAAACACTATACGGATAACGCAAACCTGAATGCGATGCTGGTATATGAAGAATCCGTGTGCAGGAATCTTGGAATCGAGGCCGACTTCTACGTGGGGCAGTTGTATCTGTCTAAGCTGGAAGAGGAAAAACTGATCCGGCTGCTTTTGAAAATAATGGAATACATACTGGTTCAGATGAACGAAGAGCGGGGCGAACGATCAAAAAAAGATTTTAAGGAAAAAGACAAGAAAGTGAAAATACATCTTCTGTTGGCACAGGGACAGATTCTGATCTGCGCAGAGTGGACCGGAAGCAGGAAAATCTTCAGTTGGAAGCGGAAACTGAAGAATAAGGAGAATGAAAGAGTTAATGTAGTGAAGGATACCTTTGATCAGGGAAACTGCTGCCTGGAGCTGATGATGGAGACAGGATAAGCTTTAAGGCCTCCTATGATTTTGTTTTATCATAGAAGACCTTGTTATTTAAAGATTCATTTTCGTCATTTCTTTATATGCGTTTTTGTTTTCTTTTGTGTATCCGATGAGAACGCCGGGGTTTTTTTCTGCAATGACGGTCAGGATCTGATCGACGGCTTCTTTTCTGTTTCTAACAGGCGTCACCTGCCGTGTGGTTCCGTCGTTCATCTGGCAGACGATGTAACTGTTGACTTCCATGAAATGTCTGCGAATGACAAACTTATATGCCCATACGATATCCTGATACGGGATGATCTCGCTGCTGTTTTTGTCAAAAATATAATGGTCAGTCAGAGCAATGGTCTCTTTCGGGTCATCGTATCGATATGAATTCCATTCATTCCAAGCCGTCAGCAGCTGTCCTTTCTGCTCTAATGCATCCAATGATTTTTCGATATTTTTCTTTTTCAGTCTTCCGTTGAGCAAGACCAGCAGCGCCAGAACAGCGCAGACTCCCGCGCCGACCGGAAGGTAAAGGAAATCCTTGCCGCGCAGTTCTTTATTCGCATCCAGATAATAGCTTCCGATGCTGTTTGCCATATCATCTTCACTGTATCCGTAAGTCTCGGCTACAGTTTTGAGAAGATCATCGGGAAACGCCGTGGAATATCCGGTTATTTCGACCGGAGCAGGCACTGCGGGATCTGTGTCTGCATCGTCAGAAGTCACGCTCAGCCAGTAATCATACTGTTCCTGCATGGAGGAAAAATCTTCCTCCGGCATACGCACCAGGTATAAATACATATCAGATCCCTGCACCATATAGTAGTATTCATCGTCTCTGTTGGCAGCCCAGTCATCGATCCCGATCACTTCGAGGGAAACATATTTCCCTTCCTGTTCGGAACTTACCGGATCAAAACTTACAGGGCTGCCCTGTAAAAGGCCCAGACGCATTACAGTCCATATAGTAAGCAGTATCAAAACC
>AUXO011914948.1_pt1 | contig 26063 bp, 28 predicted proteins | sample 768731 | NCBI WGS metagenome assembly AUXO01 (sample SAMN02715735, study PRJNA202380) | gut metagenome | biome: sheep rumen | host: Ovis aries | place: New Zealand: Palmerston North | reverse complement strand
CTTGATATTCTTATTCTGAAAGCGAGTGAAGAGAACGAACGAAAGCCTCAACGTCCTCTTAATATTGTAGGCATAATGAGAACAGCAAAAGTCATAAAGCACATCCCTTGGGACCTGCTTTATGACTTCCGTCAGCTTCGAATACAAATCAGCGCTCATGATTTGTCCGATATGAATAACATTGCCAATCTTATCAACCACGAATCCTTATCCATCTCACAAATTTTCTTTAACCGAAACTACAATCTATGCAGATTCCAAAATCTCCTTTTCTCCTTGCCTCCTTTGGATAATCTATCACTCAATCTCCATCCCAAGCACTTTTTCTACGATTGGGGCCATGTCGTAGTACTTGTACTCCGCCAAGCGGCCACCGAAGATGACGTTCTGCTCCTTCGCAGCTAAAGCACGGTATTCATCAGCCAGCGCATTGTTGCGCTCGTCATTCACGGTATAGTACGGCTCCATGCCCTCCTTGTACTCCGTAGAGTATTCACGGCTGATGACCGTCTTCGGGCAGTCATACACCTCCTGACCGAACATCTCGAAGTGCTTGTGCTCGATGATGCGCGTATAGGGAACTTCCGCCTCCGTATAGTTCATCACCGCATTGCCCTGATAGTTGGGCGTGTCCAGAATTTCCTCCTTAAACGACACCGTGCGCCACTCCAATTTACCAAGTTTATAGCCAAAGTATTCGTCAATGGCGCCAGTATAGACTATCTTTTCAGCGACTGACTCCCAATATTTACGATTCTCAAAGAAGTCAGTATTCGTCTTTGTTTCAACGCCTTCCAGCAATCCATCGATCAATTTGTTATACCCTCCGATGGGAATACCCTGATACTTGTCGTTGAAATAGTTGTTGTCATGCACGAATCTTACTGGCAGACGCTTGATGATAAACGCAGGCAATTCTGTACACTTCCTGCCCCACTGCTTCTCCGTGTAGCCTTTTATCAGTATCTCATAGATATCCTTACCCACAAGTAGTATGGCCTGCTCCTCCAAGTTTTGTGGTTGATAAACACCGTCAACTATGAACTCTGAATGATGAACTCTGAACTGTTCAAGCGCTTCCGCTTTCTGCTCCTCTATTTTCTGTCGAGCCTCATCAGGTGTCAGAACGCCCCACATCTGGTAGAACGTGTTCATGTTGAATGGCAGATTGTATTGCTTCCCCTTATAGTTCGCTATCGGTGAGTTCGTATAACGGTTAAACTCCACAATCGAGTTCACAAACTCCCACACCTGTTTGTTCGAGGTATGGAAGATATGCGCCCCATACTTATGCACATTGATGCCCTCAATGTTCTCACAATAGACATTGCCACCCGGATGAGGCCGCTTGTCAATCACCAAACACTTCTTGCCCATCTGCTTGGCACGATAGGCAAACGTGGCACCGAACAGACCGGCACCCACTATCAGATAATCATATTTATTATTAGCCATTTCGTTTGTCAGTCAATTTTTTATTAGATGACGACTATATGGGTTAGTCATATTTCCCTGCTATCACATCCTTATAGAATGCAATATACTTCTTAGCCATCGCCTCTGTGTTATACACTGTCTGCACATCCTTTACGGACTGGTCGCACAGTTGCTGCGGCCACTGATTCATGGCTTCACGGATATGCATAGCATAATCTTCCACTGTCTCGCACACATAGCCGTTCACACCATTCTTGATGACGCTCTTGTTACCCATCTTGTTGCTCACCATAATAAGCTTGCCCATGAACATATTCTCAATCAGACTCATAGCGATAGCTTCACCAAGAGAACAAAGAACAAACACATCAGCTCCTTTGCCTAATGCCAATGCCTCCTTGCGTGGCTTCCATGCGATATGTTCCAGATTGGGAGCATCCAACTGATAGTCAAGTTCGCCACCACCTATCCAGACAAATCTGGCCTCTGGTATCGCCTTGGCGATCTCGTTAAACAACCACGGCTGCTTCTGCGTACATGTGCGCCCTAAGGTATAAACCGTGAACTTTTCATTTTTCACAGGAACTATTCCATCAAGGCTTTCACTCAGATCTTTCAGGTTCACTCCCGTCTCTACGTATGCCGTACGCTTCGCAAACTTCCGTGCCTCCTCATCTTCGCTTTCGCAGCAAGTCAGTGTGATGCAGTTCGACTTGTTACCAAGCAGCTTCTCCACCATCCGATAAGCCAGGCATTTCAGAGAGCTCGGATCTCCCATCAGGATATGGGCATAGCCATGAGGCGTATAAACCACCCGGTTCTTCTTGCCGTTAAAAGCAATTCGCCCTATTCCGCCAGCAATAGAAGAATGCAGATGAATGACATCAGGCTTCACCTTGTCTTCTACCTCCCGCAACTCTTTGATGAGTTTCAAGTCCTTGCTAATACTACCAAGATGTCCGAAGTTCTTCACCTCTATCAGATGTACCCTTTCGTCCAAGGCTTCCTTAAAGTTCTGCGGAGTCTGTGGTCTCAGTGCGTATGCCAAGTACACATCAAACTCCTCACACATATCATTACACAGCTGCGAGACGTATGCGAACACCCCTCCACCAAAGGCCTCGCAAACCATTAGTATTTTCTTCTTCATATTGTTTGTTCTTGATTTAAGTTACCTTCATTGTATATAATAGAATGGCAACAGCATCTCCAGATACCTGTCCACCCCGACAGCACATTCAGCGATATGCAATATCTAACAAAAGCTCTTGATTATTCAACAATCAGAAAAGAGCCACTATCTGTGGTCTTATGTGTATTTAGTTCAAAGGACTTCGCCATATTATGCTGGCAAGGATAGCAACATTTCTTGAGAGTTTCAAATTTCAGTGCAACAAATCACTGCGGCATCTTATCCGCATTCTTTATATGACTATGACGGGAATAAGCGGTCTTGTCGTTAAGTAACCTATCCACCTCCATAGCAATATTCTCTGGCAGATGCTCGTCACGTTCCAGAACGACAGCACAGTCACCGACATATTCCGGGATGCCCCCCGACCGGGTAGTGATGGTTGGGATGCCACAGGCCATCGCCTCAATCATCGGTTTCGGCTTAAACTGACTCTCTTCAGAGATTCGAGTACCGAAACCACCTGCTAACAAAACCGTTTTCATGCTATAACAATTTAATTCAATTTGTCACTAAATTTTTAATCGAGAAAGCCACAAATTAAAAAATGCTCGAAACAAACGCTTCTAAATAAGAATTTATCGAGAAGTATTTTCTAATCCTTTCTTCACCTATTTTGCTAATTTGATTATAAAGAGTTTCGTTTTCTAACAGGCAATCTATGTTCGAGGCTATCTGTCTTGTTAAGTCATCTTTTCTTTCTAAAACGATTGCTCCTCCTTCAACATATTCAGGAATACCACCAGAGTGAGTCGTAATCACAGGAGTACCACAAGCCAACGCTTCAATCATCGTCAGCCCTGCCGGCTCGTCCCACATGGACGGTAGCACAGCTATATCTGCAAAATTGTAAATATCGGGTAAGTCCTGTTGTCCGATAAAACCAGTAAACACCACCTTGTCTTTATGCCTTTCGGCTAATCGATGTATCTTTTGCTGATATTCATCTACCAAACCATTATTATACATCAGACTGCCTACAATAAGGCATTTCAAATGCTCATATTTCACATAGTCCAAAGCGTATAGTATTTTGTCGATTCCCTTCTCTTCAGACATTCTTCCTACAAAGACGAGTACTTTGTCGTCATGGTTTATTCCGAATTTCTCTCGTAACCTGTTTTTGTCGATTGTCTTTCTGGAAAAGTGATCCGTGTCTATACAGTTATATACCACTTTGACTTTATCCGCACTCACTGGCCCAATAGGACTATCCTCCCTGCATATTTCACCACCAACGAACTGACTGACACAAAGGAAACCTGCGCATCTGTCAAACACGTCCTTGCACTTGGCATTGATTCTTGGCACATTGTGCAAATGGTAATAATAATCACCTTTGTAACCAGAGAGCTTGATTGTCCATGCTAAAGGAATGTTATTCTGTAATACCACTTTGTCAAAGCTTCCTCTTTTCAAAATGCCACTTGCCTTCCAAATATAATAGAAGAGTGAGCATAATGACATAAATGAGAGAAGCTTCTTGTGAGGAAACAATCTCCTGACACTATTTTGTATCGCCTTGTCAACGAAGCGTACTATACCTGGGCTCTTTATCCAGACAAACCTGATATGTGGATATTTTCTTGCTTGTTGTTCTGCTTCCTTTTCATAAAAGGTGACAACTGTCAAATCCACCAATTGTTTTTCCTCATTGGCCTCGACAAGATGTTCAACCAGTGTGGATACGGCTCCGCCTTTTGATGCAGGCACTGGATAACAGCCATTACTGTCGGCAATAAGAATTAATACGCTTTTCTTTTTGTTTTCCATAGGTTAATGCCATAGCTTAAAAGCCTCTTTTAGAATTCTCGATATGTTTCTCAGAACCAAGTACAAAACCACCAGATGTCGTATCCACATCCTTATACAATTCAAACGGATAGAGGTATTCCGGCAACTCTTTCTCGATGAGCTCTATATTATCCCTTTCATCGGGGTATCTGCGTATCAGTTGAGTGTTATTAATCGATCTGTCAGGATTAAAGATTTTCCTTTTTCTGACATGTTTTCCTAACTTACAGAAGTCAATAACTTTCTTTGATGTTTCTTCATAATTGTATAGCATATCCTCGAAACGGATAGGAAGAATACGCTCTGTCTTTTCTATAGGACGTTTTGTATGTATACGTTTGTAATACTCAATGAACTTCTTCACATCATCAATAGGAATAAACCGTCCTTCGTAAAAGCCATGTCTTTTTGTCTCCAGAAAAAGATCTCTCGGATCCCTATCAACAACGATTGCATAAGGGTCATCAAAGAACTGGAAGCTATTTTGAGGTGCATTCCCTTCGAAAGGCTGGTCTAAGACAATGGGCTTTTCCGGGTCTGCCCCCATCGCAGATAGCAAATCACGAACGAACTGTTTAGCTGCCTCATAAAAATTCTCAGGTTCTACAGAAACGTACACGTCCCTATAAGGCCACAAGTAGCACGGCTTCTTGGTCCATCGCTCAATGAAAAACTTCATGAGCTTTTTCTTCATGCCAAGTGCAAAAATATTGCGAGGGACATTGCCTGAGACTATATCAATTGATTCTATTCCTTTAAACTTTGTTTGCACAATATTGTTGACAAACTTGTTGACAATAGAAAGATATTCATCTGGGCTGCATGGTTTATGAATCAGAGGGGTTTTTATATAATTAGCAGCATAAAGGAACCTCTTGATTGCAGCATCACCAGAAATATCTTTTGCATACTGCTTCATCAAGTGATATTCTAAATCCTGAAGCCCATCGACTCGATATGAAAAGGAGAACTCAAAGTCATCGAACACCTGTACTCCATCAAACTCTCGGATAAAATCGGTCACAACAGATGAGCCTGTCGCACCATATCCACAAGAACCAATTATCATAACTTTCCTTTTATTAATTCGGTAATGGTATTATCTAATCCTCTCTGTATGGATGTCAAAGGTTTCCATCCTAATTTCGAAAGTTTTTGTATTGAGAACACTGATTTTGAAACCACATTAAAACCTTTTTTCTCCTCAGAATCAGGCATCTCGACAACAACTCTCCTTCCTCCTGCCTTTGCTACAATATCGGCTAATTCTCGAATGCTGATATTTGACTCTGGATTAGCAATATTGTAAGCTTCACCTTTTTCCCCTTGCAAGAGAATATAAAGCAGGGCGGAAACGCAATCTACGATATAGCACCAACTGCGGAATTGTTCCCCTGTACTCTTCATCACAATATCCTCGCCACGAAGTACATTTCTTATAAATTGGGCATATACCCGATTGTCCTGCTCTGTAAAATGAGGACCGTAAGTGTGGCAGGGCCTGGCTATTACCACGTCAGCCCCATACTCGTCAATATATGATGCACATAGAGTTTCCGCTGCACGTTTCGATGACGGATAGCACGAGCGGGGCTTAGTACAGTCAACATAACCACTATAATCCTCTGAGAATTCTCTGCCGTCTCCTTCGCCATAAACCTCCCCAGAAGATACATATACCATCCGTTTCATACCATGCGACAATCCATATTCCATCAGATTAGCTACACCACAGATATTGGACAACATCACCTCCACAGGCTTTTGGGCGAAAAAGTTGGGACTTCCATTGCTGGCGGCATGAATAATGTAGTCAAAGTGGACATTACTTTCAAGCGGTTTCAGTACATCATATTTGAAGAAATGAAATGTTTCATCGTCAACAAATTCCTTAAGCCGATCCTTTGCCCTCTCTTCGTTTCTCCCCGATGCATAGACATGATAATCCCGGCGTGGATTCATCATCAAGGCCTCAACAAGACAGCCTCCTATAAGTCCTGTGGCACCCGTCACTAAGATATTACATCCAGATAGCTTCTCCCAAGGCAAATCTTCGTGAAAGATATTCAGGATGTCTTGTCTGTATGTATTCATTTCACCCAAGATTCTTTTGAAGTATGCATCAATGCCTTTAGGATTTCAAGGTCTTCCACAGTGGTAATCTTGATATTCTTCTCGGATCCTGGCACAATGTGCATCTCTATATCTTCATTCAGCTCCGCCACAAGCGTACAGCTCGCTACAGAGTCCGTAATTCCCTTTACCTTTGCTAACTCATGTGCTTTGATGATATTCTTCAGGCGGAATGTCTGAGGAGTCTGGGTTCTGATTAAGGTGTCACGAGGGATACTCGTCTTAGTAGTGAATCCGTCATGGCTTTCTAAGATAGCCTCACGGCACTTGATGCCAGTCACCGCATAGCCATAGGCCTTGCAGGTAGCAATATTAGAAGAAATGATATCCTGTGACAGCAAGGGACGTACAGAGTCGTGAATCAGCACAAGATCATCTTCGTCGCAACCAGCCTCTTTCAGTCCATATATCCCATTATGGATTGATTCAAAACCTGTCTTTCCTCCTTCAAAAATCCATTTCAGTTTTGTAATATTGAACTGATTGGCATAACTCTGCAATACGGTATCCCACCCTTTCAGGCAGACCACCGCTATTGCTCCTATGTCAGGATGGCTTTGAAAACACTGCATAGTGTGGATGATGATAGGAGCACCATCCAAATGCATAAACTGTTTAGGGATGTCCTGCCCCATCCGGTTGCCAGAACCTCCCGCAATGATTAGTCCTATGTTCATAAATAAATGTTTTGTATTTTTATAGCTGGCTATCTATCACCAGATTAGGATAACGGAACCCATCTCTTACATCATGAAGTGAAATCGAGCACGTCAACCCCGAAGGTTTATCATCGTTCACTAATATCCTTTCACCATAAGGGGCATTGAAAATAATATGATGATATTTAACCTGGTTGTCTGATAAAAATTTCAATGTAGTATCTTTGTATTCATCTGTTCTTGATGTCAAGAATATAATCAGGTCATCTTCAGGTATCTGATTTAAAAAATCTTTTGCACCAGGAAGAAACGTATCAATTCCATCTATTTTGTAGCCGTTATGCTTAAGAATTGTGCCATCCAAGTCTAGTATCCAAGTGTGTCCTAATGGCGATAATACTAAATCGTTAGATTCCATACTCAGCTGATTTTTTCTTAATATTAAAAATCCCTTCATGAACTTTAAATCTCTCTGGCTCATTAAACTTATGGAATGGTGGTGCCATATAATCATCTTTGATGATGCCCATTAGGTTAAGCGCACACTTTATGCCCTTCAAATAGCTGGAATGATAATGACCTATACTAAAGATGGTCTTATTAATATCCATCAAAATGACCTGAAGTTTTTTGTATTCGTCCAAATCACCATTCTTGATTGCATCGTAAAGCTTAATGTATAGTTTGGGGAAGAGATTAGCTCCACCAGCAAATCCACCATTTCCACCCAGCATTGCTGTCTCAAAAAGCACCTCCTCTTTACCACAATAGATTTTAAAATTTGGTCTCTTTTCTTTGACACACTCAGCAACACGCTTGAGATAGACCATATCAGCAGAGCCATCTTTTAACCCAACTATTCTCTCATTTTCTATTAAATCGAGTATTGTAGATGGTTCTATCTTAATATTTGAAGGTGATTCTACATTGTATAGCAGAATGGGAAGTTGGATTATTCGAAGCAAATCTTCAAAATATTCTTTCAGTTCTGCCTGACCGGCTGTCAAATAATAAGGCGGCGAAAACACCATCGCCGCAGCACCACAAACTTTTGCATAGGATGCTAGGACGTAGCTCTCATTGAATGAGGTGTCTGAGATTGACACTAATACCGGTACTCTTGAATTTACGATTCTACAAGTCTCACTTATCATGATTCTTCTGGTCTCATAGTCAAGACAATGCTCTTCTCCAGTATGTCCAAGTATACTGATACCTGCCACTCCAGAAGAAATAAGATACTCTACCAAGTTGGAAAGACCATCCAAATCAACCTTATCAAAATTTAATAGTGGCGTGGGCATTGAAACAATGACGCCTTCTGGCAACTGCTGTGTCATAAACCTTTTATTTAGAACTTAATTGAACACCAATAGCACCCCCTGGGTGGTTCTGCTTAAAATCATCAAGAGTAAGATTGAATTTCTGAGCCAGCGTCATAGCAACAGCCTGCAAAACAATAAGATTCAATGTGGTCGAATTATTTGGTACAATGTTCCACATATCGCCCTCATGTTCCATCTCAATAATAAGGCTCTTACCTATCTTCTTATCAAGAACGCTATCGTGCTTAAAGGATAACAGCCAAAGGTTAACACCCTCACGTTTTTGCAACAGGTCTGCCAAGTATACAGACTCTGCTGTCGACCCAGACTTGGTAAGGATGATTACCAAATCACCCGACTTTACCATACCCATATCGCCATGTACGGCAGAGTTAGTATGCAAAAAACCTGCATCAAACCCCAAAGAAAGCATAGTTCCCACGAACTTATCACAGATAGGAACATTCTTACCCAAGCCTGATGCAATGACTTTGTGTCCAGACTTCAAGGTTTGATAACACTCTTCAACCAACTGCTCGAACACTTGCGTGTCAACAGACTTTACGGCATCCGATAGTATTCTCAGTGTATTCTCAAAATATTTTTCCATTATAATATATCTTCAAGATAGTACAATCCATTATAAAAGGCGCCACATATGGAGTCATAATCTTCCCATGCATAAGTTGTCAATGAGAGCCAAATGATTGCATGAATGAACTTAATATCGTCTTTTGAGACTTCATTTCCAAGAATATTGAAGAAATCCTCCTCCATATCCTCCCATCCGTTGGAATATATATCAAGTTTAACTTCGTTCTCCTCAATATCAAGGCGGAAACGTTTCAAATTAAATTGATCATAGTTTCCCATCACAGAGTAATAAAGTTTTGCCCAATCATAGTTAACATCGCCATATAGTTCAGTATAACCAAAATAACCACGTGGGTCTATCAACACTGGCTCCATGTTCTCATCAAGCATCATATTCGAGAATGTATTATCGCCATGCAAGAATTTAAATTCACCACAACGATAACTTTCAATACGCTTCTTCAGTGCATCTTTATAGAAATACACGTTACGGCAATTCTTCCCATTCACACGAATATATTGCTTGTCAGCGAAAGGAATCATGTCACGTATTTTCTCCAGACGCTTAAATGTCTTGCCTATATAGCACTCATATACACTAAAATAATCTGCAGGTACTGATCCTAAACTATGCAATTCTTTAAGATTATCTATCAATTTAGTTAGTATATCCTTTCTCTGCTCATAAGGTAATTGATATTCAAATATATTATGTCCATTTACTTTCTGCATAGTCAGTGGCTCATAACTATAAATATTAGGCATTCGTTTATACCCTTTTTCCATGGCAAATTTATACCAAGCCTTCTCGCGAACTGCCAATTTGCGACCTTGTTCGTCTATACCCTCCTTGATAATTTTGTCTCCTTCTACCGTCATCTTGTTGAAAGGTCGGCATCGGCTGTCAGTCTCTCCGCCCTTCAGTTTATTCCATTCTGAGATAAGGCCATATTCCTTAGTACTAAATAGACCTACTGTATTAAAAGTTCTTTCCAGACCCTGCAACCACCTTACAAACTCGCCCTCTTCGGGTACTTCTGCTAGTGTTGCCTTGTCCATGAACAGAAAGAAACCTGCCACACCATAGTCGGACGACGGGATCTCATCAAACTTACCATCCTGATATCGCCATCGACATTGGAAATTCTTCGACAGTCCAACATAGTCATCCTCTTGTTCTGGAAGTTCAAAACTTTCCGGCAACACCAAGTCTGACCAGATAAGCATAAACGGACGCTTCTCTGGTATCAGCTCGATTGCTGCCTTGATTCCAGAGCAAGTTCCTTTTTTGCCCTTGGCATCAACAACCAGATATTTCACAGTTGCGAAAACATCCAAATACTTCCTCATTACATCAATCTTGTAGTCAGAGATGATGAGGAACTTCTTATCAGGATACTTTTTAAACAGATGGAACAGCATAGGCAGATTGTTAATCGGCACCAATGCCTTCGGCTTGTTTTTGGTAAGGTACTCCATCCGCGTGCCCTTACCACCAGCCTGTACAATAATGTATTCGATATTCATCATGCTATTTTAGATAATTATTTGCCCACTTAATATATAAATCATAAGAATCATTATCGTTCTGATGTTTTCCTTCCATAAGATTGTCTCTATGCCAAGCTTCCATTGTGAATCGATTATAAAATTTTTCACTTTTTGAACTCTTTCCGTAAACTGTTTCTAACGGAAAATAGAAAACCAGTAATGGTGTTCGTATACCAGCAATCAAATCAAGTATTCCACTCCTTACAGAGACTACAGCACAAGCATTATTGCATACTCGATAAAAATCGAAGATGTTACAATCAAGAGGGTCTGTATTCTTTATTGGCTCCTGCCCTTTAATAATATTTGTATAGACATGATAACCCCTCCCTACTAAATCATTTGCTATTCTCTCAAATAAAGGTAAGCTCACGCAATTCATTGATTTCGATCCATAATTTAAGACTATAGTCTTTTGTGACATAGTATCAACAAGAGCTTGGTCTTCATACTGTTGATCTATGTTCGGGAAATTTAAATTTAAAGCCCCTTTTATTCCTAACATTCCGCGACCTATTAAGTACAGATTATCATGATGATAATTACCTCTTATTGGAAATAGATGATATGGCATGGTAGAGTATATTCTATTCTTAATACCTATCTTTATCGCTATTTTGTTACGATGGTACGAACATATTAATTTCCATAACCTTTCATTCTTGTCTACTATCTTTATTTCATCGTATATGTCGGAGTATACTTTTACAAGTTTTTCTTTCTTCTTCTCACAGAATAAAATGATTCTCTTACTTTGTTCCTTTTTGAATGTCTGTAACAATGATAACGCATATATGTCATCCCCTATACTGTCGGTTAGAAAAACATACGACTCATCGTCTGATATTCTCTTTAGTGCCTTTGTTAGACACAAAAAACCAAGATAAAAATTTAAAATTTTAGCTTTGATTCGATTAAAGATATGAATTATAGTCCGCATTACTTTTGCTCTCTAATTATAAAAATATATTCAAATTATCGCCCTTGTGATAACACCCCATAGTTTTTATTCCACAAAATGACGCCCGTTTTTTAGGCGTACTTATACGTCGGCATCCTACACACCACTTCCTGCATCACTCGGGATGTCTTCCTTGCAGACTCCCACATGCCATGTTTTGGAGTGCCGTTTTTCTAAAGTCTTTCTCCGCCTGCTGTAGATTTGCTTGTCTTATGCTGCTCAAGGGATGATGCAGCAGACGGCGTTTGGCAAGCAAGATTCCCTACAAAATTCAGGGACAGTCGGGTACAATAACTTGAAGGCCCCAACTTAGAAGAAGTCCATCAAATTCAGGCCACTGAAGCCGCCGACTCCAGTGACTACATGTATCAAAATTAGTATTAGGGTTAGCAGGATGCGATAGCCTGCCTTTTTGGGGATTTTGTGTTAATTCAATAGACTTCAATTCTGCCCTCTGATGAAGGGTATAGCGCACTTTCGTTATCACCCATCATACCTGATGGTGCCCTCCTCTGTCCACCAGAGGCGCTCCACAGTCCACCAGAAGTGGAAGGAGTCGTTGATCTCGGCTTGGCAGAAGGGATGATGTTTCTTCTTGTTCTTCAGGATATATGGCAGGTTGCGGCGCACCCACGCATTGCCGCCCGCACCTTCGCCGGGGTCGGGACCGCTGCCTGCGATGCACTCCGGCTCATAGTCGTCTTCCTTGCCAGTATAGGGCTCGGCGTGCTCGACGGTGAGCGTATGCAGCCATTTGTCGCCCCACACGTCGTACTTGAACTGGAAGGTGTCGCCCACCCTCAGCCCAATGGCAGAGAGGCGAGTGGTATTCTGCGGGGATGTCTTCGCGCCGTCACGATGGAAGACGAAGGTATAGGAATTCATGTCATGCCAGTCGTAGCAGAACTGGATGAGCATGTTCAGCTCGAAGAGCGAACAGCGGTCGATGACCTTGATGGAATGCCGGTCCGATGCTGTGATTATATTGCCTATTCTTGCCATTACTTCCGCAAAGTTACGATTTTGTTCCGAAACAGGGAACCCCGTTTTTACACTTATTCACCATAAACGCGGATCCCGCCCCGTGCCTTGGCATTTTTTTTACCCAATTTTAACTATTTTACACCCTTTCAACACAACTCAGCCCCCACTCCATTCCTGTCTTCCGTCAGAATGACCCGTAGAACATCGCCCTTGGAAGTTGTAAAGTCCCCTACATAACTGTCTGTCACATGCATTGCACTACTTCCACTCCTTTTAGCTCTCCGCGCCTCCACATTTCCTCTCCCTCCTGCAAGCGTCTGGCTTTCTCTAATCCAATCTGACGAAGCCTGTTCAGTACCTTCTTAGGAGCATTCTCAATGATAATATGTTCTACCTGTGCCATAATCCTTATTATTTTATTCGTTCTATCCGCCTGCAAAATCACGAATTATTTCCGAATATGCAAATATATCTGCGAAAATTAAATGTGCAAAGATGCGAAAAACTCCTGCTATCTCCCACCAGTCACGATTGGCAACAGGCGCGGCATGTACCTGCTAATCAGGCCATACATCGCCAGGCAGATGGCAATGATGACGAAAGGAAGAAGGAAATAGCCGAGAATAGTGAGTGCTGGCATCGGAGGGAATACCTTCACCCATAATTTGCAGAGCATCAGTAGCGGTGCCTGATGCATGGCATAGACGAAGAATGAGCTGGCGGAAAGAAAGCGTACCGCAGGTGAGAGTTCTCGACCTCGGATACACAACGAGGTCAGCCATACGAATACCACTATGCCCATGACTGCTAAAAGAGACATGACTATCCTCATGTTGGCATCGTCACCACCGTTTACGATGTAAACCGTCTTCCATGTAAGTACTGCTAAATAAGGCACCACCACGTATCTGCCTGCTTTGTTGCAAAGGTGGACAAAGTCTATTTGATGAATAGCCGTCCACGCACCTAACGAAAAGTAAAAGAGACCAGCTATTGATTTGGGTACGACAAGCATCAGTAAAAGAACACATGCCCCCACCCTTTTCTCTTTCATCAGGAAATGTATGACAAATGACAGCAGGACCAGAATGAGCAGGTTTCTGACAAACCACATCGGCCCACAAGCCGGGAAACCCTCGCCCATATCCCAGTAAGCCATCAGAAAATCCATACCGCTGAAGTATGCTATCATCTTATGCCTCCCGCTGAACAGACTCGGCAGGCACGTCTGCATCAGCCAGAAAAAGGCCAGCAGCAATGTGTTCCAAAACAAATAGGGGACGAGCAGCGTGCGAATACGTTTCCTGACCTTTGCAGTATAAGCATTCACTCCCCATTCGCTTCCCACAAAGAACAAATAGCCAGAGATGAAGAAGAACATTGGGACTGCGCAGCCCGACAGTCCAAGAGAGATAAATTCATGGATAAAATCATACAATTTACCCCCCCATACTGCCGCCCTGGATATTAATATTGCCGACAGTGGAGTGGATAAACACTACCAGCACCACGATGGGTATCCTGATGGCCGTAATCAATTTCGACGTTTCGCTATTCATTGTTTCTTACAGTTTACATTTACCTTCTATCATCTCTAACAGCCGCAGTGGCGAGAACTCGCCACTGTATCTGAAGTCTGGCGTATCACCGTTGTTTATCCAGCCGATGTCAATATCCTCCGGCCTCTCAAAGTACTGTATCCATCGGGGATTGTAGTACTTCGATTTCAAGACATCAGGATTGTTGGTCAGCAATTTTCTGTTATAACATACCGCCTCCTTGAAGCGGAGCGTATTTCCATGCTGCCCGGCATTGACAAGCTCCAAGAGACAACGGCTTCGCTGATTCTGCCGCACCACCTCGCTGTAGGGCATAGGCTGATTGTAGATGATGCCATCCCCCTCATCCACTTCACTATCAGCTACACCTATCATACGGAAGCGACAGCGAACGCCTTCCTTGGCACGACCATAAATAGTCTTAGCCATCACCAGACGCTCATGGCTCCGGCAGCTGCCCACATAGAAAAGATCCGTGTCAACAGACGTACCGGCAGGGAGCACATTAGTGACGGAATAGAAGTCGAAGAACTTCAACCCGTATTTCTTGCAGTCCTCCAGGTCGAAAGAGTACGCCTGGTCTATCTCATAGTGCCTCCTATAGCGTTCCCATTCCTCCTTGTTCCTTGCGATATTCAGACCCGCCAAGGTGTCAGGCAGGTAAAGCACCGTCTGGCAGTTACACTCCCGTTTCAGCCGCCGCAGATAGTGTGGCGAGAACTTTACCCCGCTATGGAAGATGACATAGTTTCTCTGCCTCGGATCAAGCATCTCCGGCCTGACAGGATACGAAGAATCCCAAATCGTCTTCAGTGGTTGCCAAATCACCTTGTTCAGCTCATTCGAGAAATGGGCTTTCTTCAGTTTCACCAGCCACTTACTGCTTACCATCGTGTTATTTAGCAATATGACGGCCCGCTCCTCGGCATCTGCCCATACCCATCTGCCCCACGACTCCGGGGAGGCGTTGGGGAGGATGATATAGAATTGAGGGGTATGAATCATAATACAAATCTGTAATAGATGGGGAACAACATCTTATGCAGCAGTGGCAGAATAAACTTAGGGTAGATATTCTTCCTTCTCTCCCACCCATGTTTGTCAATGCCTGGATGATTCGGGCAATATATCCCTGGATAGTTCCTTGCCGAATACTGCTCAGGCAACAAGTATTTCCACGGTAGATGATTCTTCCAAAGCGTGTAGCTATAGCTCAACTGGTCGCGATGCGAAAAGTTCAGCCTCTCATGCCACCAGTCGTTACACTGTTGGATAATCTGCGGATGGTTATGCTGGCGGAATATGATATTTGCCTCGTACATACCAAAATTACGAGGGAATCCTTCTTGCTTATAATTCCTCATCTGCTGCAAGGTGAGACTGACATTCTTCGCCCTTCCACCCAGTATCAGGAAGAGACTTTCTTTATACAGACAGTTTCTCGACTGATGTTTGACTCCAGCCAATAATGTCCCGTTTTCTATCAACTCGTCAATACACTTGAAGACAGTATCATCATTCAGCGCCACGTTGGCATCCACATACAGGCTTACGTCATACTCAGGCAATACCTCATGCGGCTGTAGCTTTGGGAATCTTGACAAAAGCTGTTTGTCATCAGACTCATAGTCAATCCTTCGGATTTTCCAGTGCCCCACTGACCCCTCCCTAATGTCATTAGAAAAGCAGACATAATCCCAGCCAGAAGCAACATATCCATGCTGCAACAGACCATCGTAGCCACCAGTCAGGCAGGTGTAAACGACTTTAGTTTTCAATTTTGTTAATCTTAGGTAGTGATATTAACTGGCCAAACTTTAAATCCCATTCACAGGGCTCAAATGGCACGAGACCACTCCAATGCGTGAAAGTCAGCTCACCGAAATAAATTCGTCCATCGACATTATACAGGTCAACCCTTACCTCAGTCTTTCCCTTCGCAAGCATGGCAGCTAGCTGTTTCATCTTTTCAAAATTCTGCGGTTTCTTTGGCAGGATGTTACTGTTTGGATGGCCGTTCGTAAAAGGCAAGTGGTTCCACTCCATGTCGAAGAAATCAAATTTTGTCTCCACATCTTTCTTCCCTCTGTCTGTAGCTACAAAGAGAAACAAGGGCTTGCCATCAAAGCAGAAAAATTTGTAATCTTTCAATTGACATCCGCTTTCGTCCTCCATATATATCTCCGCTATTATGCGTGGCTTTACGTTCTTATAAGGCCACTCGCGGTTTTGCCAGTAGAAGTTTTGTTTTAACCCTTTCCTGAGTTTTTCTATGGCAGCTTTCTTGTCCAGCTTATTCTTGTCTCTACAGATGACTATCCCCCCGCTGTCGTGCGAGCATTTCAACACAAACTGCTTAGGCAGCGTATCAAAGTCAATCTCATCAACGCTGTTATAAACGCCAATAGTTGGAATGATATACTCTTCACCAATAATGCTGGCCACATATTCCTTCGCCTCTATCTTGTCCACCATCTTAGTATACTCTGGTTTACGGTCATGAAGTTTCAACCATTGAAGCTTTTCGTTGAAGGTCTTCGGGTTCTTCAAATCCAGTAGATACCCCACCCTGGCAGGGAATATCCATTTCAAATAAACATCATCGGGAAGTATTCGTGCAAACATAGTGGCTATCCGTGCGCGCACTTTCCAAAAAAACATCTTTGGTGTCATATTATCTTAAAATCCTTTTTAAATATGTAACATAATTCAATCTGTTTATCTGCAAGGGAAAGACTCTTCCCAGATAGTTCGTCCTATAGAAGTCAGTATGGGTACCATGCGCTATCCTCACCTTATCCTCTATTCTACCATCAAAGAGCCAATTCATTCTCTCGATATAATGTCTCGTACGTTCTTCGTGTTTGGCTAATTGTTCTGGAGTCATCCAAGGCTGGCTGACCATCTCACTCCACACGTCATCGTGGGTGTCTACAAATCGGACATACTCTATGAGCGCGTCTATTGAGTCATAATCCCTAACACTAATGATGGCTTTAGGGTTGACATCTTCTGCAATAAGCTTATTGCCCCAATATATGGGAACGGTGTGGGCCAGTAAAGAGGTGAACACCTTCTCAGACGTATAACCGTCGTACGACGCGTTTTCGCATGCGATAGAGAATTTGTAGTTCGCTTTAATGTCAATACCTTCTGATGCATGGCCTACATAGCCTGTACCTTTCTTGCCGACATTATTAAGATGTCTGCCCAGTGAATCTACTTTTCTGTATTTGGAAATCTCATAAAACAGGCGGTCACGCATAGGATGCGCATTCGGATTAGAGTAGAGGAAACTACAGAAGCCCGTCTTCTCTTTCAGCAAGGCGAGTGCCGATTCCTTACTCGATATTTCATTTTCATGCCTTTCTATAAACCTCGTAAAGAAGTGTATCGGAGACGGAAGACGGATAAAGCGTCCATCGAAGTCAAGGTGCGAATCGAAACCAACAGCATAGTCAAAAAGATTGAAATCAGGTTCAATAGCTTCGCCTGCAAAGAACACTCTCAGTTTAGCCTTCGACCACAACCTTTTAAATTCTTTGTAGTAACTACTTTTGTAATATATCCATTCCGAAACGAAGAGGATCTCTGGTGCCTCCGAATCCCACACTACATTGCTTGGCAGCGTTATCTTCAAGTATTTTCCCATAGACTGAAGATCATGAATATGGGGATGTAAAAAATAGACTTTCATATTCTTATGACATAATTGCACTTATGCAGTCTTCACTTTTATTCTATCTTTCACAAAAGAGTAGATATAAGCCCGTTCTCCCTTAGAACTACCCCACAGCAGAATAGCAATTGATGTTGCAATGACAGAAGATGCTGTAGTAACAAGTAATGACAGATAAACATTGTTTATCAGTAAGGATAAAGGCCATGAAGCTATTAATGAAAATACAGAAACTATCATAAATGGTTTAATAACCTGATTCAAATAATAGCAGCCATTCATTGAAATAAGTCTGCAAGTTATAGTAATACCAAGATACACTTCAACCAATCTCAACGAGAAGGATACGATATATGCCCATACAGCATCAAAATTCAAACAGAAGCAGACGTAACAAATTGGTAAAACCAATAGCTTAGTAGTATTGCACGCCAAGACAAATATTCTCAACCTCCCTGATGCCATAATTATAGTCGAACAAGATGACAAGAGAACTGCACTTGTCCCTTCCATCAGATGCCAAATGACAAAAACATCCGCACCTTTAGGGACCTCCTTAAGCCATAGTGATAAAATCGTTGAAGCATTAATAACAAAAGGTAAACAAAATATCCACATCAAATACAATGAATATTTACTGCTTTTCACAAATAGCTGAAAAAGATATGTCTTGTCATTCGTAGCATAAGATTTCACTAATTGAGGCTTTACAGAAGTCATGAAACTACCGCTAAACCCCCAGATAGCAATATTAACTTGGGTTGCTACTGCACGTGCAGAATTGACGACAGGTCCAAAAAACAAGTTCAGCAATATAGTCAGGAACTGATCCTTGAAAACAAAGGCAAGATTATTAAAGAAATCCCACCCTACAAATCGTGAAGTCTCTTTTACATCTCCTTTGTTCCAATAGAGCAAAGGGCGACATTCTTTATAATGATAAACGCAATAAGCAAAACTAAACAACAGCACAAATAATTGCAAGAGCATCATCAAGAATCCATAAAGTAGCAATTTATCAACGGCTGTTGTGCTAATCATATATGCAATGCCTAACTTGCAGATGCCTTCAACGATTCCGACATACGAGAACACCTTCATGTTTTCGTGCGCAATGATAGCTGACGTATAGACTATCCCCAGCAAGTTAATGCAAATGGTTGCAACAGAGAAGTGGTAAATGGTTACTGCAATATCCAGACGCTCCTCAGGGATGACCAGTTTTTCTTCTACATAATATAGCCCTACCGATTCTAAGATAACGACAAGAGCAACCACTATCCCTGCATATAGGATGAAATGCTGATTTAGAATCTGCCTTGCTTTCTCCCAATTGTTACGACCATACTCTACATTGAGAAACCTCTGAGTGACACTTGCAAAAGACGTCTTCAAGAAAGAAAATATACCAACAAAACCGCCAACTACATTGTATATGCCAAAATCTACCACCCCAAGTTTGTCAAGAACAACTCGAGAAGTAAACAATGATATAAACAGCAAGAACAGCATTCTTAGAAACAAGAATGCTGTATTGTTGGCTATTTGCTGACTGCAACCTATATTATGGGGCATATTATATTACAGAGTCTAATATCGACGCATTAGGAATTCACCTGAAAACATAAGGATATGTGCTCCAGCTATTTCTCAGAATGAAAGAGACATACCAATAAACTGTGAACACTATAACCATAGAAAAGTCAAAGAATTTAATATATTTCTTATCTAATTTAACATAAAACAGAGACAAAGGCAGGAAATTCGAGAAAAGAGGTACTAATCTTGAAAAATATGTACCTGTAAAAAAGAACTGTAGAATCACTCCAAAAAGGGGGAAAAGGCCTAATACAGGGGAAACTATCTTCCTGTTATAAAAATAAGTTAAAGGTATTGTAGACAACAAAAGCATAAATGTTGAAGTGAGCATTCCACCTTTATCTGCATCTTCAAAAGAATCGTTTAGTCGGTCAAGATATTTTTCATTTCCTGTAATAACATCAATATTTGCATATAAGGTTCTTGACATTACAAAGATAAGCAAAATGATGAGAAACGTGTATGTAACCACCTTTTTGTTTGTAAACTCCTTGTTGAGAAAAATAAAAAAACTTGAAACTGCGGATAATACCCACGTAGAATTATGAAACAAGCCACCGATTATTGCCAAAAGGATTGCCAAAGCATACGATTTCTTTTCATAAAAATACAATGCCAAAACAAAAAGCGAAATACCCATAAACTGTCTTATTACACACAGTTGCATGTTGTAGAAAATAAGCAAATAGACTAATAGATATATAGATGACCTTCTTGGACGCCCAGTGTGGTAAAACACAATATACATAGGGCATAATATTATGAGTTCTATGAGAAACAATAAAATTCCAATATCATGGAAAAGATTAGTTACAAGCCAGACAAATGCAACATATCCTAATTCAATTGTTCCTGCATCTTGCATTCTGACAATATAATCCAAACTATGTTTCTCAGACAACTCGAAATATGGTGTAACATACCAAGTAACATCTATTCCAATCTTTACATCACGAAGACCAGCCAAGAGGCATGGAATAAATATGGATAGAAGTAATAATATGACATTTCTGTTTTTTGAAGCATGATAAAACAGAAAAACAGAAATTAAAAAAATTATATAATATATCATGGAACTCTTACATCATTCACTCTAACAACAGAAGAAATAATAAACTCTGGATATGATATCCCGAAAAGGAATATTGGTTCTCAATTAATCACTATTATCTAAATACCTAATGACCTTACATGGATTGCCAGCGGCAATACAATCACTTGGAATATCATGAGTCACAATACTACCCCCCCCAATTACAGATCTTTTGCCAATTTTAACACCTTTAAATATTAAAGTATTGCATCCTATCCAAGCTCCATCCCCGATAACAATTGGACTGCTCATTGCACCTTCTGAATGCTTTGCCCTAACTCTTTCACAATAGTCTATGCTATGGAAATCGCTGTCCATAATTGAGCAGTTTGCTCCAATTAAGACGTTATCACCAATTGTTATAGATTGTGTTGCCCATATGCAAGGATTAGATAATCCGCAATGATTCCCTATTTTAATAATGGATCCTGCTGCTGCAACGATAGTAGCTGTTGCGTTTCTCAGCAAGGGAATTATGTTGTCACCACTAAATATTGTAGTGCTATCACCTATTATTATTTTAGCCGACGGATGGCAATTCACATATACCTTGTTGACAATTTTGCAATCTCTGCCTAATACCACACCACTCAGTTTAAAATATACTATATTATAGTAACGGTAAAAGATACCTCTTATTCTTCTTCTTACATTAAACAATCGCCTCAACATAACCTGCATTCATTATATCTTATATCTTTCTTCTTTTGTAAGCACTATTTGGGGTAAGTCATAATCCACTCAACATCTTCACAAACAAACTGTCTATGTCGTTTTCTGACATTGATGAGAGTGGCTTTTCGGGTGGGTTTTCTGTCTGATATTTGGATAAAACAGACTTATAGAACAAACACGGCCTTACAACGATTGAAACGATAGTAGTACCCTCGCTCTCGGCCTTCTTCAATATTGTAGGCAACTCATTATCAATAATGAAATCGGAACTAAGGAAATGATCCGATATCAACAGTATTGCTATATTCGACCTCTTAAGAGCCGCTTCTATCTGCTTTTTCCACTCTCCATGCCCAATCATGGTATCATCCCAATAACTGGCATTGCATTGTTGAGCATAGACCTTAAGATGGGGCTCAAGCATATCCTTGTATTTCACATCCTTGTGCGAATAGCTGATAAATATCTCTGACTTTATAGATATATTAGGAGATATCTCTACAGAAGAAGATTCAGCAAGTATATTATTAGTGTTGATTCTGCTTGAATCCATCGAAGATGCTTTTATCAGAAGAAGATTATAATCAGAATTGATTGACCAGAATAATTTGTTCAACTCATCTGCGTTTTGATTGACATCTATGTGCTTAAATTTTTGATACTCATCATTTCCATCCCCTAATAATCGATACAAGTAAGTGACTGTCTTTGTATGCCATTGTATAAACAGTCTCTTCGCTACATCAGGATTGTATGAGAATTGTTCGCAAAAAGCAGAATAAGCCTGTTCAGCCTCCCTTATTCCATCAATCTCTGAAGTCTCATTGTTTAACCGACTCGCTGCCCTTAGAAAATTGAGTAGTTTATCGTGGTTCGATGGCGTAATCTCTCCATTAGACTGCTCTGCGAATTTCCTACTAAAGTCCGGAGTGGCAAATCTTGCCAGGTATTCCTGACATTCAAGTAGCCACAAATCATAGCGGGACTCATCACTGGGCTGATAGATTTTGAAACTACGTATGGTATCCTCTGGCTGAACGACTTCCCTGATCGTGTTACGCAAAGATTCTCCTTCTTTCAATAACTCATTTATAGTCATAATCGCTCAAACTAATTATTGAAAAGAACCATCTCCACGTCATTGTAGATTTCTCCTTGCTCCTTCCACGAAAGGTGTACTTTCGTCTTTGAAGGCGAGCCAATGAACAAATGGATTTTCACTTCTACTTTCTGTCTTGGCTTCAAAAATTCCAACGGGAAAACATCGTCGCCAGTCATAATGAAGCCGTCTTCAGATCCATCGAATCTGATTGACAAATCTTCTGCGACTACTGTACCTACATTTTCAAATCGAACAATAGCACCTCCTTTCACCCTAATTGTATCCACATTGATAATGGCAGAAGGTGTTTTCGATTCTACTCGTTGTTTGTCTGTAGTAGCGGCAATGGAAGTCTTTGTCTTTGTGCTAAAAACGTCTATGAACTTTTTACGTTGCGCAAGCCAGCGGTTCTCGTCTGGCTGCGTTACGCCAAACAGTGATATAAGCTTGTTCTTAAAATCATTCAGATGCTCTTGCAAAGTATCAGAGTTCCATAAGATTGCTATACTGTTTGTTCCGATGCATACATTTCCTAAGCTATGTATGGAAAGTTCTGGCAAAACAAACACTTGGTATTCATTTTTCAATAGCCAGGCTGCTCCCATTTCATTCAGTGACATAGGACTATTGAGATAATTGGCAGAGATGAGGTAAATCATAAATAGATTGTACTGCTCATACTCTTTCTTAATGCGCTCGTAGATATCTTCACCGAGTTTCACGCCATACCCTGGAACGGAACTACAGAATATCTTGTCTTTTCCATCTATTTTCAGGAACTCAAGCAGTTCTACTAAAGCAAGGGCAATTTGTTTGTCCGCAGATGAATGACTGATGAATATCTTTAAAGGCTTCTCTATGTCCTTCACGCTTTTATCGGCCAAAACGGACAGTGGCATACCGTCAGGCTCATCGATACCACCCTCATGGGCAAGATTGTATGCATCGGAAAGGTCTTGCAGGAAGTTCTCTATCCTATTGTCCGGCAGACAGTTGAATAGTTCCCTATACCAATAAAAACGCGATAATTTCCTATCCTTTTCCTTTAACCCGCTGATATAGGCTGAATATCCTCCGGCAAGTCCATTGATGTACTTGGCTATAGTATTATAAAACATCGGACCTGGTACATAGCACAGGCATTCGCTCTCAACGCCTATAATCTGCCATAGCTGGGGAAAGACCACCTCAGTATTATTCAGTAGTCCTTGATTAAAAGCTGAAAGATACTCGAAACGGATAGGTAATTCGATGGGGTCTCCACTGCTTAATATCTCAAAACCCTTTTGCGTGAGCTTGATGAAATCATTATCCGAGCTGTCAAGAATATCATTACCTAACAACTGGAAATACACAAACAGGAAATCATTATATGACTTGCTGTCAGGGTATATCTTCCTGGCCCTTATTTCAATCGTTCTGAAGAACAGACCTTCTCCAGCCCTGTTTCCTCTGAAAAACTGAAGTATAAAATCCGTATGTTGCTGTAACTTTCCACTTATCATATCAAGCTTACTCTTTGATGTATTTCTTTATCCTAACCCAAAATTCCATATCCTTATGCTCTTTATGAAGATATTTCTCATTGAAGCACATATATGACACATAAAGAATGGATAAAGCTACAATAAGCACAACTGCTGTCAAGTCCATCCAGAAGATGCCACATATATTCTCCACAGCAACTTTATATATGGCCACAAAACTTATCAAAATGGGAAATAGACATTTGTAGATTCTATCTACCAACCCCAACATGAAAGGATAGCAGTGCAGGTATTCTTCACCTTCTCTGGCAATACCAATGCTGCCGTTCTGTGACAGTTTAGCCTCAATTTTGTGGATATAGGCATACAACCGCTCTATCTGGATGTTCTTTTGATAATAGGTCATCACAACAATCATGTAGGCATATAGCATGACGGTGTTGATGTATTGGAACTTGATTACGATATCACTGCCAAATTGGTTTTTCAAATAGCCTGTTATTAAACTTGCTCCTTCCGATTCATCAACTATGAGCAATGCGAGAAAAAGCATTACGACTACAATAGTCAATGTCAGATGCCAGCGCCTGCTTACCTCTTGGCGAACAATCTCACAGGTATCCTTATAATGGTCGTAAAGGGTTTCTTCAATATTCATGATTATACGCTGCGGATGGCTTTCATTATCTCAGAGGTTGTAAAGCTAAATACCCATTTTGCTCCACTATTAAGGATCTCGCTTGGGGACTCGTATGTATAGTTAATCTTTACGGCTACTAACGGTATCCTTAACTCTTTTGCTTTGGCAATCTCAAAGTTCTGCCAGTTGCGATAACCTATCTCCCGCCAGTCACGATGTAGTTTATTAGCTTCTTCGCCAATGATGACGAGTACGCAATCCGATGTGTTTATCTTGCGAGTAAGACCAGCTTTTATGGTCGCTATGTTATAGCTCTGTATCTCGTCAGGGGTATTGTCACGAAACGAGAATTCAAAGTCAGGATTTGCATTCCAAGCATCAAGCAAATATCTATACTGCTTATTCTTTTCGTAATCAAAACTTATAAATACTTTTTTCTTCATTTCCTTTTGTGATTCTGTTTATCTGATAAAAAATGAAAGATTACCTTTATCATTTTTCCTATATCCTAAACGGAGATTCAAAATCCTTCAGTAGCGGATGTTTCGTATCTTTCTCTGAAAGGATGACATGTTCGGTAGGTATTCTCCAATCTATGCCTAATGAATCATCCAAGATACTGATGCCTCCATCTGCCTCGGGATGATAGAACTCATCACACTTGTACTGGAAAACTGCCGTCTCAGAGAGTACGGCAAAGCCGTGAGCGAAACCCTTGGGGATGAAGAACTGCAAACCGATGGCTGAGGTCTGAAGGCTGAAGTCTGAAAAGACAGTACTCCCCAATTCATTAGCAATACGAATCCCTTCGTCATCTCGACCTGTAAGCAAGCATTCGACATGCTGTCCGTATGTAGGACTACCCTTGCGGATATCCACAGCAACATCAAGGACGGCACCCTTCACACAGCGCACTAGTTTGCTTTGGGTGAACGATGGACGCTGGAAATGGAGGCCTCGCATTACGCCATAAGATGATTTACTCTCGTTGTCCTGTACAAAACGGATAGGACCCACTTTCTCATCGAACTCCCGTTGGGAGAAGGATTCAAAGAAATAGCCTCGGGCATCGGTGAATACCTTTGGTTCGATGATGAGAACTCCATCTATTGCTGTTTTTACTATTTCCATAAATTTATTTAAATGTCTGACAGTTCTATAATCCGCCAATGGCTCTGAAGTGCCTGTGTTTGCTGGCATTTCTAGGTTTTAGCAAATATAATTCTTTTTGCATGGCTAATACATCATAAAGACATCGTAAGATCTCCTTCATCATCTTTAGTAAAAACTCTAAAAAGTTCTTTCACTCCTCCCTCTTCTCGAGAAAGAACATCTATAGCAACATCATCCTTGTTTATCCCCCATAGTTCAATTAGCTGATAAAACGAAGAAATAATTTGCTTCTCACAACTATCAAAGAACGTGAGTTCGGTGAATTCACCCTAAAATATAGACAAAGATGACGGACATAACCATCATAGCGGCAACGATGCAAAGCACTATTTTCAGCCATTTCTCTGCCTTCTGGCGGAAGACAATGGCATTGAGGCTGCGCTCCTTGAAACGAGAAGCCCCATCTTTATGGTGATGGTGGTGGTG
>AUXO016405765.1_pt1 | contig 26070 bp, 19 predicted proteins | sample 768731 | NCBI WGS metagenome assembly AUXO01 (sample SAMN02715735, study PRJNA202380) | gut metagenome | biome: sheep rumen | host: Ovis aries | place: New Zealand: Palmerston North | reverse complement strand
TGTTCAACTTTATCATTAGTTCCAACTGGAACTGTTGATTTTACAACAACTAAACAATCTCTTTCTACATTTTCAGCAATTTGTCTAGAAACTGTAGCTATATACTCTAAATTAGCTGATCCATCTGGTTGTTCTGGTGTACCAACACCTAAAAAGATAACTTCTGAATCCTTATATGTATTCTTATAATCTGTTGTGAAATGAAGCCTTCCTTCTGCATAATTCTTTTTCATTAATTCTTCTAAGCCTGATTCATAAATTGGTGAAACACCACTTTTCATTAATTCAATTTTTTTCTCATCAACATCTATACATGTTACATCATGTCCTTTTTCTGCAAAACACACTCCTGCAACCAATCCTACATATCCTGTTCCTGCTACTGCAATTTTCATAGTTATTACTCCTCTATTATTTTCTTTATATTAAATACTAAACTTCTTTAATAAGCATATACCAATACTATATTTCGGCCTTTTTGTATGAAAAAATCAGCTATTTATTACTTTCTTTTTACCACGCTCTTTTATAAAAGCCATTATTTGTTTTCTTTTTGTTATTGATACAATACTAAATATTAAAACACTAACTGCTATTACTATGTACCTTATAATTGTTTTTTTGTATAAAATAGTGAATGATAAACAAATTCCTATAACAAAGAGAGAAAGAATAAAAATTATTTTCATATTATATAATGGCTTTTTGTGTACATTAATCATAATTATTCCTTGAATAATAGAAAGAACAACATATGCTGTCAATGTAGTGTATGCTGCAGCTATATATCCAAATATCGGAATAAATATTGCATTTAATACCACATTGGTTACAGCTGCAATAATCGTCCCAACCATAACCCCTGTTGATTTTTTATGAAACAAAATAACATTGGCAAATAAATTATAAACACATGTTAAAAAGATACCTGCAGCTACAGGTGGAATTATATAAATAGCCTCATAATAACTATCTGTAGTTAATAATCTAACAATTTCTGGAGCAATCATAGTTAAGCCTAGACAAACTACAGCGTATATTCCTATCATTATATATGATGCTTTACCAACATTTTTAATGTCATCATCTTTCTCACTTGAAAGACTTTCAAATAGATATGGAACAAATGCGTTATTAATTGCAGTCCATACAATTAAAGATAACGTACTTATAGAATAAACGGTTCCATATATACCAACAGCTTCCTTTCCACAATAAAATGAAATCATTGATTTATCTGAAACATCTAATATATTTTTGGCTAAGGAATGGAAGATCAAAGGAATACTAATTGACAAACCAAAGCGCCAATAGTTCTTATCAAATAATACTTTCCCTTTTTTTATTATTAAAATGTAAAAAAACAAACTAAAAATGGCTAAAATACCATATGTTCCATAAACTCTCACATTTCCCAAATTATAGTTCTTATCTTTAAGTATAATAACTAATAATAATGCGACAATTGATGATAATAAGCTAGATATTAATGAAACGATAGCCATTTTTTTAGTTTCATATTCATATCTTTTCCTTAATAACCAGATATCCATTGCTGGTGATAATACTAAATATACAAACATGAATACCATTAATCCAGTATCTAAGGTAAACAATTTATTTAATAAATCTTTAAATATAAAATACAAAATAAAACATGTTATAGATGAAACTGTAGACAAAAATAGTACAGATGATTGATATTTATCTCTTTCTTTTGGATATTGGTTCATAGCAATATAAAAAGAACCTGTCATTAGAGATAAGGTGGCAATCGGAGTTATCATCAAAAGCCAAGTTGTCCATATAGAAACAACGCCCATCTCAGAAGCAGATAAAAGCCTTGTAAAAATGGGTATTGTAATAATTCCAATCCCCTTATTTACTAGACTAACAATAACATAAATAATTGACGCAGATAACACGTTATTTTTTCTACTATTCTCCATATTGATTCTAATTAATACTCCTTACAGCAATCCACATTTTCTTTTCAAAATCATACTTTTTAATTACTCTAGCAGGATTTCCTGCAACTATAGTATAAGGATCAATATCATGTGTAACAACACTTGCAGCCCCAATAATTGCTTTGTTGCCAATATGCACTCCTGGCATAATATACGCTCCCTGACCAATCCATACACCATCACCAATTTTTACCTCGTTTATAACCAGTTCATTATCAAGATAAGATCCTTCAAGATTATTTATTCCATGATTGTAGTCACAAATAAAAACATTAGAGGCTATCAAAACATCTTTTCCTATCTCAATACAATTACAACATTGAATTGTTAGTCCACGCGTTGCATTAAAATTATCACCTATTACAATTTTCCCATTTAATTGTTGATTAATTAGTCCTTGTTGATAACTATCCCAACTTAATATATAACTATTTTCACCAATACCACAATTTTTGCCTATAACAACATTTTTTGGATTCTTAATAACTATATCTTTACTAATTCGTTTGTTGCACGCTAATATTCTTCTTCGCACGCAAATATCATTTATTCTCTTCAAAAATAATTTCTTAATCATACTTATATAAACCTATTCATAGATTTTTTGCCCAATCCGCAAAATTGTATTTCTTAATAATATCATTTGCAACAGCCTGATAAGGCTGTTTTAGAAAATCATCTAAAGTTTCAATATTATCTTCACCTAGAACAAAAATATTATTACTATTATAGAAATCATAATTCTTAATATCTAAATTATTAGTAATTATCTTCTTTTTATAACAAATTGTTTCCATTGTTCTAATAGTTAAACCAATCTGCCCATCCTGTACAATATCTAATACTGCTGTAGAAGAAAGCATTTTTTCTCTATACTCATTGTAGTCTAAATAGGAGGTATAAAGTTTAAATGGATAATCACCTCGAGCATTAACATTATTCAGAACATAAAAGAAACAATTAGCCTTAATTGATTTCAAATAATTATATGTATCTTTAAGCAGTTCACCACGATTTTTAATATATCCCACAAAAATCACGTCATTATTAATCACTCTAGATGGTATTTGAACATCGAAATTATAAACCATTGGAGAAAAAATAAATCCATACTTTTTGCAATCGTTTTTATCAAAGGAATAAACCTTAATATTATTAGCCACTTTATTTATATTATCCAGAATAGAGAAATCTTTAAATACAGGGTTCCATATATAAAGTTTAATCGTTATATTAGGATTAATCCAAAGAATTGATTTTACTAAAGCAACCGAAAAAGCTTGATCAAATATAATGCAAACATCGCATTCTTTTATTCTTTTTTTCCAATCAAGTATAAATAATCTGTATATTTGCCATATTCCAAGCTTTTTAGCTATTCTTTGAATATTCTTCTTTATTGTGTTGGAACATGAAACGAAAGGTTCTTCCACCAAATATAATTGCTCATCATTAATTTCGTTAAAAAAATAATACTTTAGTCCTGGAACTACCACCAATCTTTTCAACTAATCTATACTCCTTTTTCTTTTCCATTTTTCTCATTTTTATAACTATTTAAATATGAATAATAAGCAACTGCATACAACATAATCAAATAAAAACGTAATGTAATTATGAATTGATATCCCACCTCAAATAGTAATAATGAAAAAAATAGAAATAATCGTCTTTTTCGATCTGGTATGTTGTTGGTTAAAAAGTTATACAATCCATAATACATAAGAAACATCATGACTAAACCACCGCGAATAAAATAAATGAAGAATCCACCATCAGTAAGCCACAACCCTTTAATGTCACAAATTCCTAAAGGAATAAAGTTCTTTATTGCATACATTAATGTATACTTAAGATTTCCATCTGAGCCATACCTTCCCAAAATTCCATTTTGAGAAGAATTAAGAATTGAACTTATTTTGCCACGACTATAAAATAATATTACTAAAAATAATATAAACAATCCCATAGACACAAGAACTGTTTTTTTAGTTCCTTTTCTTATCAATGAAACATAATAATATGAAAATATTATTCCTATACATAAAACACTAGATACACTTTGACACATTATAATATTAAATAATAGTCCTGCAATCAAAATATAATTTATTATCCCTTTCTTAACAGTTCTCCTATAATCGACTAACCACCACAAAATGAAATAAATATAACATGCAATCGAGTGTGTACCAAAAAAGGTAACTGTTTTGTGGCTTTTCCACATTATATTATAAATATGCGGATAATGAATTATATAATATGTTTTCAAAAAGCGTTCTAATACACTATTATTTAATACAGTAAGAATCCCACATCCTATAATTATAAAACAAACAATAATAAAGCACTTATCCAAAAACTTTTCTTTGCTTAATTTTTCGGGTTTTATATTTATTAATATACAAAACGGCAAATAATTAAGTAAGTATCCAAATGAGATAGTAGGAGTATCTGTACTAATAATTAATGTTAAAGTAGTACAAATGAAAAGAATTCCGATTATACTTGCTGAAACTCTAACTTGTTTTAAATCAAATTTATTCTCATATATAAATTCAAAAAATAGTATTAAAATTGTTACTATATACGAGTTACGAAGCATAGAATCATTTAATGTATTAAACTCTCTTGATACTGGCATCAACCAACATATCATAATAATTATTATAAACAACGGACGTAAACTTTTTTTCATTATTCATTAGTTCCTTTTAATTTGTTCAATAATTTGATTAGAATGATTTAACTTAACAATTGAATTACTAGGTATTTCCTCATTAATAACACAACCAGCTGCAATCGTACAATTATCACCTATTTTTGCGTTCTTTAAAATAAGAACGTTGCTTCCTATCCAACAGTTATTACCAATAACAATATTACCCACTTTATATTTTTCTTCTTGAATTTTTTTGTATGTATTAAAAATATGATTATGGTCATATACTTTTACATTTTCGCCAAATAAACAATCATTTCCGATATCAATTGACCCATGTGAATTTAAGGAGCAATAATTATTAAAAAAAGTATTTTTTCCAATTTCAATTCTTCCTTCTTGTGCAATATTAATTGTCATGGCTTTTCTAAAAAAGACTGGTTTGTGCAACACTAATTTTCGACCATAGCACATTTTCCAAATCATTATATTCACTATATTTTTAACTTTGTTATTAATTCTTTTTATAAAAAGCATACAATTCATTAATTATACTCCATACTACTCACATATAAAACTAGTTGTTAAGAAATAAAAAACTACTTTTCAATTAACTCTTTTAAAATATTTTGATAATTGGCAGCCACATCATCCCATGAATATTTTTTAGCTAATAAACTAGCTCCTTTGCTTTTGCTTTTTATCAACTTTTTATCTTTAATTAAGTCTTTTAATTTTTGGGAAATGCTGTCAACATTATCATCCATTCCCCACCCCGCATCATATTTTTCAACTTCTTCCCTCAAATTGCTCCCTTGGGTTAGAAAACAAGGCAATCCATATGACAAAGCTTCTAATACAGCCATTGGCATTCCCTCAAATCTTGATGTATGAATAAAGAAATCAGAATTCAATAATACATCCCTTTTAGTTTGTTCATAGACCGGTCCATTTACTTTAATCAACTCATTCACATTATATGATTGAACTAAACTCTCTATTTCAGATTGTGATCCACTTCTTTCAGTTGGACCATATAATTGGAAGAAAAAATTGTTCTTTATTAAATCTTCTTTGTTCTCACTAATGGATTGAATCAACATATCCAACCCCTTTTGCCAAACACTATATCTTCCTATAAAAGTGCCTACTACTTTTACATTTGAAGCTTCATAGTCTTTAACTTGATCTGGAATATCAATTCCATTTGGAGATATAAAACTTTTTCCCTTATAATACACTTTACTATCGTCTAATTCTTGTTGAGATAAAAAATGTACAGCTCTAGCTTTTTTGGCAAAGTGTGAAAATAATAATATACTTGCTATCATTTTTTTTATTTTTTTGTTTTGCAAATACTTTTTAGTCATCTGACATCTTGGAATAATAACATATGGAATTTTCTTGTGTTCAGCACGTCTAGCAACTATGCAACATTCAATTTTAAAAAATTCTTCAAAAACTATAATATCTGGATGATTAAATGGTTCTGGTAATTTATCAAAAGAAAAATTACGATATGAACAATAGTGATATATATCTTTAAATCTATCCTGAACAGTTATTTTTGTTAAATTTACCCAATAAACATTATCTACTTTTGACTGTGCAGCAACTTGCTTTGGTACACTATAAATTGTACCAGAATACAATCCCCCTTCTAATGCTGAAACAAATAAAACATTCATAATTAATTCCTCAATCTATAAATTCTATTTTTTATCCATAGTACTCTTTATACCATTTTGCAAATTTTCTAAGTCCATCTCTTAAACTAGTTTGTGGTTTAAATCCGAAATCTCTCTCCAATGGTGAAACGTCAGCATATGTAACTGGAACATCCCCTGGTTGCATTGGAACTAGCTCTTTATGAGATTCAAAGTCATAATCAACAGGAAGTACTCCTTCTCCTACAAGTTCTTCTTGAAGTATTCTAACAAAATCGAGCAAATTTTCAGGATTACTATTACCTATATTGTATACTTTATATGGTGGTATAGGAAGTCCATCCTCTCCAACCATTTTTTCGGGTGCCTTATTAATTACCCTAATTATACCTTCAACAATATCATCTATATATGTAAAGTCTCTTTTGCAATTGCCATAATTAAAAATTTTAATATTTTCACCCTTTATCAATTTATTTGTAAAACCAAAATATGCCATGTCTGGTCTTCCTGCGGGACCATATACCGTAAAAAATCTAAGACCAGTAGTTGGTATATTATATAGCTTAGAATAACTATGTGCTAATAATTCATTAGATTTTTTAGTAGCAGCATAAAGAGAAACCGGAGTATCAACTTTATCTTCAGTACTAAATGGAACCTTTTTATTACCACCATATACTGATGAACTGCTAGCGTAAACTAGGTGTTCTACAGGGTAATGTCTACAGCACTCCAATATATTGTAAAATCCTATCAAATTTGATTCTATATATACATCTGGATTTGTAATACTATATCTTACTCCAGCTTGAGCAGCTAAGTTAACTACTACTATTGGATGATATTCCTTAAATATATTTTCAACTATAACTTTATCAGCTAAATTTCCCTTAATAAATATAAAATTATTATATTGTTGTAAGCTCTTCAATCTATATTCCTTTAAAGAAACCTCATAATAGTCATTCATATTGTCTAATCCTATTATTTGGATATCTGAATTTTCTTTTAACAACTTTTCCACTAGGTTTGCTCCAATAAATCCAGCCGCTCCAGTTACAAAATATGTTTTCATTTTATTTGAAATACCTTTCTATTCCTTCTTTTATTGATATTACATTTTCATTCTTTACTACAGATTTTAGTTTTTCAATATTTAATATATTAGTTTTTATATTAACAGTATTAATGCTATTATTAACTAACTCTATTCTTTTTCCAGCTACCTCCTCAATAATGTTAAATAATTCTTCTATGGATACACCTTCTCCGGAACCTACATTGTATATATCATTTTTTCTATCTGATATTGATAGATGATATAGATAATAAGCCACATCGTCAACATGTATATAATCTCTAACATTACTTAATTCGCCATAAAACTCCATTGGTTCATTATTTCTAATTTTAGATATTGCAACATCTATAATACCTTGTTTCTTTGTACTAGATATTACACCACCATATGGATTTGATAAACGTAAAATCAAATATGAAAAACTATCATTTTCTGAACCAAAAATACTTAAATAATCCTCAATAATAATTTTTTCTAGTGCATATATACTTTTTGGATTAACACCATCTGTTTCAACATGCGCATTCTCCGAATCATTATAAACTGTTCCGCCTGATGAAAGGAATATATATTTTTTGATTTGTAAACTATTTAATTGATAAACTAAATTAACCTTACCAGCACAATTATCTAAAAAAACGGTCTTCGAATTCATAGAATCATGTGTAGCATTAATATTCCCAACTGCATCAATTACAATAGCATCTTTAAATAGTTCAAAATCTTCATTATTAATTTGTTCAATTGTTTTAGATATAAAAGTAATTCGATTATCTAGATAATTATTGTATTCATTTTCTATACCTAGCACATACACCTGAGAATCTGAATTATTAACTATATAGTTAGCAAAATTAGTGCCCAAATAGCCACAACCTAAAATTATAAATTTATACATCATTTCCTCTTTTTCTATTTACTATTAACTTGTAAAAGATTTTTGTAATACTCTACTAATCTTTGACCCTCTTCTTTTGAATTAAATCCTTCTTGAGTTATTTCCTTATCATGTCCATATCTATTTTTGATGTTTATCTCAACTGCTTTAATTATTTCTTCAGCCCAATACTCTGGAGATTCATTCAAGCTTATAAAGTGACCCAAATCATCACATGGACTAGATTCTCTTGGTATCTCTGTAGAAAAAAACATTGGTAAACCACAATTTTCTGCCTCAACACCTACCACTGGTAATCCTTCATACAAACTTGGCAACAAAAAGACATCCATTGCATTGTAGAATTGTGGAATATCTTCTCTTCTCCCCAAATACAAAACACTGTCAGCAATTTGATATTCATCAATTCTTTTTAGCATATTATCTTTTAAATTACCATCTCCAATTATTAAAAGTTTAGCTTTTTTTTCTTTCTTTAATATTTCATTAAATATATCAATAATGAATAAGGTATTTTTTTGTTCCGTTAATCTACCTATATGACCAATAACTACATTGTTTTCAAGATTATAATCTTTTCTAGTTCTATTTCTTAATTCTGGATCATATTTATTTACGTCTGTATCAATAATTGTTTTAAATATAGCAATTTTTCCTTGCTTAAAAATTTTTTCACCAAATTGCCACTTTCCACACTCTTCCCCATTAGCCATAAAATGGGTAGAAAACATTTTGGAAAATGGTTTTAATATACTCTTTAATATATTCTTTTTATCAGCTTTATGTCCCATAGAAATGCTTTCATTTATTCTAATTGGAACTTTACATTTCCATCCTACAAACATCGAAAAAATATTCATTGTGCCATTATACGAATGCATAATCTTATAATTGTTTTCTTTGCATATTCTTTTTAGCTCTTTCATATTAGAAAAAATCTTCTGATATGGTGGTATCTCAAATACTCTTCCACCCAATTCTTCAATTTCTTCTTTTGGAATTGAATTTGAGTCGGAATCACATATAAAATCAAACTGAATTTGAGTTCTATCTATATTTTTGTAGTACTCCATGATTAGTTTCTTTTTTCCACCAGAGTGCATCTTTCCAATTACTACTGCTACTCTTTCCATTCAATAACTCCTTGCCACTAGCAAATAATCCTTCATATCTTGCTTTTCAAAACGCTATATAAAATATAGTACTCTCATTAAGTTTACTCCATACCAATATTCATAATTTTATCTATTTTAGTACTGTCACCCCATATTGCTTTTGAATCATATGGTCTATCTGGAAATGTACCATATTTTAATTCTATATCATAGTTATTATCTCTAATAAAGCGTTCTACCCTGTCTGCTAATTTTTCAGGTTTCCCTGTACATATATTAATAATTCCATTTACCTCTTGTTGAGTAATAGCAGAAGCTATTTGTTGGCAGAATACTGGATAATCTATAAAATCATATTGGTTTTGACCTGTAGTAAATGGAAATTCTTTTTGATTTTGTTCAGCTGCTTCAGTAATTTTAGAAAATATTGAAGAACCATATTTAGAATTTCCAACTATATAATAGCCACGTAGCCATTGAAATACTTTTTCATTTTGATTGCATAATAGTTGTGTCAAATCCCTTAATGCATTTTTTCCTATTCCATAAGGAGTAATTGGATGACATGGTGTATTTTCGTTAATACTACCTTCAAAGAATCCTATTTCATGCATGGTACCCATTACAGCAATTTGCTTAATGCCACTTTCAGCCATTGTTTTTATAAAATGATAATGTTTAGGTAAGTCTTCTACATGTGCATCAGAGTAATGTTTAAATCCATCTCTCCATGCTAGATGTAATAATACTTCTGGTTGTTCAAAATAATCATATGGATTCTCTATACTAAACAAATCACATTCTTTTTTTATTGCGCGATCATCAATATGATCTGCTCTAAAATCGGCAGCAACAACTGTATGTCCTCCGTTTAATAATTCATTTACTATGCCTTGGCCAAGGTAACCATTTGCACCTGTGACTAGTATTTTCATTCAAATATCTCCTCTCTAATATCTCCTTTATATTGCTCCTTCTTTTTTCATAATATGTCCCAATGTTTTAAATAGTATAATAATATCTTTTCTAACAGATTGGGTTTTATGATACTCAATATCTAATTCTAATCTTTCTTCAAATGATACATTAGATCTACCACTTATTTGCCATAAACCTGTTATACCAGGTTTGTGTTGTACTATTATGTTGAAGTATTTGCCCATATCTTTTGCTTCACGCTCTAAATATGGTCTTGGCCCAACAAGGCTCATTTGACCAACAAGTACATTAATAAATTGAGGAAACTCATCTAACGATGTTTTTCTTAAGAACTTTCCAACATGTGTAACTCGTGGATCATCCTTTAGTTTTCTATATATTTTGTATTCCCTTTTTATATCTTCATTTTCTTCTAAGAATTGTTTTAATTTTTCGTCTGCGTCCACTACCATTGATCTAAATTTAATCATGGTAAATAATCTACCATCTTTTCCAATTCTTTCTTGAGTAAAAAATAGTGGTCCATCATCATCTTCACTAATTTTATTTGATATAAATACGATTCCCATCAATGGAATTAATATAATACATCCTACTATTCCACCTAATATGTCCATAGCTCTTTTAACAAAGGCAGATGCTAGTTTATGTATTTCACTTCTATTATCTACGCCATCATATTCTAAAGGTTCTTTTACATCAACTGTAATTTTTCTTTTTTCTTTTCCAAATGAAAATTCTCCGGTTAGAAACTTTTTTCTAAGATATTTGGTTATTTGACCAAATATAAAGTAAAAAATATAAGTGGTAAATACCATTTGCCTTGAGAAAACAGCTCCCATTTTTAGAGAAAATAACAATATTGAAACTACAGCTAATTGTGTCAGTACTAGGGATAATTCTTTTTGAAATTGTTGATAATATCTTCTTTTTAATATGCCAATGTAAGTTCTTTCGATGATGGATGTCATAACATTTATTATGCATATAATTGCTAGTAGTAAAGGCCATTCCAAACTCACAAATATGTTTAATGTACCAAATTTTATGAAGTATGCAATAAAGAATGATACTATTAAACATGCCAAATCTATTAAATTAAAAGTAATATGTCTTAATCTTTTACTTTTTCTTTTAATATCCATTATCCCTTTATTTCCCTTTAAGTTTGACATCCTTGTAATTGTATTTTTCACACACAATTACGCATTTTGCATTTTATACCATTACTTATTTTTTTGCAAGTATAAATATAAATAGAATTGGCTTTTTTGTATATAATAGGTAAATTTAGTATGTTATTGTGAATTTTTTGTGATTTTGTTTTTTTATTAAAATGGTGGTGCTTGATCATCTGGTCCCTCTGGTTTATCTTGTCCTTTTTGGCCTTCTCCAATCCAATATGCAAAAGAATTTTCAAAAATATTATGACTAACTTGATATCTGAATAAAAATATCTCCATTACTTTTCCAAGTTTTTTTGCAAAAAATGAATTAGATAAAGCATCTTCTGTTCCTTGAAATAAAAGTCCATGTGCATAATCATTAATAGTAGTTGTGGTATTATTACTTATTTCATTAGATTTATTAAAATAATCAAAGAATGAATCTTCTTTTAATACATCATGATTTTTTGATACAAATTTTTTTAATAATTTTAAAAATTTCTCATCATCTCTTTCGTTGCGATCTTCACTCGATAATACCCTATCCATCATTATTTGCATCCTAAATTTTGTTCTATCTACAATGTTATCTGGTCCTATTTCAGGATTGTTAGCTTCTCCATCTATTTCTCTTTGTTGCTCTTCTAATAATTGTTCGAATGTTTTTGGTGTACCATCTTTATTGTATTCAAAATCTAATATTTCAAGTGCCAAATTTTCTGGATTTTTTCCCCATTTATTCTCTTCTTTTCTAGCAACTATATCATCCATTATCTTTACAGTTCGCATTCTGCCCATAGGGCTTCTCATATCATTCCTATCTGTTAGTTCAAATAGTTTAAAGATTTCTCTTGAGGCTCTATCTATAGCACTATTGCTACCAGGTAGTTGTCGTACGCTCCTAATTATTCCTATATTTCCAGCACAATTGGCCATCACTTCAGAAAAAATTGTTTTATAGCTATAATTTCTCCAAACAGGTTCCGCATTAGTAATTATTTGGCTTTTCATTACTAAATAATCGAGATAATTTGAACATATATGATTTTTTTGTTTCTCAATTTTTATAAAATGGTCAATTTCATGGAATATAACTTGTATAAATCTTTCTGGTCTATCACGCAATATCCAAGCGGCTTCTGTGGAAAATTCAAATACTTGTTCTGTTGGATTTAAGGAACCAAATGATGCATCGCTTTTAGCATTAAAATTCTCTCCAACAACAATTGGATTATCTATTTTTGCACCTTGCTCATTTGCTTGGTCTATTTGGGTTTGCAATTCTTTTTCAACTATTTTTTGTAATACACGCTTTAATAATATATCTGCATTAATATTAGCTTCTTGATTCAAATTATTATGATATAGTATTTGGCTTGCTATAAAAATAGAATCTAAAGAAGGTGTTGATTCTTTTTTTGCTTGATTATTTGATAATAATTCTGACAAATATACTATTTTATATGCTTCTTCTAATTGTTTTAGTGTCGATGGCATCCATATATAGTCTATTCTCAGATTTTTATTTGAATGTCTATCTGGTCCCAAAATACTATCCATTGTTGCTTTGGCTTCTTCAACATCTTGCTCTGTAAAATATTTTTTTACAATTGTTTGTATTCTTGTGTCCAATTTATTGCATTTTTCTGTTAATTCATCTTGTCCACCAAGTCGATTCTTATTCTTCATTTGAATAATATAATTTATTGTATCATCTTCCCACAATTCATCAATTGCCACAGTTTTGTCTTCTGCTTCAGACATTTTTTTATCAAATTCATCTAATCGCTCACAAGCATAATCTATAAAGTAGTTTTCGGCTTGTAGTAAAATATTTTGTTTTGCTTCGGGTGGTTCTATTCCATTATTCTTATACTCTGTCTTATCTTCCAAAAAAGTTTGAACATAGCGTTTTCGGACATTTGGACTCATTGTTTTTTTGGCTTCTTCCATCCTTTTTTCTAGTTCAACAAAATCTGTAAAATAGTCCATTGCTTTTGAATATGAAGCTATATGCATCAATTGTTTATCTATTAGACGCATATCCTCTTGAGATAGTTCATCAATATTATCATGCTTAAATACTTCAGCTAGTTTTTCAATAATATAATCATTTAGCTTTAAGTATTTTTTTCTTAATATTCTTTCCTCTTCAAGTTCTTCCTTATCTTTTTGTCTTTCTTCTATTGTATATTCTTTATCATCAACTTTTTCCGTTTCATCTAAACACTTATCTATTTCCCTGTCAACTTCTGCTTCGGAATATGAATAATAACTTGAGAATAGAAATGAGCGCATGATTAATGAGTCCATTCTTTTAGTATAGTCATCAGCCAATTCTTTATCAATTAGAGTACCATCTGGGAATCTTCCTTTAATGCAAGCAAAATATGCATCTGTAGCCTCTTTAATATTTTGGCCGTTAGGTCCTAGAAATTCATCAATAGCGGCTTCTCTACTTTCTATTAATGGATTTTTACTTAGATTGTGTTTTAAAAAATTTTCTATTATTCCTATTTGATATAATAGTTCTTTATATCTTTGTGTTGATGGTTCTGGCATATTCTTACTCCTTTGGACTATTTACTATCTATCATAATCTCTTTCTTTTCTTCGTGTCATTTTCTCTTTCAAATCTTCTAGTTCTTTTGTGACTTTTTCCAAGTTAACTTTAAGTGTCATATCAACCATCTCTGGTTCGCCAGAGGAATTAGCTTCTCTAGGTTCACTTTTTTCTACTGTTATCAAGCCTTTTTCAACCATTCTTTGAATATTCTTATAGGATGTATCTTTAGTGGCATTTACAAAAACTGTCTTTTTTTCTTGACCAGCTTTATGCATTAGTTCCAATACACTTAACTCAGCTTCTTTTGCTTGCCAAATAAGATCTCCTTTATCCATACTTGCTGAATGAATTCCACCTATAGCTGCTAAATCGCCTATGTATATTTGGTCTTTTCTTTCTTCAAAAACCATATACCAATCTCGGTCTGCACTAATATGAACCTGAATCTTTTGTGGATTCATTTGATATGCCCATGCGAGTTCTTCAAAATTTTTTGCTTTTTGAGTTATTATTTGCCCCTCTCTTTTATAAGACTTTATTTCAATTTCTTTAATATTTTCTAATACTGCATTAACATCTGAACCTTTTAATTTGTATACTTCTCTTGGATTCTTGTACATTAAATCTAATAGTACTTCTGTTATATCTTTTGTTTTATCTTGTTTCTTTCTTTCATCTATACTGCCTGCTAAAACAAGTTGAGCTCCATCTTTTCCATGTTTTACCCCCGAATCAATCCATGGTTTTCCATAATTTTGATCAGGACTTTGGTTATAATATTTAGACGAAAGATGTATCATTGGTCCATCTTCATCTTCTAGCTCAACTTGCTCTAGGTTAGAATTGGTTAATATTCCGCAAATCATTTAAACCCGTTCCAACTGTGACTAATGATAATTTATATGCATTATATTGTTCTTGGGTTATTTTTCCTTTTCTTAGTAATTCATCAAATTTCTTTTTATCTTTTTCTATAGCAATATTGGCTGCGCCTTGATAAACATCTAATATTGCTTTTTGCTTTGCTATATCTTTTTCTGATTTTCCATATTTTAGTTTCATATGTTCACTAACTGGAATCTCTATATTATCAAAACATAAGGTACCATTATTTCTCCAAACCCAGCTTTGTGATACTATTTTGCTATTTCCGCTTTCATCAATTTCTTCAACCACAAATGTTCGACCAGTATCTTCCATAGATGCATGCCTCATAGTATTTTCACCAGCATCGTTTATTTTTTGACAGCAATCTGTGGCATTTCCTATTAAAATATTTAATGGATCATCTGCCCTTAATAATCTTCCTCGATATGTAACCTTTCCAGCTTTTTCTGTTTTTTCAGCTGACGGAATATAACTTTTTTCTCTTTTTTTAGTATATTCATAGATGATTTCTAATTCTTTAACCAACTCATCATCTTTGTCCAAATTCAATTTATTTATCCAATAAGAAAGCATATCATAAACTTGAATATTTCCTAAACCTTTAGATTGTTGATATTTTCTAAAAACATAGTCAACATCTATAAGTCCGTTGTCTAACATTGTTTGTGTTATATTAGTGTTTATAATTTCTCTATCAAACTTTCTATGAATATCTGGTAACATTTCCATAATATCTACACGTTCTAATATTTCTGATTTATTATCCATAAACCATTTTTTGAAATTTTTTGAATATGGTCTACGAATTGCACTAAACATGCGCTCAGCTCTTTCATATGTTACCAGTTGACTATAACCACAGTTACTCAATTCCCAGACTACATCGCGTGGAGCAGCATCAGGCTTTATTGCATAATATGAATCAGTTTCAAAGAAATCTTCATCTCTACCGCTTCCAACATTTTCTTTAAATTTATCGAATTCTGCTATAGTCATGTCATCCAAGTGTATTTTATTTGTACTTGATAATAATCTACTTATCCACCTATTTCCCACAAAATGTTTGGCAGATTGCATTTTTTTGCAAATATTATTTTGAACTATAGAATAACTTTCATCATATACTTGCCTTAAAATGTCTTCTATTGGGTTTTGATTCTCTAATAATCCTTCATATACCAGTTCACCATTGCTATTTCGTTTTTGCAATTCTTCTCTTAGTATTTCTATAGCTTGATCTATATTTTCTTCTTGAATATAGTTTTTATATATAACTTTTTCCAACATCCCTGCTATTATACCTAAGTGTCCATTTAGTCTATAGGAGTTTTCATTAACTGTATCCCTAATAGTTTTCCTTATTTTTAATTCATTTCTCCTATATTCTTTTTTTATAATTTCTTTATATACCTCTGAAAATTTCTCTGTATCTATTCGAATGTTTAGGTTATTAACAATATCTAAAATAATTTCATCTAATTTATCATAATTACCAATATGATCTAATCTATCATTAATATTTTGAAAGAGTTTTTGACCAGCTACTTTTCCAAACTGTCCATATAAATATTTTAAAACATCTACAGTTACTGGCAAAGGACCATATAGTTTAATTTTCTTTTCATATGATTCATTAAAGAACTCTTCATTAGCTAGACAATAACGTGTAATTTCTTCATTTTCAATTCTTTTAGGAATTCTTAATATTTCTCTTGTTTCGTCTTCTCCTAGTAACTCAAACATTGTTCTCGCATATGCATATGCATCCCCTATGTTATAATCTTTACTATATACAAAAGCATTTGATAATTTTAACACCTTTACATATTTGTCATATTGTCTTTTCTGTTCTTCTGATGAAGCATCACCTTCTACAGTCCCCGAAGCAATTGCATCCTCTAAAGTTCCTGGAATTAATTCCATCTCTTTTGCCTCAAAAGCTCTAAACAATTCAGCAGGATTATTTTCTGGTACATCATAAACTAATACTTTTCTCAACGATGTATAAACATTCCCTGCTTTAACGCTAATTACAGTGCTTGGAACTATATATTCTTGATTAGCTTTTCCTAAAGGATATACTATTAATTCTGTACCATCTTTACTATAAAGTATTCCATCAACGCTCTTAAAATATTCATTATCGTTCCCAACTAATATTTCTTCTAATTCACCAACTTCTCCAGGAAAAGCATCTCTTGATATCTCATCAACATCATCTGGAATAATATAAGATTTTCCTGCTCTTTTAGGTGGATAAAAAAGCAACATATTTCCCTCTTTATTAAACAAAACTCCATCTTTAGAACTATATGCTTCATTATCTTTATCCACAGTAATACTTCTTATTTCGGTACCTATTTCTTTAGAAGAAGGCCTTATCTGTTCCATAAAACCATCAGTAAACTCTGGTGGTATGATCAAATCACTTATTTCAAAATCCTCCAATATCGCATCAATTAAAAAGCCATCTGGGATTGGTACAGACATTTCCGCATATAAGATAAGTTGACCCATTCTGGTATAAAAATCAGCTTTCTTCTCATTAGAAATATTTGGCGATAATCTTTCATTTATATAATCACGTGGACTACGGCTTTGATTCCCCGCAGCTAATTCTTCATAGTATGCAAGAACAAATTTTTTAAAACGTTCTTCATCCTCTATCTCACCAGTATCAAAATTTATTCCTGGATTATTTAACAAATCCTCTATTTGAGCATTTCTTTTCTCTGTTTCTTCTCGATCATAATCTGGGAATTCCTTTCTAAATGCCATCTGAAATTGATATACTAGGTCAGCTACCATTTTTGTTTTTTCTAATCCAATTTCTTCAGCTAAATCTCTTAAAATTCTTCTTATCTCATACAAATCACATTGAAACCAGGCTATATTATCTGCAATAGTTATTACTGAATATCTGTCAAAAAAATCATATATATAATTAGCATCTTCATCAGAATCAAATTTATCTTGTAATTTTAATAAAAATTTTCTATCCATGCTCTCTCCTTGGGGACGGTCCTTAAATGGCGCGTGATATTGTTGGGGTGTAGTGTTTATTCACGCGAGAATGTGTTTATTTTTTTGTTTTAACTAATTTGCTTGAAAAGCTATATTCTTCTTTCGATAATATATATTTTTTAGATTTTCATTTGTTTTAGCATTTTCCAATGTTGCATTCATGTATACATTATCGGCATTAATTAAATTAATAAATCTATAACCTAGTTTTCTATTTTGAGTATAAATTGCACTAGCAAATGCCTTGTTATTGTTGATTACTTCAATAACTTTACTTGGTTCGCCCTCTATGATTTGAACTTTTTTTCCTAGTTTAATTAATTTGTCTTTTTCTTCTATTATGTATTTATCAAAAAAGTCATCTTCTTTGTATATATAATAAACTTCTCCGGGTTGTTTTCTGATTACTTGCTTGTTTTCATCAATATATAAGTCAACTAAATCTTTGCTAACTTTTTCATTTTCTAATATTTGGATAAGATTGCGATCCAAATCAAACTTTTCAAGACATTCACCAATTATTATTTCTAATAATTTCTCAATTCTATATGGATTATCATTGCTTTCTATTAGAATTAGGGCGTTTCGAGTTACTACGGCTGCAAAGAGATTTTCAATCGCATCTTTAGTGTTATTAACCTCTACGGCGACAACTCCAAATGGTACTTGGTATTCATGATAAATAAAATGTTCATCTACTTTTTTACCATATAAGTTTTTCTTATATTCGGATATCTTTTTGATGTTATTTGTCAATATTTGAACAATATCTTCATAGTCGGTTTCATCATTTGTCAATTCTAACACTCTTCTAATTGGTCCTTCATTTTCATCTAGTCTTTCTTTCAATGTATTGCAAATTTTGACAGTTTTATCTGGATCATCATCTAGTGCATATTTCTCGAAGGCTTTTTTGGCATTTTCGATAATTTCATTTTTGGGTAATAATGAGTCATCAGCCTTTATTGTTTCAATTCTTTCGGGTGTTTTTTCTTCAATCATTTTGATTGGTTCTTTGTTAGATCTAAAGAAGTTGTTTAGAGTATTGATTATTTTTTCCCATGTTTCTTTTAAATTATTTTTCATATTTTCTCCTTTGGGGACGGTCCTTAAATGACGCGTGATATTATATAATTATAGTTCGTATTATATTGACAATCTATTTTAAAACGATTTTTTTATATAATTATCTATTATTATTATACTTTTCATTTATATGGTATACCATTACAATATTGTAAATTTTGGGTTAAAAAACCATATTGGGTATTACGTTGTTTATGTGCTACAACAATGGTGTTGAAAGCACGTTATATCGAAAATCAAGTTCGTGGTAGAAAGCATGGTTATCGGAATAACTTATTTGGTGGTAGAACCGAATACACTACGGTGGCCTGACTTTCAACGACAAAAACGCACGCGTTAGATTGCCGCGTGCGTATTTTTTTATTCTTATTCGGTTTTATCATCGTTTGTTTCCATTTTGTGGCCCTATATATGAAGCACTTCACTAGCCTGGTTGTTGGTCATCTTGTCCATCTAATATTATCGGAGATGTTTTTGATGGTTCACTCAATCCAAAGACATCTCTACAAAAGGTAAATAGATTTTGTCTAAATTTTTCTTTAAATTTAACTCTTTTAGCCATTTCATTTAATCTAATTAAAAACAATGCATTTTGAAATCCTGGCTTTTGACCATCTTTAAGACGATCTTCTATTATGCTGTCAAAATCATATGATGTAAATTGTTTTTCTTTTGGGAAATCTATTTTGAACAAATCTGTATCTTGAAATATTTCTTTATGCTCTTCCATGAATTCTTTTATTCTCAAATAGCATTGTTTTTCTTGATGCATTGCCATAGCTCTTTCCATCATTATTTGAAATCTAAATATTGCTCTATTAGCTGGAGCTTTTGGACCACATGGAGGATTTAATTCACCTGTTTCTAGCTCTCTTTTTTGATCACGTATCATTTCTGCTAATGTTTTTGGACTGCCATCATCATGATATTCAAAATCAAATATAGGAGATATTTTTTTGCCTCCAGCTTTTGCTAGTTCTTCTCTATATACTCTATCGATTACTAAAACATCTGTCTCAGATTTTACTGTACCATCTTGTTTATCATACCATCTTAATTTATTGTCTATTGTGCTTTGCAAATATTGATGTATAGCAGAAATTCTTTCTTTTTTGTCTTTTTCTATTTTAGGATCCTCCACTCTAGTTGTAGGAACCTGCTTTAAAGCATGAAGTATAGCCATCCACCCCGTACAATATGCATTTACTTCATGATAAGAATTTCCATAATTCAATATACCTATACTTTCATCTCTTGACCATGCCAACATATGCTTAAAAACTTTATAATCTTCAAAAGCTGAAAATACTCCAGCTTCTTGTAGTTTAAATTTTGTATAATGATCCATTTCATGATAAATCACACTAATTGCTTTTATACCAGCGTTTTCGTGGGTTGAAACATTTCTCACAACACCAATAATATCAACTTCCAACAATGTCATTGCCTCAGCTTCAGCAAATTCTGTCTCTTTATCATATCTCATAACTAATGGAGCATCTACTTTTTCATCTTCTTTAGAAATAATTCTGCTTACTTCTTTTATTAAAGTGCTTTGAATCGCTCTCATAGAAAGTTTTTCTATATTAATATTTGTTTTTTTACTTTGATTTTTGAATGAATCCAATTGCCTTAATATAAATAGCTCAAAATAATTCAAATAAGGATTTGGCTCTCTTTGTTTACCTGATACAAGCTCATATACATATAAACTTTGATATAGTTCAAAGAACTCTAGCTGCCCTGCAGGATCATCAAATTTTTTATCATGGTTATCAAGAAATATTCTTTGTAATTCACTATAAAGTTCCGCTACTTTTTCAGGAGGATAATTTCTATTACAAAACTTTTCAATGGCTTCATCTAATTTTTTCAAAAGAGGATTATTTTGAGCTTCTCCCGAGATTCTTTTAGCATTTCTTAATTGCAATACTAGATTTATAATATTGTCATTCCAAATACCAACTACACTTTTTTGCTCTAATGTATGGACTGCATAATTTAAGAAATAATTTTCTAACTCTAAAATTTGACTTACCATAGAAGGATTTGTAAATAATTCTTCGTTTTTTGTTGATTTTAATAGCAAAACAGCATTCAAATATGGTTCTTTAACTTCCGAAGTGAAATATTTACCTTTGGAATTCAATCTTTTCTCAAGTTCTTCAAACTCACGAAAAGATGAAGATGAATGCCTATATTGGGCCAATCTTTCTATTCCACATTCTATTCTTCTAATCCCTTCAATTGTCCAATCTTCAACATGTTTTTCTTTACAAAAGTGGAATAGATTTCTTTGGAATATATCATAAAATGAATAAATGCCCTCAAAGAACTGGAAAAATTTACCACCTATATTAATTTCATCAAACATAAATGCCATAAGCTCATTCACATTTTTTAGGTAATCTTTGGCAGATTCACTTCCTTGTTCTGCTGCCATTAGGGCTTCTTCATACCTTTTTACTGCATTCATTCGATTTTGAGCAACATTGGGTGAATCGCCTATTATTTTTTCCAATGCTGCTGATGCGTATTTTCCTAAACCATCGCCCACTCTAGATGTTTGGTATGCTAGTAGGGCTTCTTGAATTATTTTTTCGATTGGTTCTTGTTCCATTTCTTCTCCTTTGGGGACGGTCCTTAAATGACACGTGATATTATTAGTTTGTAGGGTTTATTAATTTGAGATTGAGTTTGTTTTTGATTTTTTATGGCATTTGATCATCTGGTCCATCTGAGAAATTATTTCCTCCATTTTGAGGATTATTTTTATTATCACTTGGATTATGATTTTCTGCTTTTCCACTTTGTTCATGACTTTTTCTAAATAAGAATTCAAACATCTCATCTCTAAAACCATATTTATTTCTAATTGGAATTATTAATTTCCCTAATGCAAACGCAAATTGCGCGTCTTGTATCCCTTGTTCATCCCCGCTACTTAAATATTTATATGCTTTTTTTTGATACTCCTTTAAGAATGTTGATGAATTCATGGTTCCATTTAGTAAATCGTCATCTTTAAAAAGCTCTTGATGATTAAGAACAAAATCATTTATTAATTTTAAACATTCCTCTTCTTTACCTGTTGCCAATGCTCTTTCCATCATTATTTGCATTTTAATTTTTGCTCTATCCAGGCTTGATTTTGGGCCTACGGTTGCTTTTTCTTGATCATAGAGTATTTCTTGCAATGTTTTTGAAGTGCCATCATCTCGATATTCAAATTTCAAAGTATCCCATATATCCGGATATTGAGTAGATAATTCATCGTGTTTTTCTAAGACAAATTGATCTGCTATTTGAACCTCACTTTTTTCTTCCCATTGATTTGTTTCTGGATTTTCAAATAAAATTTTTGAATCAAGAGATTGCTTTAAAATCTCAATTTCTTCTTCAATTAGATCTTGTTTTATTTTATCTACATTTTTACCTAATGGGAATTTATCCAAAGCTCTAATTTCGGCAGCCAATCCCGCTAGTTTTGCACTTTTTTCTGTATATAAATTATAGTAATTATTGGCTCCATCAATTTGTTTAGAGAGCAGTAGCATACTCACTTTTCTCACTTTGTATCCCATAAAATCGACACAGCCCATTCCTTTATTTTCTTTTAGAATATGATCTAATTCGTGCATTGCCGTATTAATCTGAGTTAGTGATGATTTTTTCATTAATTGTTCTGGGCAGATTTCTATAATATCCAGATCCGATTTTGCCCCTGCTAATTCACTTTGATACTTGCCAACTATATGATTATTCAAGACAACCAACTCATCGATTGACATAGCAGACGAATTCTCTCTTCTTTGTGCATTTTCTTTAATAATTAAATCTTGCATAGCTCTTAAAGATAGGATTTCTGTATCTATAGTTGGATTCGATTTAAAATTATCTATTTGGCTTAGCACAAACAATGCACAATCTGAAGTGATAGAATCTGGGGTTCTTTGCTCTCCTGATAATAGTTCATATAAATATATTGTTTTATACGCATCTAGGAATCTTTTTTGCATTTGTGAATTTGTTAAAGGTGCATTAGTATAATCTTTTTTTGTAGTAAACTCTTGTATGATTTGATGTGCTTCGTCTATTTTCTGTTGAGAAAAATTTATATCCATAAATTGGCTTATTCTTTCATCCAATTGTGCTCGAGCTTCAGTGGTTTCAACGTAATTTCCTATGCTATTTGTGGATCTTAATTGTAATATTGCATTTAGTGTACTATCGTTCCAAATGCTATCTAGATTACCTTGTTGCAATGCATCAATGGCATAATTCATGAAATATTTTTCGCAATTTATAAATTTTTCTTCTATTGATGGGTCAATACTATTAACATAACAATCCATAAATCTTTTTATAAATACAAATGAACGAATAAATGATTCCAGTGTTTCTTTATCTATTTTGATATTTTGAGTTCCTAGCTTTTTTTCAAATCTTTCATGGTCGTCAATGTACATTGAATAAAATTTGGAATTAGAAAAAATTTTCAAAAAATCTTGTATTCTTTGAATTCCTTCATCAGAAAAATATTGAGCATTATTTTTTTCTAAAAAATCAAATCCAGTGTGTAAAATTGACATAATTAAGCCTGTGATTTGTTGTCTAAAAGGTGCGTATTTTGCATCTCTTGAATTCTCATCTACTAAAATTGACATTATCGTATTCATATCTTCTATGAAGCTTTTGGCTGTGCTATTGTTTGGATTTTTTTCAAGATATTGCATTGAATCAAAATATAGTTTTGCTATCGCTTCAGTGTTGTTAGCATTAAGCTCCAAAAATTCTGTAAATGATTCTTTTTCGTTTATGTTCAATGGCTCATGAGGTTGGGTGATTCGTAATCGCATAGCTAGTTTTTTGATTATTTGTCTTGGGGATTTTTGTGGCATGTATCTCCTCCTATGGGGACGGTCCTTTTTTGACACGTGACAATGTATAATTATAGCTCGTATTAACTTGATAATCAGTTTTAAATTGTTTTTTTCATATAATTATCTATTATTATTATACTTTTCGTTTATATGGTATACCATTACAATATTGTAAATTTTGGGTTAAAAAACAACATATTTGATGTTATGTTTTTTATGTGCTACAATAATGATGTTGGAAGCACGTTATATTGTTTTATCGGAAGTTAGGAGGAGAGTTTATGGATAGTTCGTTTTTTTATAAATTCGGTATGCTGTACATTGTTACAGGAGTCATATATTTCATTATAGGATTCAGAAAACGGAAACGTTACGCTACCGTCAGATGATTCCATCACCCTTGCTTCCAACGACAAAAACGCACGCGGTAGATTGCCGCGTGCGTATTTTTTTTATTCTTATTCAGTTTTATCATCGTTTGTTTTGATTGGATTTTCTTCAACTTTTGGCTCAACTGCATTTGGATCTGTGTATGAGCTTAAGTCATTGTTTGTTACTATTGGTTGATTAATTGGAGCGCTTGAAGCATTAGTATTTGTTTCTGTATAGAAAATATTTTCGTTTTGATTGCTTCCATTTTGAGGCCCTATATATGAAGCATTTCCCCATGCTAGAATTGGGTAAAAGATTACTGGTACTAGGGCTAATCCAACGCCAAAGCCTGTTCCTTTTCCAAAGCTATGAGCTAGCTTGATGCTTTTCCAAAAAGCAATAATTATTGGGCCAATTGCTAGAGGAAAAACAAGAAGATTTAGGAAATACCAATATGTTTTGATTCCTCCTAATTTCATTTCAACAATCTCGCTGTGAACTGGAATTAGAGCTTCCCAACCGTCTTCTCCAGCTTTTTTAAATACAGACCATCTTGCGATAGCTGTTACAATTGCTGCAATTCCACAAATTACTATGACGCCCATGAAAACGCCAAGAAATGCAAGTATAGCCGCAACTACAGCTCCAGCTTCGCTATCATTGCTTGAATAGCTCTTGTTTGGAGTAGAATACAATGATCTATAGTCATCATATAACTCTTCATACTCCTCCTCTAAATCTGCTGTGTCTAATCCATAATAGTTGTAAACTTGCTCTAATGCAGCTTCTGTAGCATCAAATGTTCCTGTTGTTTTGTAATTGTCCATAACAATTCTCCTTTTCTTTTATTTTTCATTTTGTTTTTTTACGTAATTCCATGAATCTCTGCACATGTCTTCTAGCGTTTTTTGTGCTGTCCAACCAAGCTCGATTTTTGCTTTTTCTGGATTTGAATAATAGCGTGGTAAGTCACCTGCTCTTCGTGGAGCGAATTCATATGGGACTTTGATGTTGTTTACTCTCTCAAAGGTTGTGACTAAATCAAGCACGCTATAAGCTTTTCCAGTACCTAAATTGTAATAAAAAATGCCGGATTTTTCTTTGTCAAGTTTGTCAAGTGCGACTACGTGACCTTTGGCAAGGTCAACCACGTGAATAAAATCGCGCATACCAGTACCATCAGGGGTTTTGTAATCATTTCCGAAAATGTTTAGGTGGTTCAATTCGCCGTTGGCAACTTTTACAACATAAGGCATCAGGTTGTTTGGTATGCCTTTTGGAGATTCACCAATAAGGCCGCTTTCGTGAGCTCCGACTGGATTGAAGTATCTTAAGATGCATATATCCCAGGTATTATCGGACTCATAAAGGTCTTCTAGAATTTTTTCTATCATGGCTTTGGTTGTGCCATAAGGGTTGGTGGTTCTTCCACGTGGCATTTCTTCGATGTACTCTTCGGTATTTGAGTCACCATATACGGTGGCAGAAGAGCTGAAGACGAATTTTTTTACATTATATTTTTTCATCACTTCAAGTAGAGTGACACATCCCGTAACGTTGTTTTTGTAGTACTTTAGTGGGTCTAGTACGCTTTCCCCCACTGCTTTGTAGCCGGCTAGATTGATTACTGCATCGATTGCATTTTCTGAAAAGATTTTTTCAAGCGCTGGTTTGTCTAGGTAGTCTGCTTCGTAAAACTTGAAGTGTTTTTGTGTGATTTGGTGGATGTGATCTAGCGTTTGGCGGTTAC